>Ga0302320_10003475_pt1 | contig 36647 bp, 36 predicted proteins | sample Bog_T0_3_FD_202130 | JGI IMG/M metagenome (GOLD analysis project Ga0302320, IMG submission 202130) | Peat permafrost microbial communities from Stordalen Mire near Abisko, Sweden - Bog_T0_3 | ecosystem: Environmental > Terrestrial > Soil > Wetlands > Peat | place: Sweden: Abisko, Stordalen Mire...
GGCGCGCTCGCCGTTGCCAGCGGCATGGCCGCGCAGTTCATCACGCTGATGACGCTCCTTTCGCCCGGCGACGAAATGGTCGCGTCGTCGCATCTTTACGGCGGCACCGTCACGCAGCTCAAGCAGACCCTCCTCAAGCTCTCGATCAAAGTCACGCTCGTCGATCCGCACGACGACAAGGCGTGGGAACAGGCGATCACGAAAAAGACGCGCGCGCTTTACGGCGAAACCATCGGCAACCCGCGCGGCTCGATTCTCGACCTCGAAAAACTCGCGGCGCTGGCCAACGCGCACAAAATCCCGCTCATCATCGACAATACTTTCGCCACGCCGTATCTCTGCCGTCCCATGGAGCACGGCGCGACGATTGTCGTCTACTCGGCGACCAAATTCATCGGCGGCCACGGCAACGCCATCGCCGGCGTCATTCTCGATTCGGGCAACTTCGAGTTCAGCCGCTTCCCGACCATCGCCGCTCCCTCGCCCTCCTATCACAACCTCCGCTTCTTCGATACGTTCGGCCATTACGGCTTTCTCATGAAGGCGCGCGCGGAAACCGTCCGCGATGTCGGCGCATGCGTCTCGCCGATGAATTCTTTCCTCCTCATCCAGGGCCTCGAAACACTTTCGCTGCGCATGGACCGCCATGTCTCCAACGCGCAAAAAATCGCGGAATACCTCGAACAAAACGAGCACGTTGCGTGGGTCGCCTACGCGGGACTGCCGAGCCATCCCGATCACGCGCTCGCGCAAAAATATCTGCCCAAGGGGCCCGGAGCCGTTTTCTCTTTCGGGCTCAAGGGCGAGGGCGCGCAGGTCCGTGAGGACGGCAAGCGGTTCATCGAGGCGCTCCAGCTTTTCTCGCACCTGGCCAACGTCGGCGATGTCCGCAGCCTCGTCATCCATCCCGCTTCGACAACCCACCAGCAATTGACCGATGAGGAACTGGCCGCCTGCGGAGTCGGCCCGGAAATGATCCGGCTTTCCGTCGGCCTGGAAAATGTCGACGACCTGATCTGGGACCTGGAGCAGGCGTTTCACGCGGTGTCGCACCCGACACGAGCTTCTTAAAGACCGAGGGGAAATGAGCTCAGCTTTGGAGCGTTAGGCAAGTCCATCTCTATGAATCATGCGCTTCACAGCAAAAAGGTTAACGCGCTGGCGCGACCGCTTCGTGTAACTTTACTAGCTTTTCTCGTTTTGTGCCTCATGAGCGGCTGCGGACCAAGCTATAAGATCGACAAGAAGAATAATGAAGTTATCCGGGAGACTTGGGATGAAGGTCGGGGAAGTGTGAGGACTGTTATAGCTGGCGCAGACGCGGCCACATTTGAGGCATTGAAGCTTCCGGGGCCAGAAGATTTTACCCGCGATAAGAACCATGTCTATTTGCATGGAATACTTATTCCCGGCGCCCACCCTGAATCGTTTCGAAGGTTCAACATTCCCGGAGAAGTTCATGTGCCCGGAGGTGCCGATTTTTATTATTACAGAGATTCGGAGCGAGTATTTTTCTATCCACTTTCACTCGGTGCTGCTGGTTTCATCGCCATGCTCCCCGACTCTGATCCCGAGTCTTTTCGGACTATCACTGATGGTTGGTCGCGGGATCGGATACGAGTGTATATTTTCGATAAAGGATTTGTTCCGCGGGACATTGATTCCTTTGAACCCATGGAGCGTTGTTGGTCGCGCGATAGCAAATCATACTATTGGGGCTCTCGTGAAGTCGTTGGAGCAGACCGGAGCACTTTCCATATTTCGGAACAGCAACCATGGTTTGCCTCTGACCGCAACCATCTATTCTGGAATGGCTGGATGATTGACGGATGCGACCCGCAGACCTTTCATATTACCAGCGACTCATCAGGTCATGATGATCATTTTAAGTATCGGTTCCAGGAGCTTCAGGAGATGAACACGGATTTTTATTTTCAAAGGGTCAAGGTTGAGAAGCAACCGCTGTAATAAGTGCAAAAAAAGGGGCTCCTTTATTGACACACGCGCATGCGTGGCGTCGCCGGGGCCAGCCCACATGTTGTGTGTAATGTTCTTAGCCGCGCGACTTTGCTCCCAAGCCTTGCCGATGGCTTAGCAACCATTCATAGAGCCCCTTGTTCGCGTAGGTCTGTGTCCACGAATCATGGTCCGTCTGCGGATAAACCGTAAACCGCACCTTCCCCTTCAATTTGCGCAACGCCGAAACCATCTCGCGCGATTCCGAGATCGGCACGCAATCGTCCTTCGCGCCGTGAAAAACCCAAATTGGCAAATCCTTGATCTTGTAGGCGAGGTGCGGATTGCCTCCGCCGCAAACCGGCGCGATGGCCGCGAAGCGCCCAGGATTCTCGTTGGCCAGTTGCCACGTTGCGTATCCGCCCATGCTCATGCCGGTGACATAAATCCGCTTTTTATCGACGCGGTACTTCCGCTCAATCGCATCGAGCAGCGTCGTCAGCGTATCCATCGACCACCACTGGCCCTCCGGACATTGGGGCGAGACGACAATGAACGGAAATTCCGGCTTCTGTCCCACGATCTTCGGGATTCCATGAGTCTTCACCAGCTCGAGATTTTTCCCGCGCTCGCCCGAGCCGTGCAGAAAGAGAATCAGCGGCCAGCGCTTCTTCGTCCGACCGTAACTTTCCGGAAGATGCAGCAGATAATTGCACCGGATGCTCTTTGTGATTTTTTTTCGCAGCGTGCTCTTTGTTTGACTCATAAATGTCCCCTTGCCTTGTTGAAACCCTTTTAACAGGAAGACATGAAATCATGAAAACAGGAAGGGAAAGAAGTTTGAGCCTTCCTCAAATTCATTTCATGTCTTCATTTTTCCATGTTTTCCTGTTGAAAAATGATGATTTTAAAAGAGCAATGCCCAATTTCATTTTTGTATGCGTCGTTTGCGCTCGAAAAGAAAGGAAAATGCTCTAGACCATAAGGACTATGGCATCCGGACAAGGCGTTTCATGCGCCGTCACGCTCAACACAAGCCTCACGCCCGAACAGCGCGCCCGTTTTCAAGACGTTGCGCAAATCAATCACCTGCTCGACGCGTCGAAAACAATCGCGCTCGTCGGTCTCTCCAGTGACCGCCAAAAAGCCAGCTACTTCGTCGCCGGTTATCTCAAGGACGAAGGCTACCGCATCGTGCCGGTCAACCCGAAGGCCGACACGATCCTCGGCGAAAAGGTCTACCCCGACATCGCCAGCATCCCCTTCCCCATCGACCTCATCGATATTTTCCGCCCGCCGCAGGACGTCGACGAAATCGTCAACCAAGCCATCGCCCGCAAACAAAAAGGCATCGATTCCTCCGCCATCTGGATGCAATTGCGCATCATCAATCTTCACGCCGCCGAGCGCGCCCTGGCCGCGGGACTCACCGTCATCATCGACAAATGCATCAAGATGGAGCATGGCCGCTACCGGGGCGGACTCCACTTCGCCGGCATGAATACCGAGATCATCTCCGCGCGAAAACGCGCGCGGTAATGCCCCTGCCTTTTTGTCATTGTCGCGATTTTTCATTTTAAAGAAAACGAGCGAAGAAACGGGGACGAGCACGGAGCCAAGAACGGCAGACCGAAGGCGGAATTTAAGGCTGCCGCGTGCCCGTGACCTTTTTCCCTCGGCGATGAGCCGCGCCATGAGTTGCGTGTTCTGTTCGGAGCCGGGGAGAGGAAAAAGGGACAACCATCTTTTCAATTTCAAAACCTCCCCATATGCGCCATCCTAAAACATGCCTTTCCCCGGTTTTATTTTTTCTTATCTTGGAGCGCTGGTACTATTTGTCCTTGGCGTCCTTTGCATCTGGCACACTTCTCCTTATTCAAGAGTGGGTGGCGCGATATATGAAAAAAGAAGAAAGCGCAGGGGCTTGGGAGTCATCTTGTTATTTGCCGCAGTACTCCTTCTCGGGATGGGGGTTCTCACTCAATTCTTCTCAGGTTCTTAATAGGTCTCCCTTTGCTTCGGGCACAAAAAAGGGGCTTGCGTACGCCCTTGAGTTATCGGGAACGCAATAAAAGCGCGGCCCAGATTTTATTAAACAACCGAGCAAGTTTTTCCCTTTTGGCAATGCTGCTCATGGGGGGGGCCGTGAGCGTGCTGACCGGCTGGTTTTGCCTCCTTTTCCGTACTTGGGCAGCTTAAATGGCTCTTTTTAGCTATTTGTCGCTATTTTGGCGCAAAATCGTAACATATTTGTCACATTTCTCTTGAAAGGATGGTTAATGTGTCGAAGTATATAGATGTGATCGTACTTGCCTTATTTACTGCGTTTCTGCTGGTGATTCCTGGCATCGGGCTTGTTCTTGCGGTGCTGAGGAATTACTTCAAAGGCTCTGCGGAGAGCCCCGACCTTATCCAGCCGTAATCGCTTGGCTTTAAGCACCGGCGGGGATGCTTGCCCCGGCGGTGATTGTCCTATTTTCTCGCCTGATCGAATCGATCTCTGGCGCCTACCAAGAATAAGCCTTCGGGGCTTCACCGGGGCCAGGCCAAATTTCGTCGAGCGTTTTCATCGACTCGGGAGAAAGGCCGATTTCGGTGGCATGCAATGCACCGAGCAGTTGATCGATGGTGCGGGGGCCAATGATTGGGGCGGTGACGATGGGGTTATGCAGCAGCCACGCGATGCCGATGTCGGCCGGGCTTTCGCCGAGTTGCTTGCAGAAATTTTCGTATTTCACGAGCTGGGGGCGTTTGTTTTCGACCCTTTTCTCGATGTCGGCGGAGGCGCGGCGACCGGAGGACTGCTTTTGCAGGACGCCTGCAAGGAGGCCTCCCGCAAGCGGGCTCCACGGGATGACGCCAAGGCCGTAATGGCGGCAGGCGGGCAGGACTTCCAGATCGAGCGCGCGTTGTTCGAGATTATAAACGCTCTGGTCGCTGACCAGGCCGAGGAAGTGGCGCTGGGCGGCTGTCTGCTGTGCGGTGGCGATGTCCCATCCGGCGAAATTGCTCGAGCCGACGTAGATGATTTTGCCCTGCGCGACGAGCGTTTCCATCGCCTGCCAGATTTCGTCAAAGGGGCAGGTGCGGTCGATGTGGTGCATCTGGTAGAGATCGATGCGGTCGGTCTGGAGGCGTCGCAGGCTTGCCTCGCAGCCACGGATAATCTTGCGCGCGGAAAGCCCACGCGCGAGGTTTGGATCGGCCACGGGCGGGAGGTTCATCTCGCCATAAACCTTGGTTGCGAGGACGACTTTGTCGCGGCGCGTGGGGTCCTGGGCAAACCAGCGACCGATAATCTTTTCAGTCACGCCCTCGCCGGTCTTCCATCCATACACGTCGGCGGTGTCGAAGAAGTTGATGCCGAGTTCAAGGGCGCGGTCCATGATCGCGAAGCTCTCGGCTTCCGTGCTGTGGGGACCGAAGTTCATGGTGCCGAGACAAAGATTGGAGACTTTCAGGCCGCTGCGGCCGAGATGTACATGTTTCATTTGTTGTCCTGGAGAATGGTGGTTTTTTGGGGAAATCTGCGGGTTCCGTGGATATCTGGCGCTCAAGTTACTTTTCCATGCAGCGCGCGCCAATGAAAATCAATGAGATTTCACGCTTGCCTGGCTAAGGACACTGGTAAACTCAGCAGTCGGGATGAGAGGGTAATCGGCCTGTTAAATAGCCAGCGTAAAGCAGGTCCGTTCCTGCGCGAAGTCGGGAACTTTTTGCGGTCCGCAGGAAATGAGCGGCAGGTGTCTCAGAAGATGGGTCGCAGCAGTGTCGGAGAAAATGCAGGGCAGCTTCAGGCGGGACGCGACCTTCTCCAACCGAAAAGCGAAATTGAGTTCCGGGCCGATCATCGTGTGGCTCGCGTCGGGAGAGTGGCCGCCAAACGAGACGACGCCGAAGTGCACCATGATGCGAAAGGGCAGCGCGGTCGATTTTTGCAGCGCTTGAAGTTCCCGGCAGGCCAGGGCGAGCGACTCGGCGGCCTCGGTGCGGTCCGTCCAGTAAGCCAGGAAGCCGTCACCGAGAAACTTGGCCAGGACTCCCTTTTGGTTGCGGACAATTTCCTGGCAATGGGCCATCCACATGCCGACGAGGGGCGCCAATTCCTCGGCGGGCAATTCCTGGCTCTTCTTGGTAAAACCCTCAAGGTCGGCGAGCAGGATCCAGCATTTCTTCAACTGAATATCGGCGACGGTGAGCCGGTGCTGCTTGAGGGGAGGCGCACGACGAGGTTCCGGCTTGGTTACCGGTTTGGCCGCTTGCCGGAACGTAAACGAACTGCCTGGCATTTGGATGCGGTCTTCCGCGCGGAGGCGCACCGGATGGGTGACCCGTTCGCCGTTGATCTGGATGCCGTTGGTGCTTCCAAGATCGACGAGCCAAAACTCACCGTCCTGCTCATGGATCATGGCATGACGCCGGGAGACTTTTGGCGTTTCCAGAACAACCGTATTGCCCTCGGCGCGGCCAAAGGTGCAAAGGCCGCTGACCGGAATGCGCTCATCGCTCTTGGTTTCCAGCCAAGCCATCATCTCCATTTCAAGAGCCATATCTTGTCTTTACAATTATCGGGACTTCAAAACAATAACCAATAAATCACGGCCTTCGGGCCAGAGGTCATCCGTGTCGAGGCCGCGGCGGATTTGCTTGCCCGTGGACTTGATCAGCCCATAGTAATGGCTTGGTACTATAATCGGTGGATTTCTTAAAAACATAAACGGAGTGTAGCTTAGCTTGGTAGAGCGCCTGGTTTGGGACCAGGAGGTCGCAGGTTCAAATCCTGTCACTCCGATTTTCTTTTTCGTCGAGCCGAGCTGATTTGAGCCTGCCCGTTGCAACAGCAAAATCTGCTTCTATGAACTCGGAAAGGGTTCATTCTCATTGGCCAGACTCCCATGGCAAAACGTTCCAAGAAAAACAAGGCGCGCGGCGGCAAAATTCCCGCAAAAGTCGCCACGACAGGGGCGGTTGCTCAAGGGCCGCTTTCCTTTTTGGGCCGCGATTGGTTTTGGGGTTTCATTCTGGTTAGTGCGGTCATTCTCGCCTACTTGCCGCTCTGGCATGCGGGATATATTTGGGATGACGATCTGGTGGTCACGGAAAACCCTGTCATTGTCGGGCCGCTTGGGTTGAAGGAAATCTGGACGACGCCCGCTGCCGATATCTGTCCTTTGACGCTGACGACATTTTGGATTGAGCACGCGTTGTGGGGATTGGCTGCGCTGCCGTATCATCTCGTGAATGTTTTGATGCATGGGTTCTGCGCAGTTTTGCTTTGGCAGGTTTTGCGGAGCTTGCGGATTCCGGGCGCGTGGTTGGGGGCGGCATTGTGGGCCTTGCATCCGGTGGAGATGGAATCGGTGGCGTGGGTCACCGAGATGAAGAACACGGAATCGTGTTTATTCTTCCTGCTATCGATTCTTTTTTTCGTGAGATGGCTGAGCGCAAAAGGTTCCGGCAAGCCAATCGGTGCTGATTGGAGCTATATATATATATTGCTCTTTGCCGCGCTCGCGATGGCGAGCAAGTCGTCCACGGTGATTCTGCCGGTTGTGTTTTGTCTCTGCGCCTGGTGGATGGAGGGCCGATGGCGCTGGCGCAATCTGGTGATCGTGTCGCCCGTCATCCTGATGTCTATCGCTGCGACTCTCGCCTCGATGTGGACGCAAGGTCTGCATCTGGCGCAGGAAGCTGTTCCACAACCGGCGCGGAGCTGGCCGGAGCGCATGGCGACGGCGGGCGATGCGGTCTGGTTCTACATGGGCAAATTGCTTTGGCCGCATCCGTTGATCATGATTTATCCGCGATGGGTGATCGATGCCGGGCAGTGGATTTCCTATCTGCCGCTGGTCGCTGTTGTCGTTATCCTGATTATTTTGTGGATCAAACGCGATTCGTGGTCGCGTCCCTGGTTTTTTGCCTTCGCCTATTTCGTCGCGGCCCTGCTGCCGGTCGTGGGACTGGCCGATCTTTATTTTCAGCGCTATTCTTTTGTCGCGGATCATTTCCAGTATCTGGCAAGCATCGGGCCTCTGGCGCTGGCAGGAGCGGGGATGGCCCGGTTGGCGGCTTTTATCATTCCCGAAAAGTCCATACTGCAATCGATCCTCGGCGCGGGAGTGTTGCTGATTCTCGGACTATCGAGCTGGCATCGGACTTGGGTGTATGAGGGCAAGGAGACGCTTTGGGCCGATACGATTGCCAGCAATCCGGGCTGCTGGCTCGCTCACAATAATCTTGGTCAGGTTCTTTTGGACAAGGGAAAGGCGGACGAGGCGATGGCTCAATTTCAGGAAGCCAGGGAGCTCAATCCGAAATTCGACATGGCCTATTATAACATCGGTTTTGTTTTCTTTAAAAATGGCCGGATGGACGAGGCGATGACGGAGTTTCAAAAATGCCTGGAAATCAATCGGAATAACGTTGATGCCCACAATAATCTTGGAAGCGCTCTCATGCAAAAAGGACGCGTGGACGAGAGCATTGTCCAATTTCAAAAGGCCCTGCAGATCAACTCCAACATGGCGGGCATCCATTATAATTTTGCCAACGCGCTTACCCAAAAAGGGGAGTTTAACGAGGCGATCGAGGAATATAAAAAAGCTTTGAACATCAATCCCGACTATACGGAAGCTTACAACAACCTGGGCATTGCCCTTGCCCAAAACGGGCGTGTGGAAGAGGCGATCTCCCAATTCCAAGAGGCTTTGCGGCGGAAGCCTTCCGATAGTGACACAAAAAAGAACCTGACCAAAGCGCAGGCGATGTTGCGGCAGACGCCCGACGCCAAATAAAACTTTTCCGTGATTGCGTCCAGAACTGGCAGCGCGGGACCGATGTCATACCGCTCGTTGAAAATCTTCAAGCAACTGATCGACCGGCTTGGAAATATCGAGAACAATCGCATCTGCCGGTTCTTCCAGGGTGGAAAATTGACTTTCAAGCAGGCGCGCGGGCATAAAATGATTTTTGCGCTTGGCCATGCGGGAGGCGATCAGTTCGAGCGAGCCTTTGAGATAAATAAATCGGGCTTGGGGCAATTCGGTAGTGAGGCGATCCCGATATTTTTGCTTGAGCGCCGAGCAGGCGAGAAAGACGGGTTTGCCTTTGCCGGCGGCGATGTGGAGTTCCGCGTTGAGGCGCTCCAGCCATCCCCAGCGGTCGTCGTCCGTGAGGGGAATGCCTGCGCTCATTTTTGCTTTATTTTCAGCGGGATGAAAGTCGTCGGCATCCAGCCAGTCGCCGCCAGTGGCGCGGGCCAGCATTCGGGCCATCGTGGTTTTTCCGCTACCGGAGACGCCCATGACGATAAACAGAGAGCCGCTTTTCACTTCTTTTCAGAATCCGGGTTTGCTTTGGGAAGGGTGAAGTAAAAAATTGCGCCAACATTGGTCTCGGCTTCGGCCCTTGTCCGGCCGCCGTGCCGGGCGATAATACGATAGACATTAGCCAGGCCGATGCCAGTTCCCTCGAATTCCTCCTTTGAGTGCAACCTCTGAAAAAGGCCAAACAACTTATCCGCGTACCGCATGTCGAATCCGGCGCCGTTGTCCTTCACGAAAAATTCCAATTCATCCCCGACCTCCCTGCATCCTATGGAAATCTCCGCCTTGTCGCGGCGGCGGGTGTACTTGATCGCGTTTCCGAGCAGGTTCATCCACACCTGTGTAAAGAGCGTCTTGTCTGTGTAGACCTTCGGTAGGGCCTCAATTTTCCACTCGATGCTTCTTCCTTCCGCATCACGGGACAAGTCTTCGCGAACTTGAGCGACCAGGGTGTCGGTATCAATCCAGCTCGGATTCAACGCCGCCCGGCCCATGCGGGAGAATGCGAGCAAGCTCTCGATGAGCATTCCCATTTGTTTTGCGGAATCGGAAATGATTTTCAGGTAGCGCTCCGCCGTTTCGGTCAACGAGGCGGAACTTTCCTTGCGCAGTAGATCGACATAGCCATCAATATGGCGCAGCGGAGCGCGAAGATCGTGCGAGACCGAATATCCGAACGATTCCAGTTCCTTATTGACCGCTTCGAGCGTGGTCGCTTGCTTCACTAATTCCGCATTCAGCGTCGTGATTTTTTCCGCGGCCAGAGCCCGCTCATGGATTTCCTTTTGCAAGGCCTCGTTGCTCTTGCGCAGTTGCTCCGGGCTGGGCAGCGCCAGCGCCTTGGGGACAACCCTGACCAATAAAATAGCGGTTGCAACGGAGGCAACGGCGGTGATTGCCTTGATAATTCCCGACAGCCAATAGGTGGGGTGCCAGATGTTGAGAATTTCCATCAGATGCGTTGTTCCGCACGACACGATAAAAATCGCGAAGCAAATGAACATCCAGTCAAACGCCAGGTCCTTGCGCTTACGGACAAAGTAAAGGAGCGTCAGGGGAATCGAATAATAGGCAGCGGCGATAAACCCGTCCGAGACGACATGGAGCCAGATGACAGCCGGGTTCCACGAATAGCAACAGCCGTGGGGCATGAAGCCGGTTGTTGAAAAGAGGCGCTCGATAAAATCCATTGCCGCTTCCTAACTTATATAGACCTTAACTTACAAACAGCCATTTCTCCACTATTTATATATTAGGTTCAGCGTCCGCAATTGCCACGGAGATTTTCAGTGTCGCGGCCCTGAAGATAGAGATGGGCCTTGCGATAACTTTTTTGCTGCAAGTAATGCCGGAGCTGTGCGGGATAACGGGCGTCGATCTCGTTTTGGAGGGCATCGAGCCGCGCAAAGATCGCAAGCAAATCGGGCGGATTCGGCTCCTTCTGTCTCGGCACGGCGTCGAAATACTCATCCAGCGTGCGGACGAGGCGGCCCAGTGTTTTGTCTTTCTGCGAGTCGATATCCATGGGGTGCCGGTTACTTTTTTGGCGACGATTCTTTCTCGATTCGCGCGATCTCACTCTCGTATTCGGTCGGCTCGCCATGCACGGCGGCCTTTTTTTCCTCCCACTCGACATGCAACCGCCGAACTTCGCGCGCGAGCTGGTCCTGAATCTGGTCAACGGCGGCAACGTCGCCCCTTGTCTTGACCTTCATGAGTTCGCCGTGGAGAAACGTTTCCCGCTCGGCGATTTTGGAGCCGTATAGGGAATTGATCTCCGCGATGCGGGTCTTTTGCTTTTCGGTGAGTTTTTTTGTGGGCGCCTTTTTCTCAAGGCGCTCCATGGCCAGTTCGTAGGCAGATTTCATGATTGATCCATTTTTAATTTTCGACGTTGATCCAGATTGCGCCGTCCCGGACTTCGACCGGATAGGCGGCAATTCGCACCTTGGGCAGGTTTTGGCAGACGCCATCCTCGAGTTGAAACTGCCATTGGTGCCAGGGACACGCGACAACGCCATCTGTCACAACGCCCTCGTTGAGCGGGCCGCCGCGATGGGGGCAGACATTGTTGACGGCCAAGATCCCTTCCTGATTGCGGAAAAGGCCGACCTGAGTTTCGCCGAGTTTGACGCAGCGGCTTTCGCCGACGGGGATTTCTTCCAATTTGAGGGCAGTGTCGATGTAGGGCATGTCCAATAACTTTAGGTTGATGTCGCGCCGGGGCAAGGGACAATCTCAATCGATGAATAAAGCCCCCGGTGATTTCGCGCCCTGGCTCGGGGTGTTCGAGACGCTGCGCGTCGTCGACGGTAAACCCCTATTTCTCGCGGAACATCGCGCCGAACTCGCGCGCGCAATGAATGCGCTCGGACTAACAAGCGAGACTGATTTTGCCGCCGAGGCTTCAACTTGGCCGATGAAGTCCGGCCGCTGGCGGTGGATCGTGACGCCGCAGGAAACGCGCGTGTTTTTTTCTGAGGAAGCGGTTGCGTCTGCCGGGCCGCTGGCGCTCTCGGTTTCGCCGGTGCGGGTCGGTTCATGCAACTGGGACGCCCGTTTCAAGACGCTGAGTTATCTGTCGCATGCCCAGGCGTGGAAGACGGCGGTGACGCCGGAGGTTGTTTTGCTCAACGAGAATGGGCATGTCGCAAGCGCTTCGCGGGCGAATATTTTCTGGCGGCGCGGCGACCTGCTCTTTACACCGGCGCATGAAGCGGGATGCCGATGCGGCGTGGTGCGCGCGTTTGTCCTCAAGCGCCAAAAAGTGGAGGCCGGACACTTCGCCTTGAGTGATCTGCTCGAAGCGGATGAAATTTTTCTGACCAACAGCATGAAGGGGATTGTCTCGGTGAACGACGCGCCAGGGCGTTCCTTGCACGGGTTTTCGAGCGCGGACAAGTTGCGCGAGGCGTATGCGAAAGCCATCGCGGCGCAAGTCTGATCTTACTTTTTCCGGGACTTGCTAACCGGTTCCTTCAAGACGACGCAGCGGTTGCCTTTAATGATCTTTCCTATGATTTTGCCGCGAGCGAGCCGGGCGGTTTTCTCCGCATCTTTTGCCGCGACCACGAACACCATGCCGATGCCCATGTTGAAGACCTGATGCAGTTCCTCGTTTTTGATCCGGGCCGCAGAGGCCAGCAATTTGAAGAGGGGCAACGCCGGCCACGTGCCGAGCTGGATTTCCGCATCGAGTCCCTCGGGCAGGATGCGCGGGATGTTATCAATCAGGCCGCCGCCTGTGATGTGCGCAATGCCCTTGATTTTGAGTTGGGCGCGGACTTTCCGGATGTGGGGCAGGTAAAGCGTATGCGTGCGGAGCAATTCCACGCCGAGCGGGTTGCGCAGGCCGTCGCTGCATGCCTCGATCCGGCAGCCGAGCTGGTTGAATAGGATTTCGCGAGCGAGCGAGTAGCCGTTGGTGTGAAGGCCGGAGGAGGGCAGGCCGATGACGACATCACCGGCGCGTATCGATTTTCCATCGATGATTTTTGGGCGGTCCACCACGCCGACAATCGTACCGACGAGGTCGTAATCAGCGCCGTGATAGATACCCGGCATCTGGGCCGTTTCTCCGCCGATCAAGGCGCACCCGGCATTTTTGCAGCCTCGGATCATGCCGGAAATGAGCTGGCGAAAACGATGCGGTTCAAGCCGCTCGGACGCCATGTAATCAAGGAAGAAAAGCGGTTCCGCGCCGAGCACGGCGATGTCGTTAACGCAATGATTGACCAGGTCCTCGCCGATGGTGTCGTGGCGATTCATGAGCACGGCCACCTTGAGCTTGGTGCCGACGCCGTCGATGCTGGCGACCAGAACGGGATCGCGCATTTTTGGAAAACGGGCGCTGAAGAGGCCGCCGAAACCGCCGACTTTGCCGAGGACTTCCGGGCGGTTGGCCGATTCGACAAGGGAGGGCAGGCCGGCCTTGACCTTGTTTCCAAGATCAACATCAACTCCGGCGCGGGCATAGGCTTTCAGGCGTTCACTCATGGGGATGCAAAAGGTTGTACTAAATGATCGCCCTTGTGGAAAACGGATTTAGTGCTTTTTTTCATGAAGGGCCTGTCAAAAAGACGGTGGCTCGTAAGGTTGAGGTGACAAAAATCGTCATTTCAGAGGGAGACGGGGCGATTTCCATCGAAAGGAAGCGGCATGTGAATACACAAAGGCTTCGAATTAGCGCGGCAGCCTCGATTTTGTTCGCGCTTGCCGCCATACCAGCGGTGGCCCAGAAAAAATACGATCCGGGCGCGACGGACACTGAGATCAAGATCGGGAACATCATGCCTTATACGGGTGTATTCTCCGAGTATGGCGCAACGGGACGCGCCGAAGCGGCCTACTTTCAGATGATCAATGACCAGGGTGGAATCAATGGCCGCAAGATCACATTTGTGAGCCTCGATCTGGAGCTCGGGATGCTGCGTCCCGGAATCAAAATCACCACAAGCCCGACCGACTACCGGCCCATCAAGCAGCTTTACCTTATCAAGTTCGACGGCGCTGATTGGACCCCGCTCGGCGATGTCATTGGCGACTGAGGTGGGCTCGTCTTTCCCGCTATTTCAGCATCCTTGCTGCGGTCACAGGCCGCAGCTACAGTGGAAATCATGCCTGTGCGCGTAAAAATTTGCGGAATAACGAATCTGGAAGACGCCGAAGCCGCGGTCGCGGCGGGCGCGGATGCGTTGGGCTTTATTCTCTATGAGAAGAGCAAGCGCTTCATCTCGATTGAGGACGCCATTCGCATCGTCGAGGCGCTGCCGCCGTTTGTGCAGACGGTCGCCGTCACTGTCAACGCGACGAAGGAATTCTCCAACCTGGGATGGAGGAAACAGCTCAAGAATTTCGGCGTGGCCCAGTTGCACGGGCAGGAATCGCCGGTGCACGCCAAGGCCGTCGGCAAGTACATGCCGGTGATCAAGGTTTTTCCGGCTGATTCAAATACCGCTGGCTCATCAGACTTTCAGGTTCCCGAGCACATGATCGTGACTTTCAACAAGCTCACTGATGAGCGGAAACAACTCGAAACTCAACTAGGTCGAGAACCTACCTTGGAAGAGGTTTCCAATAAAGTAGGTCTGCCTGTAGAACGCGTTCGTGCAATTTTAAGAATTTCACAGCTCGAGGAGATACAGGTTCAGCTCGAAAAAGAACTAGCGAGGAAACCTACTTTTGAAGAGGTTTTCAAGAAGAAGAACGTAATCCTTTACTCACTTCCGCGATCGAGCGAATACGAAGCAGTAGTTTCCGCATTCATGCTCGACACGCCGTCACAGGATCACGGCGGCACGGGACAGCCCTTCGACTGGAATCTCGCGGTGGCTTTTAAAAAGCGGACGGCAAAACCGCTGATTTTGTCCGGCGGCCTTAACCCCGAAAACGTTGCGAAGGCGATTGAGATAGTGCATCCTTATGCTGTCGATGTGGCGAGTGGCGTCGAGGCTTCTCCGGGAAGAAAAGACCACGCCCGGCTGCGCGATTTCATCCAGATATGCAAAAGCTTCTGAACCAAGTCCCCGACGCGACAGGCCATTTCGGCCCTTACGGCGGCATGTTCGTACCCGAGACACTCATGGCGCCGCTGCACGAACTGGCGCAGGAGTACGAGAAGGCGAAGATCGACCCGGCGTTTCGCAGCGAGCTGAAATTTTTGCTTGAGGAATATGCGGGCCGTCCGACGCCGCTTTATTGCGCGGCCCGGATGACCGAGCGCCTCGGCGGCGCGAAAATTTATCTCAAACGCGAGGACCTGCTCCACACCGGCGCGCACAAGATCAACAACGCGCTTGGTCAGGTTTTGCTGGCGCGGCGCATGGGCAAAAAGCGGGTTATCGCGGAGACCGGCGCGGGCCAGCACGGTGTGGCCACGGCAACGGTAGCGGCGCGGTTCGGGCTCGAATGCGTCGTTTACATGGGCGAGGTCGACATGGCGCGGCAGGCGCTCAACGTGACGCGGATGCGGCTGCTTGGCGCGACCGTCGTGCCCGTCACCGCCGGGCAAAAGACGCTCAAGGAAGCGGTCAACGAGGCGATGCGCGACTGGGTCACCAATGTGCGCTCGACCCACTACATTCTCGGCTCAGCCCTCGGCTCGCATCCTTACCCGATGATGGTGCGTGATTTTCACCGCGTCATCGGCGACGAAGCGCGCCGGCAGATTCTCGAACGCGAGGAACACCTTCCCGACGTGCTGATCGCCTGCGTCGGCGGCGGCAGCAACGCCATTGGGCTCTTCTATCCGTTTCTTGAGGACGAACAAGTCCGCTGCATCGGTGTCGAGGCGGGCGGTTACGGCATTCTCGCCGGGCAGCACGCGGCGCGGTTTCAGGGCGGTAGCTTGGGCGTGTTGCAGGGCGCGCGGACGTTCATTCTCCAGGACAGCAACGGGCAGATCATGAATACGCACTCGATTTCGGCGGGACTGGATTACGCCGCGGTCGGGCCGGAGCACGCCTGGTTGCGCGACGAGCAGCGGGTGTCCTACACCTTTTGTACCGACGACGACGCGCTAAAGGCGTTCCGTTTCCTGAGCGAGACGGAAGGCATCATCCCGGCGATGGAGAGCGCGCACGCGATCTCCGAGACGATGAAGCTCGCGCCCACGCTGTGCCCCGACCAGACGATTATCGTGAATCTCTCCGGTCGCGGCGACAAGGATGTACAACAGGTCGCGCAGATGCTGGGGTTGTAAACAATTGTCATCCTGAACTTGTCGAAGGATATCTTTCTATTCTTCAACGGGAGATTAGGATCTGTCCGCATGAAACGCGCTATATGGGTACTTGCTGTCCTGCCTTTCTCTTTATGCTCGTGTGGTCTCTATCAGGCTGTCCGTGACGAAGACTCAACTCAGGGTTATAGTTTCCTAGGTTTGAATCCTGTGTCGGCCATTACAGGGGTTTCTGATACAACGGCGGAAAATTTCAAACCGTTCTCCTACTACTCCGATCTCGTCCAAACGAGAAATGAGGGAGCAATGACGCCGGACAGAGCCAAGGATGTTCTTGCCGCAATGGACCGTTGTTTCGGAGACAAGGCGGTGAAGAAGATGACCGAAGGAAAGATCATTTCTCTTTTTGGGCCTCCAGACGAAAAGACAACCCAATCAGGGTGGGTTGTTTACATCTATCGTATTCAGGGTGGAAAATATGGCGAGAGATGGCTGGTGATGAATTGAAGCCAGCGAGATGAACTAAGCCTTCAACAATTCTTCGACGTTGCTTTGCTCAATCCGAACGACAATTTTTTTCTAATTGTTTTTGCATGCAGCCAATCCTGAAAGGATTGGGATCACTCAGCCCAGGGTTGGCGCGTTAGCGCCTACCCTGGGTTAGCGAAAAAAGCGCCCAACCCTGAAAGGGTTGGATCAATCCCAAACATACCGTTCGTCGAATGTTATTTCGTATCGCTGCAACAGTTTGCGGAATTCATCCTGAAACGAGACCTGTTTATGATGTTCCTCCTGCCCTGCAATATAGGTGCGGGCCGATTCGATTTGAGAAAAGCCGATTGAAAAAATGCCGTAGCCGCTTTGCCATGTGAAGTCTTCCAATTCCAGCGCTTTGGTTTTCAGCCAGAGCGACGAACCGCGTTTGACCTCCTTGACGAGATGCGCCGGTTCGCAGGTGCGCGATAGGCTGCACAGAATATGCAGATGATCTTCCACGCCTCCCACGATAATGGGCTGGCAGTCGAGTTTAATGAGGATGCCTCCTATGTAGTGATTCAGTTCCTCGCGTAAAGCAGCGGCATGCAGGAACGGACGACGATCTTTGGTGGAGAAAACAGTATGGACGATGATTTTTGAAAGCGACTGAGCCATGATTCGAAGATGGAGATGAAACGAGTTCGATTCAACCCTTTCAGGGTAGTTCGCTTCGTGGCCCACCCAGGTACGCCAACCCTGGGCTGAATGATTGCAATCCTTTCAGGATTGCCGCTCTTCATTTTTCGTAATCTCCCCGGAACTCCGGGCAAAACTGACCCCGCCACATGAGGGTGTGACATTCTCAGGATGACAGGGTAAAAGAACCGGATGCGAAGCATGACTGGATACGGCCGGGGAACGGCGACGTTTGACGGACGGCAAGTCGCCGTGGAACTGAATTCAGTGAACCGGAAGAATGCGGATATCCTGCTTTCGCTGCCAAGGACGCTGCTGGAGCTGGAGCCGCGCATTCGGGACGAGATCAACGCCCACATTTCGCGCGGGCGGCTGACGGTGGTGATAGGAATTCACGCAAAGGGCGGCGCTCGCAGCGGGGCGATCAATGTCGCGGCGGCCAAGGCCTACCGGGACCAATTGAAAGCGTTGCGCAAATCGCTGAAGATCGAGGGCGAGATCACGCTCGACCAGGTGCTGCGCGGACCGGGCGTGCTCGATTCCGACGAGGTTGAGGTTGAGACAGAAGCGGCGTGGCCGGCGGTGCACAAGGCGCTGAAAGCCGCGTTGGACGAATTCGTGAAGATGCGCAAACGCGAAGGCGAGGCGCTCGCGGCGGATTTGCGCAAGCGGACGCTGGCGATTCAGAAAAACGTGAAGACCATCAATGTCCTGGCCCCGAAGGTCATGGACCATCATCGCGTTGCGCTCCTCGACCGCGCGGCCAAGGCCGGCCTCTCCATTGAGGGGTCGGATGAACGGTTGATCAAGGAGATCGTTTTCTTCGCTGACCGCAGCGATATTTCCGAGGAGCTGACCCGCCTGCGCAGTCACCTCGACCAGTTCTTCACGCAACTCGGCAAGGACGAGCCGGTGGGACGCACGCTCGACTTTTTGCTCCAGGAATTGTTCCGGGAAACCAACACGATTGGCAACAAGGCGAATTTTTTGGCGATCAGCCAAATTATCGTGGGTATGAAAACGGAGTTGGAAAAAATGCGGGAGCAAGCGCAGAATATCGAATGAACCGACCCGTCTTTCGGCGCAAGGGCATTCTCTTCGTCATCTCCGCACCCTCGGGCACGGGCAAGACCACGCTCTGCGAAAACTTGCGGGCCACGCCCGACTTCATCTATTCCGTCTCCTGCACGACGCGCCCGCCGCGTCCGGGCGAGGTGGACGGCATCGATTATCACTTTTTGAGCCGGGAGGATTTTTTTCAGCGGATCGAGCGGGGCGAGATGCTCGAATACGCGCTCGTTCACGGCAACAATTATTACGGCACGCTGAAGGCGACGGTGAAAAATGCACTCGACCAGGGAACCGACGTGCTGCTCGACATCGATGTGCAGGGCGCGACGACGATCCGCAAGACCGACGACGCGATGGTGCGCGATTCGTTGGTGGATGTCTTCATCATGCCACCCACGATTGAGGAATTGGAGAAACGTCTGCGCAAGCGCGGGACGGAAACCGAGGAGCAGCTCCAGCAACGGCTGCGCACTGGGCACGAAGAGTCGAAGCTGTGGCGGCTCTACAAATATACGATTTTAAGCGGCTCGATGGAGGAGGACCTGACCAAATTCCGGGCGATCATGCGCGCCGAGCGGTATTTGAGCCGCCGGCTCGAATTGAACGAGAGTTAGGCGAGGGGCAAATGCGTCCCTCCGTGCTTGCTCTGGTTTCACTTGCGCCCTAGCATAAGCGGTTATGCGACGGATTCTCTTTTCCCTGGCTGCTTTGTTTGGCATGGCGGCTTTTAATGCGGCCCCGGCCATTGATGTCAATCCCAGCAAGGACAACCAGCCTCCTGTTTTCTGGCAGGACAGCGGCAATCATTTCAGCATCTTCAACGGCGATCCGAAACGGATTCAGCGCGCGAATGCCGTCGAGGCCAAGTCGTTCGATGCCAAGGTGGAAGTGTCGCCGAATCCCCTCTCGATCAAAGCGCTCAAGGAGATCGCGCCGAATCCGAGCATCAAGATTACCTTTTTCATCCACAACCACGGCAAGAAGACCTACACCCTTTCCTTCCCCACAGCCCAGCGCTGGGATTTCCGGATCCTGAACGCGGCGGGTACGGCGATATATGTTTATTCGGATAATTGCGAATTCGAGCAGAAGATAGGCTCGTCCATGGTCAACAATGACGACAAGCTTGTCTATAGCGAGACCGTCAATTTCGATGCCTTAAGCCAGCCTCTCGCGCCGGGAACTTATACGATCCAGGCTGTTCTTGCGAATTACCCGGACATACACACCCAGGCGCAACTGACGGTGCAGCCTTAGCGCGACAAGTTACGGTTGCGGTAACGGCTCTGAATTCTCCGGTGATCGAGGTGTCGCCATGGTGCCGGGAGGAGGCACGGGATCATTCTTGTCATCATCGGACGATGGCGCAGGCATATCACGCAACGGCTCCGGTTTGTAATTGGGGTCGTTCAGCGGCTTGCTCGACTCTTCCGGCTTGACGTCGGTGTTGGGCTTGAAGCCGTGATTGATGAGGTTGCGGACTTCATCGATGCTCAAGGGACGATCCGGCAGCCCGCTCATCCGCGTAAGGATGATATTGTCCTTGATGAATACACCCTCCGGCACCTTCTGCGCGCCGGGGCCCAAGTACTGCTTGTTGCTCATGGAATTGGAGGCAAACACCTCGGGCTTTTCCGGTCCGCCAAGAACTGCGGTGCGGTTTTGGTCATCGGAAACGGTGGAAGACGCAAGCACCGCCTTCCGGGAGAATCCGGTGTCGGCGCTCGACGTCTGATAGCTCTTGTCGAAACCATTGGCGCTACGGCTGTAGGCGCTGGTTGTGGGGAAGGCTTTGTTGCCGAGATTTGGTGCGGAAGGGGACACGGTGTCATCGAGGTACGCTTTTGTGATAAAAGTCGTCTGATCGCGATTCTTGAAATCGGAATCGGCTTTGACAGTGGAATTCAGTGGCATGGAAAACGTTTTATTGGCCATCGAACTCGTGGTGCTAAACATTTTGTGAGACGAAGGAAGCGAAGTAGACGAATTTACGTCCTTTACCTGGACATACACTGTTTTGCCATTGGTGGCTTGAACAGGGACCAGTCGGTAACCCCGGGCGGCGACCGGTTTGTCATCAGCACGAAGCGCCACACCTATCGTCATAAAGATGACAGCGATGAGACCTGTCCAGAAGATGGGAGTCCTGCCTTGCCGCACACGGCTTAAATACACTTGGAAGCCCTTGTAGTCAACCGAGATATGCTTCCATGGATGCCGGGTGGGGCGCTAAAAACACAAAGGGCGAGCCCGAAAGCCCGCCCTTTGCACTGACAGGGATGAAAAGGGAAAAGGCTATAAAGCCTGTTCGTTGCTTTCCTCCGTACGAATCCGGTAAGCCTCGCTCACCGGCAGGACGAAAACTTTTCCATCGCCGATCTTGCCTGTCTTGGCGGTTTCCATGATGGTTTTGACGATCGATTCGACTTTTTCATCAGCCGCAACGATTTCGAATTTCACCTTGGGAAGAACGTCCACCGTGTATTCGCTGCCACGGTAGATTTCCTTGTGCCCCTTTTGGCGGCCAAACCCCTTCACTTCGATGATGGTCATGCCTTCAACCCCAGCCTGGGTCAAAGCTTCCTTAACATCATCGAACTTAAACGGCTGGATGATGGCTTCAATTTTTTTCATATGATTTCAAATATTTCTTGGTTTAGCAGCGCGCCAGGTTTTCATGCCCGGCGCGCCACCAGTTAGTATAGTGCCTCAACCAATACTGGCTAGAGGATATATCCCTCTTCGCCGTGATCGGAGAGATCCAGACCGGCCTCTTCCTGTTCCGGTGTCGGGCGCAGGCCGATGGTGTACTTCAGCGCGAAGCCAATGATCGCCGTGCCGATGGTTGCGAGCAAGATCGTGAATATGACGATCTTGATCTGTTCGACATAGAGCAGGTGGCCCTGGCTCCAGTCGCAGAGGAACTGCATCTTGGGGTTCATTGCCGTGCCGCCGCCGCCTGCGACTCCCGCTTCGATCTGGTTGGCCAGGTCGGCTTTGACCGTCGGAGGATTCATCAGGTTGGAGTTGATCGTGCCCGATGCGAGGAAGCCCGTGGCCAAAGCGCCGCAGGTTCCGCCAATGGCGTGGACGCCGAATACGTCAAGCGCGTCATCGTAACCGAGAAGCGGCTTGAGATAGCTCGTGGTCAAGAACGGAATCGTTCCGGCAATCAAGCCAATAATCATGCCGCCCATTGGGGTCACATAGCCGCAAGCCGGCGTGATGACAACCAGACCGGCGACCGCGCCGGAGCAGAATCCGACGACCGTTGCCTTGCCCTTGAGGAAATATTCCATGGTGGGCCAGACGAACGATGCGGTCGCGGTGGCGAGCGTCGTGGTGGTGAAGGCATTTGCGGCGATCACGTCGGCAGCAACGGCGCTGCCTGCGTTGAAACCGTACCAGCCTACCCACAGCAAGCTTGCGCCGATGAATGTCAGCACCGTGCTATGCGGGGAGAACTGGGTTTTGCCCCAGCCGATGCGTCGTCCCAAAATCAGCGCGAGAACCAAGCCTGAGTAACCGGAAGACATATGCACCACGGTACCTCCCGCGAAGTCCATGCCCTTGAAGATTGCGTTTGGATTCCAAACGCCGTTGAACATGCCGTCAGCTCCCCATACGTTATGGGCCAGCGGGAAGTAGACGATGAACATCCAGCACCCGATGAAGATCACCAAGGCTGAGAATTTCATGCGTTCCGCGATACCTCCTATGATGAGCGCCGGGGTGATGATGGCGAAGGTCAACTGGAAGCACGCATAGACATTCTGCGATACCCAATAACCATACCCGCCGTTGGGCGCCGAATTGACCACCTGCGGCTGAGGATCGTCCTTATAGGTCTTGTTGAAGGATGACGCTCCGAATGCGGCATACTGCAGATCTCCCAGAGGCGAGTAGTTAATCGAGTAAGCACCCGTTTTGCTGTCCACATTGCACCAGCCATGGTTGATGCCGAACACCAGGCCGTATCCGCAGAGCCACCAGAGAATGGTCACCAGACCGGTGATCGCAAAACACTGGGCGCAGACGGAGAGCACGTTCTTGCGGCGAACCAAACCGCCGTAGAACAGAGCCAGACCGGGGAGGGTCATCATCAACACCAACGCGGTGGATGTCAGCATCCAGGCGTTGTGACCGGGACCGGGGCCGCTCAGATTCGACGGGGTTGCTCCTGTCGCATCGCCATCGGCTGCGGTCGCCGAGTTGTTGACATATGATTCCAAGTCAGCAACGCGCGCATTGAGGGTATCCAGCGAGACCTTGGTGAGGTCAAGGGGCGCTGGAGTTGCCGCCGCAGGCGCTGCCGCCGCGGGGGCGGTTGCCGCCGGTGCGTTGGTGGTTTGGGCATTTGCTTGAATGGCCCCGAAAGCCAGAACAAGACCACACACCGACCACCGGGTAATGGTAGAAAGACGTTTGATCATAAATTGTATAAGTTTGATAAAATTGGTTTGAGTAACTGCTAACTGTTTTGCCTTGCTAGAGGGCAAGGCTCCTATTGCACTAACAAAAAATGAAGGGGGCCCCGCGCGGCGGGCCCCGGGTGCTTTCCGCTGAATTCGGTTGCGGACAAAGCGGCTTGAGCCAGCGGCCCGGCAGGATTAACGCATACCCGAAACATTTCGGGCCGTCGAAATAGCGGGGCGGCACGGGCCCCTGTTTGCGGCTGATGAAGGCCTGATCGGAAGTCCGCAGGGGCGAAAGGGCTGCTGGTGTTTTTTGCTCAGGCTCCGTTATCCGCGCGGAAGCCAGATTTTTGGCCCGCGCTGAATAGCCATCAGAGGGCGATGAGCGGACTTGCCGGGCGTCGCAAGCCGTGAAAGTCACGCTCAACGCCATAGCGAATCCTACCCTTTGCCAGCTGCAGAGATTCCTTGCCCTGGGATTTGCCAAATGCACGAACAGGCCTTCAGCACGTCCTATGCCAAGCGATTTTTCGGGCAAATGCTGCCTAATTGGGGACGCGAAGGGATTGGCCTCCCGGCCTTTTCCAGTCAGGGTCCCGGAATATCTTTTGCGCTAACGCGCAGGAATTCGCGTCCCTACCCCAAATTCACTCTCCCAGATACGCCTGCCGGACTTCATCGCTGGCAAGCAGTTCCGCGCCGGTGCCACTGAGCTGGTTTCTCCCCGTCACGATCACGTAGGCGCGATGGGCGATCAGCAGCGCCTGCCGCGCGTTTTGTTCGACGAGCAAAATGGGAATGCCCTTCTGGTTGATGAGGCGGATGATCTCGAAAATCCGCGCCACAATCTGGGGCGCGAGCCCAAGCGACGGCTCATCGAGCATCAGCAATTTGGGTTCGCCCATCAGCGCGCGGCCAATGGCGAGCATCTGCTGTTCGCCGCCGGAAAGCGTGCCGCCAAGCTGCCTGCGCCGCTCGGCCAGCAGCGGAAAGTAGCTGTAGATTTCATCGAGCTTCGCCGCGTTGCGGTCGGCGGGGAGCAGAAATCCACCACTGATCAAATTCTCCATCACAGTCAGGCGTGGAAAGATATGGCGGCCTTCAGGGCAGAGACAGATGCCCTTGCGCAGCACGGTGTCGGCCTTTCCGGTCAGCGGTTCGCCCTGCCATGTGATTTGCCCGCCGCGCACCGGCACCACGCCTGCGATGGTGAGCAGCGTCGTGCTTTTGCCCGCGCCGTTGGCTCCGAGAAGCGCAACGATTTCCCCCGCGCCGACTTCGAGCGAGAGATTCTTGAGCACTTCAATGGCGCCGTAACCGGCGTGGACTTGGTCGAGTTTCAGCATGATGCGCGCAGGGAATTCATATTAGATTGGCCACAAAAGAACACAAAGAACGTAAAAAATGAAACAGCCTTTTGCTTTGCAGAACGCTTGCGGCATGCAGGTCGCGCTTTCGGATAAAAAAATAAGCGAATCAGCCGAATCAGGCGAATGGAGCGAATCAGGCGAATGGGATTCGCTTGGAGGCTTCAGGTGGAACTTGCGAAAAATAGAGATGAAACCGACTTTCATGGCGCGATTATGCCATGAATTTGGCAAGGGCGTTAGCCTTGCGTTGCCTATATCGCTTAAAATCTTTTTTTCCCCTCTGAAAAAAAATGCAACGGAGTTGCGCAGACAATCGCGTTCCCAAATGGATGAACCTGTCCCGAAAAAGTGGACAGGCGTTGGGAACGATGGCGCTGAACGCATGATATGTTAAAATGCTATAATTAATCGGTTAAATTTCCCCGCCGAGATAGGCCTTGATCACCTGTGGGTCGTTGCGCACCTTCTCGGGCGCGCCGTGGGCGATCTGCACGCCGTGATCGAGCACCAGAATCTCGTCGGAAATGGACATGACCACCTTCATGTGATGCTCGATGAGCAGGATGGCGAGGCCCCGGTCGCGAATGCGCGAAATGAGCTGCACCATCTCGACGGCCTCCTGCGGATTCATTCCAGCGGCCGGTTCGTCGAGCAGCAGAATGCGCGGGCGCGTGGCCAGCGCGCGGGCGATTTCCAGGCGGCGTTGCAGGCCGTAGGCCAGATTGCTGGAGACGGCTTCGGCGTGGTGGGCCAGGCCGACAAAATCCAAAAAGCCAAGCGCCTCGGCGCGGCTTTCCTTTTCCTGATTGCAAAAGTGCTTCGAACGCAACAGGAGCGGCAGCGGCGAAATCGAGCGGTGCTGGAACTGCGCGACCAGAACGTTTTCGAGCACCGACATCTCCGGAAAAAGCCGGATGTTCTGGAACGTGCGCGACATGCCCAGTTTGCAGACCTGGTGCGGCGGGCATCCCGTGATGTCGCGGCCCTCGAGCAGAATGGAGCCGCCGTCGGGACGATAAATCCCGCTAAGGCAGTTGAAGAAAGTCGTCTTGCCCGCGCCGTTGGGGCCGATGACGCTGACGATCCGGTTCGCATCGACGCGCAGGTCGACGTCCTGCACGGCCTTCAGGCCGCCGAATATCTTGCTCAGCCCGCGAGTTTCGAGCAGCGGCGTCATTGGTGAAGCATCTCCGTTTTTCTGCGGCTGCTGCCGAGCAGGCCCTGCGGACGATAGAGCATCATCAGCACCATCACGCCGCCGAAGAGGAGCAGGCGATAGTCGGAAAGATGCTGGAGAGAGTCGCGCACGAACGTCGGGACAATCGCGCTGAGCGCCGGGCTTCCGCTGATCGTCGAGGGCAAAAGCTTCAGGTATTCAGGCACGAGATAAAGCAGCCCCGCGCCAAGCAGCGCGCCGTAGCTGTTGCCGAGACCGCCGAGAATCACCATCGCGAGCACCATGATCGATTGCTGAAACGCGCAGATGTCGGGACTGACAAAGCCGTCCTTTGCGCCGTAGAGAACGCCCGCGACCGCCGCGATGGCCGCGCTCAGCGAGAACGCGAGCAGCTTCATCTGCACCACCGGCACGCCCACCGCCGCCGCCGCGACTTCGTTTTCGCGAATGGCCATCCAGGCCCGGCCCACCGGCGAGTGATAGAGGCGCTGCACCAGGAAAACGGCGAGGAAAAGGACGAGCGCCGTGATGAGAAAGCTCAACTGGTTGCTGGTCATGCCTGCGAGCCTTCCAAATTTCGCGCTTTCGTTGAGAATGATTCCCTTGTCGCCGCCGGTGTCGAAGATGTGCGCCAACCCGCTCAGGAATGTGCTGTGCGTCGTGCTGGCCGTGTCGTCGTTGGAAAGATTGCGCATCATTTCCCGGAAGGCTTCGGCGAAACCGAGCGTCACGATGGCAAGATAATCACCGCGCAGGCGCAGGCAGGGAAGGCCCAGCAGATAACCGACTCCACCACCGAGGAAAAACGCCAGCGGCGCGGCCATCCACCAGGGGAAATAGGAAAAATTCTGCTGCGCGAGCGCAAAGAAATAAGCGCCGAATCCGTAAAACCCGGCGTAGCCGAGGACGAGCAGGCCGGTCATCCCGACCGTGATGTTGAGCCCAAGCGCCAGCAGCATATAGATGCCGACGGCGGTGAAGAGGCTCAGGCTCGAGGCGCTGAAAAACGAGGCGCAGGACAGGACGAGCGGCATCGCAATCCACGCCCAATAGTGGGTCCAGACGCGGCCCGCCTGTTGCCACGAGGGATTGGCGGCGAGCGTTTTGTCCCAACCGAATTGCCGGTTGCCCTGGACGCCAAGCCAGATCAGAAACGCGATGACAAAGACCGGGGAAAGATCGCCGAAGAATTGCAGGCCGTGCATGAACGCCCAGGAGACGCCCACGGTGTCCTTGTTGAAATCGGGCACGAGGCGCAGCCAGAGAAACGGAAACGTCAGGGCCGCGAGACCCAATGTTCCGAGCAGATAAGTACGCCATCGGGGATTCATATCAGTGGGTGGCCCCAGCAATAAGTTGAGATCCCTGCAAAATTCGATCCATGTCGTTTCGGTAATCCCGCAGGGATTGCACAATCCTAGCCGGTGGTTGAGCGGAGCGATACCACCGGTATTTGATTTTTCCGTGACCGACCCCGGCGGGGTCGTACAGAAGAGGCACCCCTGCCGGGGTGCGGTCGCTTGAGAACCATTTCCGGTGGTGTCGCGCACTGCGTGCGCTCAACCACCGGCTAGGATTGTAGCAAGCCTTCGGCTTGCCAGCTGAAAAAAACTTTCCCAGAGGTCTCAAGGTGTCCAAGCCACCAAGAAAAGAGAGCGCCAATTTGAATGTGCTCATATGTCACACCTTATCCGCTACGCGTTCGCCGAGCAGTCCTCGCGGGCGCATCAGCAGCACGAGCATCAGCATCGCGAAAGTCGTTACGTCATCCCACTCACTGCCGAAGGCAAGCGTCGTCAGCGCCTCGGTCAGGCCGAGGATCATTCCGCCCAGGACCGCGCCGGGAACATTGCCGATGCCGCCGAGAATCGCCGCCGTGAATGCCTTCAGGCCCACGCGATAGCCCGCGTCGAATACCAGCACGTTGGTGTACATCGCCACCATCACGCCCGCCACCGCCGCCAGCGCCGAACCGAGGATGAATGTGAACGCGATGATTTTGTCCACGGGAATGCCCACGAGACTCGCCATGAGCTGGTCCTGCGCCGTCGCGCGCAGGGCGATGCCGAGCCGCGTGTGATTGATCAGGAGATAAAGCGCGCTCATGATGACGATGGTCATGCCGAAAATCGCGAGTTGGAGATAAGTGATGTCGACGCCGATCACATGCACATGATGGCCGGTCAGAAAATCGCTGTAGTAGCGGGGAAAATTCACCTTCTCCTTGCTCACGGTGAGGAAAATGAAGTATTGGAGAAAAGTCGAGATGCCGATCGCGCTGGTGAGCGGCGCGAGGACGTGCGCCTTGCGCAGGCGGCGATAGGCGATGCGTTCATTGGCGTAGCCGTAACCGGCGGAAAAAATCATCGCCATCAGGATGCCCAATCCCAGGTTGAGCGCGATGTGGTCGCCCCACGCGACCGAAAAAACGCCCATGGAATAAATGCAGGCGAACATGCCGATCATGAAGACCTCGCCATGCGCGAAGTTGATCATCCCCAGCACGCCGTAGACCATCGTGTAGCCGAGCGCGACGAGGGCGTAGACGGAGCCGCGCGATATGCCGGTAATCACAATTTCCGTCAGGGTTGAACCGGAGCTCATATATTAAGTGAGACTATAAGCAGGTTTCGCTCCTGTGAGAAAGTAGCCGTTGCGAAACGGACGTGTCCCCGTGCGACGGTTCGCCGCAACGGCCTGCGGCGGCTGCCGGCTGTACTCATGGGCTCCAGGGCAGCGCCTCGAATTTGCCGGCCTTGACCGTCCATATGATGAACCCGCTGCCCTTCACGTCGCCCTTGTCGTCGAATTCGACCTTGCCAAGGATCGTGTCAAAGGAGCGGCTCTTCATCACGGCGGCGACCTTGGCCGCGTCGGTGCTCTGCGCCTGCTGGATCGCGGTTAGCAGGACGTTCGCGGCGTCGTAGCCATAGACCGAATAGGCCCCAATGTCCTGGTGATATTTGTCGCTGTAGCTTTTGATAAAGGGCGCCGACGCCGGATTTTGATGATAGTCCTTGCCGAACGAGAGATAAACGCTTGCGGGATTGGCGCCGATGGTATCGATGAACGGCTGTGAGTAGCAGCCATCGCCGCTGACGAACGGAATGTTGACCCCGGACTGCCGCATTTTTACATAGAGCGGACCGCCCTGGCCATACATCCCGCCCCAGAAAAATCCCTCCGCGCCCTGGCCTTGGATTTTGGAAATATTCGCGCTGAAATCGTTCTCGTCGGTGCCGATGCCCTCGAACGATACGACCTGCCCGCCCAGGCTTTCAAACGTCCTCTTCACCTCTGTGGCCAGACCCTCCCCATAAGCCGTCTTGTTATGCAGAATGGCGATCTTGTTCAGATGGAGCTGATCGTGCATGAACTTGCCCGCCGCCGGGCCCTGCTGATCGTCGCGCCCGCAAATGCGAAACGCGTAGGGGAAGCCCTGCTCGGTGTATTTGGGATTCGTGGAACCGGGCGTGATCTGGAGGATTTTTCCGTCGTTATAGACGATGGAGGCCGGAATCGTGCAGTTGCTGTTGAGATGGCCCAGCACGGCCACCACGCCGTCATCGACCAGGTTGTGCGCCACCGTGTTGGCTTTTTGGGCATTGCCCTCGTCGTCGAGCGAGATCGACTCGATCTGCTTGCCGAGCACGCCGCCCTTGGCGTTCCATTCGTCGATGGCGATCTGCGCGCCGTAAAGCATCGTCGCGCCGATCTGGGCGTCGGAGCCCGATTGCACCGCGGCCAGTCCGATTTTGACCGTGTCGGCGCCTTTTTGGCAGCCGGTCACGACCGCGCCGACCGCCAGTACCACGGCCAGTGAGAGAAATAGAGATAGTTTGCGCACGCCTTTGTCTAAGTCACCCGCACCCGCAGGGTCAACTCTTAATGTAGCGGCGATCTATTACCGTCGCTCTTCTTCCTTAACCCCAACGGGGTTGGAATCATATAGCCCAGGGTTGGCGCGCCAGTGCCTACCCTGGGTAAATTCCGATCCGGCCAACCCTGAAAGGGTTGAATCAAATCAATCTGCACGCGCGGTAATTTCGCTTCAACCCCTACAGGGTTGTAGACGTTCGCGTGCCTACCCAGGGTAGCGGCTGCTGCCGCAACCCTGGGCTATATGCTTGCAACCCTTTCAGGGTTGCGAACCTACTCCGGCGGCGGCTCGGCGCGGGAGATGATCCGCACGGGGCTTTCCCATAGTGCATTGTCGGCGATCATTTGCTTGAGGCGGATGTTCATGGCGTCGAGGAGGCTTTGCTGCTGTTCGAGCTGGAGTTTGGAATTGGCGTCCCGAGGCTGTTTTTGAGCTGTTGCCCTCGCATCCTCGAGCACTTTTTGTTGTTCACTGATCTGTTCTCGCAAGGAATCCATGCCGCGTTTGATGCGGTCAGCCTCTTCCTTATCGCGCATCGCCTTGTAGTTATCGGCGACGCCATTCGCGATGTCGGCGGCTTGCTGCGGCACCTCGCTATGAGCGGTGATTTTGAATATTAGGGGATGGAGATCAAGCTGCCCATACGAGGTTGTTCCGACAAATAGGGTCCCGTCAGGGAAATCGATTTTTACAACGCTACGTAAATGGCTGATTGCCTCCTGATCGGAAAGGTCATGTGCGCTCGAATTAAATCGCTGCGCCCAAATCCGATTGAGCTTCAGCTTGTGAACGATCTCATCCAGCGACTCTATTGAAAGAATCTCTGCGGTCGCGTTTGTGATTATTTCCTTCGCAGCTCTTTCTTCATAAGAGGTGTTGGTGGCGGACATAAGTCCTCCAAAACGGATCTCCGCTACCGCCGTCGCGGAATACATTCCGGTGAAGAGGTTCCGATGGCATCCCACAAGCGCGAACCCCAGAATCAGAACCAAGAGCCAGGAAAAGGTTCTCATATGCCCATCCGCTAGCCTATGAGAGGCGGGCTTTTTCTCGAACCTTTTGTGTCACCTTGCGTCGTTTTAATGCTGGCGAAAGGGATGAGTAATGGGAGGTGATCGAGTTATCCCGCAACAGAATTGCAGTGAGCAACGGGTATTGGCTTCCGGGCCGACCGTCGCACGGAGTGCGACGGCTACCCTCATCCCTCAAACCGCACCAGCGCGTAATTGCGCTTTCCTTTGCGCAACAGCACGAACTTGTCGAAGAGAAGATGCTCCGCGCCGATGACGAGCTTCGTGTCGATGGCGCGGACGTTGTTTACGTAGACGCCGCCCGCTTCGATGTCTTTTCGCGCCTGGCCCTTCGACGGGCTCAGCTTCGCCGCGATCAGGATTTCGATAAGCGCGCCGCCCGGCTGGCCGAGAATTCCCCTCGATAGCGTCACATTCGGCACCTCGGCGATCACCTCGTCGAATTGCGTCTCCGTGATTCCCTCCAGCGATCCGCCAAAGAGAATTTCGCTCGCCCGCACTGCGTCCGCCGTCGCGCTTTCGCCGTGAACGAGCCGGGTCAACTCGAAGGCCAGTTTCTTGTGCGCGTCGCGCCGTTCGGGACTCGCCTGGTGTTGCACTTCGAGCGTGGAAATCTCCTCCTGCGGGAGGAACGTGAAGTATTTGAGAAGCTGCACCACCTGCGCGTCCTCGACCTGGATCAGGAATTGGTAGAAGCGGTAAACGCTGGTGCGCGCGGGCGAAAGCCAGACCGCGCCGCCCTCGGTTTTGCCGAACTTCGTGCCGTCGGTCTTCGTCAGCAGCGGCGTCGTCAGGCCGCACGCGGTGATGTCGCGCTTGCGGCGAATGAGGTCAATGCCCGCCGTGATATTGCCCCACTGGTCCGCGCCGCCTCCCTGCAACAGGCAGCCATGCGTTTCGTTGAGATGCAGAAAATCATAGGCCTGCAAAAGCGAATAGCTGAACTCGGTGAAGCTGATGCCCGCCGTGCTTTCCATCCGCGATTTCACGCTGTCCTTGGCCATCATCGCGTTGACGGAAAAGTGCTTTCCCACATCGCGCAGAAAATCGAGCACGCTGATTGGGCGCACCCAGTCGGCATTGTTGAGCAGCAGCGCCGGATTCGTCTTCGTTTCGAAATCGAGCAGCCGTCCCAACTGGCCCTGGATGCCCGCGATGTTGGCTTCGAGGATTTCCGACGAGAGCAGATTGCGCTCGGACGATTTGCCGCTCGGGTCGCCGATCATCCCAGTCGCGCCGCCCGCGACCGCGATGGGCCGATGCCCCGCGAGCTGGAACCGGCGCAGGATGAGCAGGCCGATCAAGTGGCCCAGGTGCAGGCTGTCGGCGGTCGGATCGAACCCGACGTAAAGGGTAACCGGGGCCGCGCCGGGCGCGAGCAGCCGTTCCAATTCCTCGCGATTGGCCATGTCGGCGACGAGTCCGCGCCAATGAAGATCCTGAAGTATGGAAGAGGTGGTCATAGAGAACGGCAATTCAACGCCTGAACTTATCCTGCCACACGAGTGCGCGACAAGCTCTTAGAACTTCTTCCCTTGTTGTTGCCATTTTAACAGGAAGAGATGAAATCATGAAAACAGGAAGGAAGAGAAATTTGATCCCTCCTGACTTTTATTTCATGTCTTCATGCTTTCATGTTTTCCTGTTGAAAAATGAGGAAAACAACAGAGCGACCGTCGTCTAAAACCCCTCCATCAAGCTGCTCTTGATCTTCGGTGGCATCGCGATATTGACCGTCCGCGTTTCCGCGCTGCCTTCCGAACGGAGGGTCATCGGGTAGCTGGCGATTTCATTTTCCGCGGCGATTTTTTTTGCGGAGGCAAAGGCCGTGGCAAAGGTGGCTAAATCGCTTTGGATGGAAATTCCGCCGACGGAAACAATCTCGTCCCCGGCCTTGATCCCGGACTGCTCGGCCTTGCTCTCCTTTTCCACCGCCAGCACCGTCACCTTGCCGTTGGGCTGGCCGATAAACAGCCCGTCGAAAAAGTTGAAGCGCTCGTCGTCCAAATCATGGTCTTTGCCGGTGGTCGAGTAAATCAGGTGCATGATGTCGGTGGGATACTGGGCCATGGCCAGGATAAAATTATTCGACACCTGCCACACGGTGCGGCGATAACCCTCGATTTCGTGCGCAACCTCCGGAGGCAGCTTGGATTCATCGCCGCTTCCGGCGGCCGGCCTCGAGTAGGACTCCTCCATGGTCCCTTTGTGCGCCAGAACCAGGTCGGACGAGCCTTCGTTGCGCGTGGTGAGGATATACATGACGCGCAGTACCATGCCCGGTTTGATGATGGTCGTCGGATTGATGATAATCGGAAACTTCACCGTCACGTCCCTGCCGTTCTGGGCAAGCGGAAAGATCAGCGGAAACTCGGGCCTCATGTGGATCGGCTCGTCCTGTCCGCGCAGCGGCGCGAGGATCCCAAGAAAAATCAGGAGCGGGAAAAGGCGAATGAGCACGGCATTCAGATTACGCGGAAACCGGCGGGGGTCAATCTGAGGGAAAGGGCTATAGGACTTATAGGACGGATAGGGACTTCGATGGACGGGTTGGTTGTCCTATGCGTCCTATATGTCATATAAGTACCATGGCTGCCGCCACACCCGCGCTGAGCCAGCGCGGGCTACCTTGTTTTCAGCTTGGGCATGGCCATCAAATGCGCTATGTTGCGGGCGGGTAGATGGTCGCTCCCGCTTCGGCGGGAGAGGAAAGTCCGAACACCACAAGGCAGCATGCCGCGGAAAAACCCGCGGAGGGCCGGGGCGAAAGCTCCGGTTGATGGAAAGTGTCACAGAAAACAGACCGCCGTGGCGCGCTCGAACGGGCGTTGCGGCAAGGGTGAAAAGGCGGGGTAAAAGCCCACCGCCCGGAGGGCAACCTCCGGGGCACGATAAACCCCATGCGGTGCAAGGCCAAACAGAGACGCCGGGCCGCCTGCCCGGTCGCGGAGGAAACTCCGGGGCCCGTCTCGGGTATCGGTCGCACGCGCGTCGCGAGACGCCGTCCGCCGGGGAGAAATCCCGGCGGAAGATGAATGACCATCGCCGCTGCGCCTTTAGCAAGCGCGGCGGAACAGAATTCGGCTTACGCCCAGAACAAAGAGGGGCGCTTCGGGAAACCGGGGCGCCCCTCGCTTTGTGTGGACCGAATTAGACATGAGGAACATGAAGGACTTGAAAGAAGGCAGGGGAATTTTGACGGAATAACGGAATAAACGGAATGGGGAGCAGGGGAATTTTTGGACAGGATTAACACGATTAACAGGATTCAGAAGGTAGCCGTCGCGGGCCCTCGCGACGGTGCCTTTCGGGTGGCCGCAGGCCACAAGAAGCCACCATCCCTTTTCGCTTGGCCGGATTCCCCAAGCGTTCCTAGGATAACGAAATCATGGCTGAGGCTTCCAGATTTGCGAAATCCCTGAGAAGTCCTTTTCAGTGGATTATGGCGGGTTTAATCCTGCTTTCCCTCGTTATAATCATGGTTGGACCGATGATAGGTGGCAGACCTCATCCCCATTCAAGTCCGGCTTTACAGGCTACGCAGGCAATTAATCTCGCCATGTATATGTACGCGGGTGACCATAACAACGCATATCCAATAGGAAAAAGTTCGACCGAGGTTTTTCAAAAACTCGTCGATGAAGAATATATCGCGGACATAACTATATTTTACGTTGAAGAACTCAAAGTGCCTGGCAAAACCAAGGCAACTTCAAAAGTGCTTAAACCGGAAAATGTCTGCTTTGATGTCACGGTACCCTTGGGCTTGAATTCCTCCGATTTTTTGCCGGTCATTTTTTCGACAGGCTATAGAATCGACTATACTCCCGGCGGAAGCGCCGTACCGCTATTCAAGGCATCCGAAGGGAGCCCTTCTGGTATATGTGTGGCATATCACGATTACAGTGTAAGGTTTCAAAAGAGTACCGAACCAGATGGCACAGTGACCAACTTCATCCCTTCGGACTTCAATCCCGCTGGCAAAAAATACCAGCAACTCACGCCCGACGGCCCATTGCCCCCTTAAAAAATTCCGTTAATTCCGTAATTCCGTTAATTCTCGGGCGCTGTCTTTTTCACCTGCCACACATAGCGCCTTAGGAGGACGACGACGGCGCAGGTCAGCGGCACGGCGACGATCGGGCCGAGGAGGCCCGGCAGCAGCATGCTCCAGAACAGAATGCCGAGGATGATGGCGAGGGGATGAAGTCCCGTGCTGTGGCTTTGGACGCGCGGGGTGATGAACATCGATTCGGTCATTTGCACGACGGCGAATACGACGAGCACGAGCAGGGGCCGCAGCCATTGGAGCGTCGGGTCTGCCTTCGCCGATAAAAAGCCGAGCAGGACGGCGGGGATGATGCTGCAGATGATGCCGAGAAACGGGACGATGCTGAGCGCGCCGGTCATGATGCCGAGCACGAGGCTGTAGGGAATGCCGATGATCCAAAGGCCGAGAAAGGTGAGCACGCCGTTGCACGCCGCGACGACGATCTGGCCGCGAAAATAGCTGACGAGCGAGCCGTTGATTTCGGCGAGAACGGAGACGACTTCATCGCGCAGCGACGAGCGGCGCAGCGGCACGAATTCATGCCATTGCTTGGTGATGCGCTCTTCGTCGGCGAGAAAATAGTAGACGTAGATCGGGACAAAACCGAAGCCGAGCAGGAAGCCGAAAGCCTGTCCGACGGGGCCGAGCGCGGAGTAAACCAGATTGGCGAGGTTCTTCTGAATCGTCTCCACCATCGCGGGCAGATTGGTTTTGAGCCACGCCTGAATTTCGGAACGATCGTTTTCAGAGCTGGCGGTTTCCGGCGTGGCCATCGGAAATTCCAGCGTTTGATTCGGAGGCGGCTGGACGATGGCGAGCTGGTTGGTGGCGGCGGGGAGAATCGGCGCGGGCGTGGCGGGCTGGAGTTCCAGCGGGCTGCGTTGCGATGGGCTGGCGAGGCTGGCTTCCAGTTTCGTTACACCTTTGTTCAGCACGCCGGGCAGCGATTGAAAAAAGTCGCCTGCCTGTCCCACGAGCGGCGGCAGAAGAAAGGCCCAGAAAAGCAGGAAACCGATCACGGCGAGCAGGCAGACCGTGAGCGTGGCGGTGGAGCGTTTGAGGCCGCGCTTTTGCGCAAACGCGACGACGGGTTCCAATACCAGCGCGACGATGACCGCGAGGCCGATGGGCAGCAGAATCGGGTAGGACCAGCTCAGGAACGTGATGAAGCAAAAGAAGACGAGCGCCGCGATGCCGAGCAGCGAGGCTACGGCGAGACCGGTGAGCGCCATCCAGATGATGCGGCGCTGAGGTGTTGTCGGATAAGCGGCGGGAGTTTCCGCGACTGGCTCGGGCTGGCCGGGTGCGTCCGATTTTGGTGCGTCCATTTTAATCTCCGTTCCCATCAATGACTCGCGGTTTTGTCCTTGTCGGTCGCTTTTGGCTTGTCCTTGTTGTCGGCGGCGGCGGGCTTAGGAGCAGGCGTCGGCGTTGCAGCCGAAGCAGAGGAGTTGGTTGCGGCTCCCGTGCTGTTTTTGTCGTGATCCGAATCGGGCGCGTGAAAAGGAACGGGCAGGGGAGCCACCGTAATTTCGACGCGCCGGTTGCGGGCGTGACCTTCCTTCGCGTTGGGAACAATCGGTTCGGAATCGCCCCGGCCAATGACAAGGACGTTGAGAAACGGCAGTTGAGTTTGATCCCGAAAAAAGTGCGCGATGGCGGCGGCGCGGGCCGCCGTCAGGTCCCAACTCGTGGCGAAGTGAGGCTTGGCGTCGGGGTCGGTCGCGGCGGGCTTCGATGTGGAATCCTTTTTTGGATCGCCGGTCGAATCGGACTCCGCATCCGTATCGGTATAACTGACAATGCGAAGCTCGAAATTATCAAGCTGCCCGTTGAGTGCCTGGGCGATCTGCGTCAGCAACACTTTGCCGTCGGGTTTCAGCGCCGCATCGCCCGGCGCAAAAAGTTGCGCATTCGGGATGCGCAGGACCGGACGCCCTCCGCGTTCGACCACATCCGCCGGGCTGTCCTTGCCGAGCTTGCGGATCAAGTCGTTGAATTTTTTGACCACAGCTACCTGCGCCTGATTTTGCTGCGATTGATTTTGGGGCTGGTGACCCAGGGATTCCAAGTGGGCTTCTTCGGCTGCGAGCTGGGTTTCCTTTTCCTCGACGAGGTCCTCGCGTGTCTTGAGCTGGCTTTCGGCTTCGACCTTGCTGGCCTGGAGATGCTCCTTTTGGGAATTCAGCGTCTCGTTATCTTCCCGCAACTGGAGCACGGTGTCGCGCAGTTGATCGGCGTTTTTTTCATTCTTGTAGTTTTCCCCGTAATAAAAGCAGGCGGCGGCGGCGAAACAGACGGAGATGACACCCCAGAAAATGCTTGCGCCTTGCGAACGCCCGACTCGTGAACTGCCATCGAGATGTGCCACGTTGCAATCTCTAGCAGCAAAGAGAGGAATCGGGAAGAGGGTCTTTTGTTTTTGGAAAAGCCGGGCATAACGGGAAAATGGATATCTTCCGCCAGGCCGTCGCACTCCGTGCGACGGGACAGTACGGACGTATTTTTGAAAGTTACCG
>Ga0302320_10003477_pt1 | contig 36641 bp, 27 predicted proteins | sample Bog_T0_3_FD_202130 | JGI IMG/M metagenome (GOLD analysis project Ga0302320, IMG submission 202130) | Peat permafrost microbial communities from Stordalen Mire near Abisko, Sweden - Bog_T0_3 | ecosystem: Environmental > Terrestrial > Soil > Wetlands > Peat | place: Sweden: Abisko, Stordalen Mire...
CTACATTATTGGTGATGTCGCCGATGTAGAGATTCCCCGCGCTGTCCACCGCCACCCGGTTCGCCCCATTCAGTTGGGCGCTGGTGGCCAACCCGCCATTGCCCGTCGAACCTGCAGTCCCATTGCCTGCCACGGTCGAGATGGTTCCCGGTATCAACGCTGCCAGCGGCCCCGTGCCGGTGCCGGTGAGGCCGAATTTGATGTTCCCGCTCCCCGTCACCACTGTCAACGGCACGTTGCGAGCTCCCGGATACGCAGGAGTAAAGGTGATCGGCACTGTGCAGATCGTTCCACTCGCGTTCGACGTCGACCCGTTCACCGTGCAGCCGGTGACCGTGCCCACGGTGTACTCCTGCTTGCTGCCCTGCGACTGCTGCGCCGTAAAACTGGTCAGGGTTTCAGCAGCCGTCGTCTTCAGAAACACGTTCTGCGCCGCTGCGCTCGATCCCAGCGCCGTCGTTGGGAACGAGCCGTTCAGTAGCACCTTGCGAATCACGCTGTTGCTGCTTTCGGTGATGTAAAGATTCCCAGAGCTGTCCATGGCCAGCCCGTTCGGATAGTTCATCTCCGCGCTGACCGCCGGGCCGTTGTCGCCCGTGTACCCCGATGTTCCGTTGCCGGCCACCGTGCTGATGATGCCCGTCGCGATGTTCACCATGCGGATGCGGTAGTTGCTCTGATCCCCGATGTAATAGTTGCCGGAAGCATCGAACGCGACCCCGTAGGGAGCGTTCAGCTCCGCGCTCGTTGCCGCGCTGCCGTCGCCCAAGTAGCCGCCGGTTCCATTGCCCGCAACCGTCGAGATATACCCGGTCGAAATCGTTACCTTGCGAATCTTGTTGTTCCCATAGTCTCCGATGTAAATGTTGCCCGCGCTGTCCAGTGTCACCGTTTGCGGGCTACTCAACTCCGCACTCGTGGCTGCGGCTCCGTCGCCCGTCGAGCCCGCCGTCCCATTGCCCGCAACCGTCGAAATATACCCAGTCGAATTGGTCACCTTGCGGATCTTGTTATTGCCTGCGTCCGCAATGTAAAGATTGTTGGAGCTGTCGATATACACATCGGCTGGAGCGTTCAACGTGGCGCTGGTTGCCGCTGCGCCGTCGCCCGTGGAACCTGCCGTCCCGGTGCCCGCCACCGTGCTGATCACTCCGGTAGAAATGTTGACCTTGCGAATCTTGTTGTTGGTCGACTCCGCAAAATAAACGTTGCCGGAACTATCGAAGGCCACCCTGTGGTTGAGATGATTGAGCGCCGTGCTGGTGGCCTGGCCTCCGTCGGCGGTATTGCCGCACGTACCGGTCCCCGCAACCGTCGATATATAGCCGGTCGCGACTGTTACCTTGCGTATCCGGCACCCAATGTACTCCGTGATGTAGAGGTTGCCCGCGCTGTCCAGGCCGAGCCCGGCAGGAATATTCATCGCGGCGCTTGTGGCCAGGCCGCCGTCGCCGCTGTAACCGGCCGTTCCGTTACCCGCAACCGTCGTGATGCCAGGCAACAGCGTCATCTGCGCGCTGGCCGGGCCGGCGGCCAAAGCCGCGAGCAGAAAGACGAGGCTCAAGGCTGCGCGCAGAAGTCCCGCGTTATCAGCCTTTGTCGTCGATTTGCATGCCGACACGGGGGTTGTGCCGGCACGGAGAAGGTGCGGGAGCATGGTTAGGCCTCAGTAATGGAACTATCGGCGTGAAAGTTAAACGCCCTGCATTCCCAAAGTCACATTTCCACAAATCCATAGCAAGCTGCTGAAAATAAACGACTTGATAGAAATTACTGAATCGAGGCGTGCATATTTTCAGGCCATGTTGTTCCAATCCCACGCATACTCCCGTACCGATGCAAAACAAATCAGCACAAAGTTACTGCCCAGAAGGGGTTGGGAGGGTCATTCCTGAACAGACAACGGGAGCTGTCGTCCGCAACGAAGAGTGTGAGGACAATCGAGTTCCTCGCGCAAACCGCTGTGCAAACCACGGCCTTAAGGGGCGGTCCAGCAGTCGGAATTCGAGCGTCTTCGCGATAATCCGCATGTCTCTTAGTCAATACCAATCTGGCACCAGCCACGCTTCTTCGCCTAATACAGTTCCCGCGAAGCGCGCGGACGGCGTTCTCGCTTGTATCCATGCCAGGGCGCATTTACGCTCAAGTTTGCACCCATACTATTCTTGATTAGGAAGGTCATGCGGCGAACTACCGGGCCATTGCGTTACTTGAATTTGCCGGCAATTCTGCGCGCATCGCTTGTTGCGCCTTCCTTGCTTCTCGCCGCGACGTCCCTCGCTCAAGTGCAGCCGGCCGAGGGGCCGCCCATACTGGAACATCCTGTGGCCTGGAATCTCTTTTTTGGCGGCAACCTGGAAAGGCAATCGTCCCAGTCGCTCGACGGATGGGATGTGGCTGTCGCGAACTATCCATACAAATCGCATCCCTGGATCGGGGGAGCGATTACGGGCTCTGGCAACTACTTCAGCCAGCCGAACTCGACGATCAGCTTGTACACGCTCATGGGAGGGCCATCCGTCTCGGCGACAAACCGCAGAGTGCAGCCCTTCGCGCATGCTCTGTTTGGCGTCGTATTCATCCGCAACGCTTCGACGATCAACAATATCTCGTCCACCATCACGACCAGAGATATCGGTATTACCGTCGGAGCCGGAGCAGACATCGCCATCGCGGGCCCATTTGCCATCCGGGGCCAGGGGGATTGGGTCGAGTACTGGCAGCAATCGACGCACTTAAGTGCGCTGCGCGGAACGGCAGGGATTGTATTCAGGTTTTGATTCGCGGGACAGCGATGCAGGACGGCGACGATAGCCAAACGCCATCCGCGCGCTTTACCGCACGGTCAGGACGACATCGCACGTGGCCGTGCTCGTGCCTGATTTTCCAGTCACAGTGACTGTATAACTTCCCGGCGTGGTGCGGCCATTGCTGGCGATGCAGGCGGTCATGCCGTGGGCAACGATCAGCAAAAGCAAAATCATGCCCAGCGTCGACCGCCATCTGCCGCGGCGCAACGGGATGAACAGAATGAGAATGCCTGCCATCACCACCCCGCCTGCCGTGCGCCAGCGGCCTGCTGGGAACGTGGGGCCCGGCTGCGCGCTCGCGCTCGATGCGAGAGTGTAAAACGTGAGTGAGGCCTGCCCCGGAGTGGTGCCGGTAATCGACACCGTGGTTGTGTTCCCGAGGCTAAAGGTGGGGATGCTCACTAGGCCGGAGGCAATGCTGGTCAGCGCGGCAGTGAGCGTCACAGTGCCGGTGAAGCCTCCCTGCGGCGTAACGGTGATGGTGGAGACGTTGCCCGACGTTGCCCCGGACGTGACGGTAACCGAGTTGCCGGAAAGAGTGAATCCGGATGCGCCGCCGGTAACCGTGACCATAGCTGAATTCGTAGCGGGGCTGTAAACCGAGCTACTTCCCGCATCGGGCATATAAGTGGCGGTCGCCGCCCAGACGCCCGAAACCATCGACCCGGCGGGAATCGTGAATGTATATGCGCCCGAAACCAGCGTTGCCGCAGCGGACGTGTAGCTGCCGCACTTCAACTGCATCGTGCCGGTGGGCATGGGCCAGCCGCCGCCGCCGCTCACGCTGACCGAGACGTTGAGAGCCTGCGTAGCTGCAATGCTCGTCGATGCCGGTGAGACCGCCACCATTGGCGAGGCCAGGCCTGTGACAGAAACCGCGATCTGCGTAGAGGCCGCAGGGTTGTAATTTGGATCGCCCAGGTACTGGGCTGAGATCGCGTGCGTGCCGCTCGTCAGTGAGGTAGTTGAGTAGGAAGCGAGTCCGCTGCTGTTCAGCGTGACTGTGCCCAGCGGGGTTGACCCATCAACGAAGGACACACTGCCGGAAGGAGTTGCGCCGGGTCCGGTCAGCGTTGCCGTCAAGGTTATGGAAGTGCCCGCCATGATGGCCGTGGCCGTGGGGTAGAGGGCTACAGTGGGTGTGGCTTTCTGTACGACTTGTGTATAGGCCGCTTTGCTCTGGCACACAGACGCAACTGGACAGATGGCCAAGAGTCCGCACGCGAGGAATGTTGCCTGAAATGTGAGTTTTGCGAGCAACGAGGGATACCACAGCAATTATAACGGCGCTGTTGCAAGATGCAACAGCGCCGTTATTTGTTGGGAATTAATAGGTGCTACTGTAGTTACCGTCACCGGAGTATGTGACCGTGATGTTGTGTGTGCCGGCGGTAAAGTTGGTTGCCGTCACATTGATGCTCGCGTGACCGGAACCGTCGAGTGTCGGCGTTCCGAGGGTTGTGCTGGTAGAGGTATCCACAATCGTTACCGTTCCGGTGGGCGTTACGCCAGAGCCGGCTACAGTCACGCTTATTGTCACCAAGTCGCCGTAAATCGAGGGATTGAGCGAACTGGTCACAGTGGTGGTTACCGTTGCGCCGCCATCCGAACCGGTCGCCTTGTTCACCGTGTAGCTGATCGGCGAGGAGGTATCGTTTGCGGAGTTGAAGTTGCTATCGCCGCTATAGGAGAACGTCAGCGAATCGGATCCGCCCACCAGAGAGTTTGCACCGGAGAGTACCAGCGCATAGGTGGAAGTATTTCCGGTTGACACCTCGGTCACAGTACCGCTCCCGATTGCGACTCCGTTGTTATAGAACGTAACCGTTCCGGTCGGATACAAGGGCGAACCGCTATCCAAATTCGATACCGTCGCGGTCAGCGTGACCGGGGCGCCATAACTGGCCGATCCCGACGGTGAGGCGCTCAGGGTCAAACCTGGCGTGGCCTTGCCGACGGTCAGCGCGATGGCATTCGAGGTGGAGGCTACAAAGTTCGTATCCCCGGCGTACTGCACGGTAATCGAATGAGAGCCGTCCGCGAAACCCGTGGTATCGGTCCACGTCACAGCGCCTGCCCCTCCTGTGACGGAGGGCCGCGCCGTGCCGATGGTCGAAACGTAGGGGCCAGGCGTCGCGGCTACTTCAACCTGCGCACCCCAGACGCTGATGTTGGTTGCGTATGTGGAACTGGTCAGTACGGCGCTGAATCCCGCGGCCGCGCCGCCTGGGAAGGTATAGGTCACCGAGCAGCGTTGCCACGCGGAGGTAAGCGTACACGCCGTCGGCGTCGAGGCATTTCCGCCCGAGCCGTCTTCCAGGATCAGATTCAGTGTCGCCGCGCTGGCCGACTTGGCCCAGATCGAAAACGTCACCGACTGGCCGGCGTAGCCGGTGCTGGTAACGTCGTACAGCGCCGTGGAGGACCCATCCACAAACGAAAGCGTCGTGGCCGAGTTGGTGCTCCCATCCGGTCCATTCGCATTCACCGGCGTGACCGTCGGCGCTGTTCCGGTTGTCGTCCATCCATGCCCCGTATTCACCTGGGAATAAGGCAGCAGGTTGGAGCCTGTTCCCGAACCAATCGACTGTGCGCTGCCGATCGCGGTAACCCCGTCATAGAACTGTACCGTTTCCGAAGTCGGTGCGGGCGCGCCGGCCGTGTGTAAGGTGTAGCTGAAGGTGACGGTGGCTCCCGTGGTGATCCCGCTCGATGGCGACGCGGAGAGAACTCCGATCGTATTCCGCTGGGTAACTGACTGCGAGACGCTGCCCGTGGACTGCGCAAAGGAGAGCGTACCGTAACTCCCCCACAACATTACTGCAATAATGCCGATTCTTTTCATGGCTCCCAAATCCTCCTACGGCGACAGTCGGAACGTGATGACGAGCTTGCGCCACGCACAGACATGTATCGAATCCGTACTTACTGGTACCTATCGTCCCAGTTGCATACAAACATGAGCGTGTATCCCCGGATGACAGTACTTTTTTGTTAGGAATTGCGACATCCGCGATCAGGGAATGTCGCCCAGTCCACGCTTCAGTCCAACCTGCCCGTTGTTCTGGCTCCCATGAGACCGCAATCCGAGTGCGTAATTGCAATCCTGTTGCCAAACTAGGGTGATGTCAGTGAACAGGCGCTGAGAACAACCGCGGAACTCCTGTGAACACGGTGCGATACGCTCACGGAGCCGCGCTGGTATCGGAGCTGCTCCAGGGAAGGGAAGTGAGCGCATTTAAGTTTTTTCTAATATTTATTCTCAGGATTGCTGCGAATGCATACATCTATATGTCCGCGTAAATTGGCAGAATCATTCCTTCGGCTCCACATGCGGATCCTGATTCATCCTCTGGCGCAATTTCGATAACTCCGAATAGATCACTTTGCGGGCACGGTTCTGGTTCCCGAGCGGGCGATGCTCGGCAACGGCATGCCAGGGATTGAAAGAGAACTCCTGGTCCAATCGAGTTCGCTCCGGAGTGGTGAAGGTTTGCGAGGGAATGCGGATTCTTGCCACGGGCAAAAAGGGCGACAGCTTCTCGGGCCATTCGATGCCGGCATTTTCAATCGGCATGCGGCGGGGATCGGTTTGAAGCTGAACCAGAAAATCGAACTCCCAGTCCCGATTGTCGAGCGTCGCGGCCATCGACTGGCGCAGCCAGTTGGCGGGAATGTCCCACGGAATCCTGGTCTTCGATTCCGGAACCGGTCGCACGGAATGCTTCATGGCCTGGCCCTCGCCCAGCAGGTAGGGCACACAACTCCAATATCGGACTTCGAGGGGACTGGTATTCATGCGCGCGTAGAGTCCCTGCATGGCCGCATCGAGATAATGGGAATCGAATGGATTCAGAAAATAAAAGATGGGCGTGCGTGCATAGATCTGGCCTTGCAGTTTCACGTTCTCAATAATGTTCGGCGTCGTGAATGTCGGGCAGCTGATGCCCAGAAAGTCCTGCGTGCCGTCTTCGTCGGGCAGCAGCTTGGGGCCCGGCACTCCCATCAGCTTGATGCCAATGCTCAGAATGCCGGCATCCGCAACGTCGGGAGGCGAGAGCGGACCCGGCCCGCTGAAGCGAATCCATGCTGGAAAGACCTTCGGCTCGGCGAATACACCCTTGCGGCAGGCATCCGGCAAGCTATCCAGCACTTCAAACTCCGCTTGCACAATTCCGTAGGTCTTTGTATTGCCTGCCCGCTGCGCGACCGAATCCTTGTACTGGCGCTCGGTGAAGCGCTCCATCTGAGTCGTGATCTGTTGCGTGATTTCGTCTTCCCCGCTGATGGGAATCTCCTCGCATAAGCGCGTCTCCGGGTTGGGATGGAGCGCGCGCAAAAAGAACTGGACAATATCGGCGAGCGGCCGCTGGAACAGTTTGTCGAACTCTTCCCGGAAGAGCGGATCGATGCGGTGCTCCAACGCCACCAGGCGAAGAAGCAAGTCGTTTACTTTTGGTCCGAGTGTGCTTGGCATGTGGAAATGGAGACTATCAAATCACCCTGTTTGTCGGCAATCGGGGATGGTCTCGGCTCCTTCCTGTTGCTGCTCGGCATACGCTGAGCTATGGTTCGACGCAGTCCCACAACCTCATGCAATATCGCGCCGGGGAATGATCCACAACACTCGAGGGCGCAGGGATATTGCTCGCGTCTTCGCGCAGCAAGCCGGCCCTTAAACTGGCGGGCAATCCATGCACAGCCTTGTCCAACGCTTGGATATCGACGTGAAAGGAATCGGACGCCTCATCTATATTTCCCTGTTGATCTATTCGGTAGCACTGAGCCGGAACGTGGCGATAGAGAAGGCTTTCAAGCGGCACATGAGTGACAACATCGTTCAGATTCACAAACCGGAACTGACCCATGCCGGGATTGGACAACACCCGATCCCGAAAGGGTCCGTCGCCGACTCGCGGACATCCAAACGTGTAGAGCGAGATGTGTTCGTCTGAAAACCTGCTGAAGGCGAGCAGCGCCAGCGCCCCTCCAAGACTATGCCCGGCGAATTGGATTTCCTTGTCGGGGTACTGTTGGCGATAATCGCAAACCGCTTGGTGAACCTGATCCCATAGTTGGCCCAATGCCATCTGAAATCCTCGATGCACGAGGCATGGGCGCGAAAACGGTTGCGTGATGGACGTCAAGTGCTGAAGGGCAGGATGAGGATCCGCAGCGGATGGCCGGTAGTCGTGTTCCGGGACGAGAAGGATGTCGGCATCGTAAAAGGCATCTCCTGAGTCGTCGGCTTCAGTTCCCCGAAAGGCCAGGATTGCGAAGTCGGCGCAGCAGGCGAAGACAGCTTTGGGTCCAGGGGCTGTCCATTGCCAGGGAGTGACTCCGATCTTGCGATACGCATTCAGGCCTGCCCGGTCGAAGTTGGCCTTCAGATCGTCGTCGCTCATCCGATCCGTGGCGTTATACCGGGCATAGGACAGCATGGAGGCATCCGCAGCCCAGGCAGCCTTGGTGATGGTGTCTCCTTGCACGAATGGGCTTTGTGCGGCGCGCTTGAAGTAGGCGTACTGATCCTTCTCCGGAGGAAAATAAAGATTTCTCAGCGTCCCGTCGAGCAAAGCCGTATGCGTGAAGGGCTCGATCACAATTTGTATCTCCTGAAGCCTATTGCGACGCTCGAGTCAGACTGAGCGTCACTTTCTAAAACCGCTTCAAAAACGCAATCAGCGCCCGCTTATCTTGGTCGCTGAGTCCGGGCTCGCCGCCGGTAAACTTATCCGTGCCGAAGTAGTGGCCCCGGTTCACGATCAGATCGGGGCACTTGCTCAGGCTGAGGAACTGCTCCACTAGATTTGCGAACACCTGTTGCGCATCCGCGTTGGTCGCTCCCGGCGGCAGCTTTTGCAGATCGGAGTTGATCTTCAACACCAGATCGAGCAGCTTCTGATCGTGCTCCAACTTCTCGGCAGGGTCGGCGCCTGGGCCAAGCGGGTCGAGGTTGGTGAGCAGGCCTACGGGTGTGCCTTCGGGGATGGGGCCGAGCTGAATCTCCTTGTCCTGGTCATCGATCAACCAGGGGAAGAAGCGCGCAATGCCGCGAAGGGGTTGCAGCGCGTCAGGCAGAAAACCGTAGGAGATTCTGATGTAGCTCGCCTGCGTTGTGCGATCGATCTTTCCGGGGATCTTGTCGCCCAGCAATTCGTCCTTATCGCGCTTTTCGGGCCAGAGCATCTGCTCGATCGAGTTCTGGAACGATTGCAAACGTCCCTCGACGGATGGATCGGGATTGAATGTTCCCACGCTGTTGTTCAACAGGAACGGCGCAGTCGACCAAAGGCTTACGAGCGACGGCGGGCGCGTGTAGCCCCGTCCGCCGGCGGGCATTACGTAGCTTCTGGGCTCACCGGTGTAGGGCTGATACCAAGTAATGGTTCCCACCGAGGGCAGATCCTTGTAAGACTGCGAAGAGAAGTTATCCCAGATGTTGCCGGCCAGCGCATTGGTGGCCAGCGGACTGCAGGCATTGGTCTGCAAGAGCGTTACCGGGACGCGCACTTCGCTCGAGAGATAGTTATGATCGAGGAAGTCCGGCGAGTTCACCATCTGCCGCATCTTAGCCTTGAAGTCTTCGGTCTGCGTCCAGCTCCAATATTTGTTCCAGCAGTCCAGATAGTTTTTGCCGTTGCAGCCCTGGTCCTGATCCATGGCAATGGCGGGTACGTCCGCGGGAGGCACAGGGATTTTGCTTGAGTGGCAGCGGGCGCACCGTTCCGCGAACACGATTTTGCCTCTCGGCACCAGTGCATCGTCCTTATTCAGCTCCGCAGCTCCTCCGGGAGCGTCGGCGAGGTGATGGGCACCCGATGCGCCGATCAGAAACAGCGCCATGCCGGGCGTCTGTGCTTCGGTGGCCGCAAAATAGGCTGAATTCTTGCGCGAAACCGCAATCGGAATCGGGGTGACGGTCTTGCCGCCGACGATCGCATTGAAGTGCAGCAGCCACTCCTCGCTGAACGTGCCGATATTCAGATACACGCGATTCAGCGCGCCGAGCGCGCCCACGGAATCCGATCCATCTTTGAGCACTCGCGGCGTCCAGACCGTGTCCGGCGACTTGTAGTAATTCGTCAATGGCCCAGAGCTGATGTAGTCGTTCAGTTGCTTGTTGTTTTGCTGCGGCCCGGTTAAAGTCTCCTTGCCCCAGCGCCTCGCATGTTCAAGCCGCTCGCCGAGCAGATACAGCGCGTTCATGGTGCGGGGATTGTTGATGTTGTCGGTCGAAATGAAAGAAGTGTCCAGCGCGCCGGGACGGGAGGTATGAAAGAGCTGCCAGACAAAGTTGGTCTTATCCGCCTGCCAGTAGAAGATTTTGTCTATCCAGAAGTATTGTGCCCCGACCGTCGAACTCAGATTCTCCCACTTGGGATTGTTCGGGTCCGCGGGAGGCTTCAGCGGACTCGGGCCCACATGGCAAAAACCGCACGACATGCCAACGCGGTAAGGCCGGACCAATTTCTTGTCGTTGTAATACGAAGGGTCTGAGTAATACTTCTCCGCGTCCCAGTGCTTGGCGGCTGCATCGTCGAAGGCCGGGTTGGGAAAGATGCGCAGCCCGACAATACCTGTCTCATATCCGTAATAGGAGCCGACGGGAAAATCCTTTCCATTTACCTGCGTGCCTCGGGAGCCGATCTTTACGCCGGGATACTTCTGTTCATTCTCGAATGGGTCGGGCTTGCAGTCGGGGCGGCGCGTGTCCAGCCACAGACCCCAGCGCTGCGGGTCGGGCTCGGTTGCCTTTTGAAAACAAGGATCGTTGACAAGCCCGAAGTAATCCCAGCGATGGTCGCGGCTGAACTTGGGATCGACCTTGAGCAGCGCGGGGTGCGAGGAGAGCACCTTGAGAAAATCCAGCGCGCCCGCGCTCCTGTCGATCAATGTGTTCCACAGCGTATCGTCGCCCGCGGTCCATACCAGCCAGGTGTTCCTTCCTTTGATCAGTGCGGACTTATCGTCGGCAGGCGCGAGCGCAGTCAGGTCGATTCCGCCATCCATGTCGTGGAAGTAATCTTCATCCGCGGCCGGAAAGGTAGCCGCAGTTCGATTCGCACGCATGGCCTCGTCCATCACATGGCCCGGCTTCGGCTGGCGCAACCACCAGATCAAGATCCATGCGCCGACCAGCACTGCGCAGAGCAGCACGGCGATCAGAAACCTTTTGAGAATTTGCCTCGCACCAACGGTCATTGCGTAATCCTCCCCTGAGGGTGAGCGGTAGTCGTTAAGATCCAGCGTCGATCAGGTACTTCAGCGCACGGATTCCGGGCAGGAAGAAGTAAGCTCCTCCGCGCACGGTAATAAACTGCGGCATGTTCATCAGACGCTTGCGCGCCCGATTGTCTTGCGGAATGGAAAAGCTGTCGGTGAATGGGCAGCCTTCAACGGCTTCGCGATTACCGAGCAGCGGATCGCTCTCTTCCGTCATGCCGTCAAACTTGGTCTGCATCATCCAGGCGTTCTGCACAAACTCAAATTGCCGTTCGATATTTGAATTCAGCGCCACAAACTGCAGGCCGCGCTCCGGATCGCCCGGCGGTGCATCCACGGTTCGTTGATCGGGGGCCAGGCCCGGCCCGTATTCCCTGCCGCGCCGCAGCAGCCGGTGAAACCGGACCGACGCGGTCAAATCCGCGCGAATATTTTTTTGCCCGAAGCCTAGAAGGGCCAAGAAATGCGAAATCAGCCCTTTCGGATTGCCGGGAATGTCAGCGTTGCGAGGATTGCCGCGCCGCAAATGCGCGCCGAACGGGCACTCAGTACCGTTGGGATCGGCATCGAACGTGAACTGATTCAGGCGAACATCCTTTTCGCGAGCCGCCGGCCTTCCCGTTGCCCCCACTCCCTCAATAGCAGTGGAGTGCAAAGTGGCCAGGGGACTGCCATCTTCCAGCCGGCGGCCGAGCAACTTCTCGGCGACTTCGTCGCCCTTCCCATGGCCTTGCTCTGACTGTTTCTTGGCGTACTTCCAAAAGCCGCGCACGTCCTGCTCAAGCTGGCGAAAGACGACATAGGTCCCATTCTTCCCCAGGTCCTTTTTGCCCGGCGCATCTTCGGCATCCAAGAGAATCTGCGCGGACTTGTCTGTCGGCGCAAGCAAGGGCCGGTCGGTATATCGGCCATATTCATTTGAATAACCCAGCAGGAACTCGCCGAGCGAGACCACGTTGCCGTATATTAATTGATCGCCGTTGATGGGAACCGTCCGGTTCCGCTTCCAATCGATCACCGGCTGGCTGATGCCGTCGATAAACCCGAATTGCTCTCTTCCGCCCAGGTTCGAGGTCGGCAGGCAGGCAATCTCTTCGAATGCGCTTTGCCACGAGGAATCGCGAATCCATTGCAGCCTTCCGTCAAGCCCGCCGGGCGCGGCGAACAACATCACCATCAGGTGCGGCATCTGGTCCTGCCGACCCCAGTTCCAGTTCGTTGGCGCGTTTTCGCCAATGTCGCCCAGCCGGCGGCAGCGATTCTTTTCCCCGGCCATGCCGGAGACAAATTCCGGAGAGAAACCCGCAACAACACCGTCCGGCACACCGAGTGCATTCAAACCTTGACTGGTGAAGGCAATCTGCAGCGCTGTGACCGGCGGCGGATCGCTTTCCTCAGCCGTTGTCACCGGAGCCTTGGCGAGCCATGCGCGCGCGGCATCCGGCTGCCGGATTTTGAGCAGCAGGTAGCAGGCCTCGGTCATCTTGCCGTAGCCGAACCGGACCAGGCCCTGCACGTCCGTAAAATCTACCGGTGCACTCAAAATCCGCTCCTTTATAACAACGCAACCCATTGCTGAAGCTCCGCGCCAGAAAGGTTCGCGCGTTCAATTCCCTGGCGAATCAGCGTGTTTCTCTTCAGGTCGAACGCCGTCAGCCCGGGATATGCCTTGTACCAGACATTGGTAGGCAGCTCGTGACGGCGAAGAAAGTACTTGAACTTCTGCTCGTCCTTGGCCCCATCAAGCACAAGCCAACGGCTGGTGGGATAGCCGATGCCGTTGCTGAAGACAAGATTCAGTCCAAAGCCGGCCTTGTTGATGAAGTCATCCATATATGTCGAGAGACTGCTGTCGTAGTTGCTCGCAAACAGCAGTCTCTTCTTGCCATCGATGAATGCCCAGCGGGCAAAATGAATGGTCGGCACGCGCGCCAGTTGTCCGCGCGTGTATATGTGGCGCGTAGTGTAGTTCAGAACCCACAATGAGAAAACCAGCGTGGAGCGGCGAAACAATCCAGGTTTCAGGCTTCCCATGGCGGTAAATTGATTGGTCACATCGTAGTCTTCGATCAACGCCAACTGTTCCGCGTCTGCTGGGTCGGGCCGCGGGGCAATCTCCATGTCGTGCTTTTCGCGGCTGCGGAGCATAAAAATAAAAAACGGAAGATACAGAATCAAGAACGGCGCAAGCAGCAGCAGGATCAGCGGAACGCCGATAAGATCGGCTGCATTGCGCATCCACCAAATGACCGGCGTTGCCGGCGGCGGAGTCAAAGTGAGCCTGCCTGCTGAGATCTCAGCGCGCGTAAACTCGCAAAGCGCCGAATGTGCCTGCCCGGCGCTCTTGGAACCAAATGCATCCTGATTTTCCTGCAGATGGTTCTCAAGCGCCAGGCGCAGCGCGTTTTCTTCGCGAATCTGCTGCACCGTTCTGCCCGCCCAATTCACATAGATTGTCGCGGGCGGATTATCGTGAGCCTTCATCCATTGCGCCAGATCCATGGCCGGAGAAAAATCCGCGCAGCAGGAGAAGATGCTGTTGAGGCCGTCCTTGGCCAGGCGTACCAAGTCGGCGCGAAAGTTGTCCGCAGTTCCGTCAAAGTCGGCGAGAAAGGCAAGATATGCGGGATAGGAAGGAGCAGCAACGCCGTAGGCTGTCTCCATGTCTCCCAGCGTCTTGTCGTCCAAGATCACCAGGCGCGCAACATGGAGTTGTGAAAATTGTTCGAAAGGGATGAGCGCGTTGACAGGATTCACTTTTCCCGGAACGAAGTTCATCGACGCGAGCAAGTCGCGCAGATCGGCTGTCCGCTCCGGCTTGAGCGGGGCAATCACCAGAATGTTGGATTGCGGCTTCATTTGGGAATCAATGCGCCTCAAGAATTCACAAAACTGGAATTCGCAGAATAAGGATTCGCTTAAACAAGATTTTGCTTGAAGAAGGAACTGCTCAAAACAGAGCCTTGCGCCTCGCGGTGCGACGTATCGAAGTTAATCCGTCGAAACAGCAGCGCCGAATTGCAGGCTGAAATGAATCAGGGGTTTGTTGCTCCAATACACCCGCCCCAGATAAAAGTCCGGGGCAATCAGCCGAATCTCGTCGCGAATCCATTGGGCAACCACCGAGGTCTCAGAATAATCGAGAACAATGCACTCCTTGCCATCGAGCAAGCTGTTCGCTTTGTAAACCCTGGCGACAATCGCGTTCAACCCCATCGGCAGGATGCGATTTCTGAGCAAGCCGGCTGCGGCATCGAAAGTTTTTCCCTGCCAGACGAAAAGACTGGCGAACTCCGCAATCTCGGGACTGTAAATGGTGCCGGAGGCAATGATCGCCGTGCCTTTCGCGGGTCCATTGGGAATGTCGCCCACAGTGCCCGTAGAAAAAAGCGCATCCAATTGGCCGGAGGTCATCTTCAGCAGGTCAGCTACTGTATAGGTCATTGTGCCGTTCTCCATGGGGGAATCGTTAGCAGGAATCCGTATTACAGTTGCAAGGGGTAACGAATTATGGAACGCCTTCAACTCCATTGTCAATGGATTTCTTGCCGCGCTGGCAACGAATACCGTGACCGGGTGCTCTTGAAATCCTGCTCAGGAACATGGGTGCCCCAGGTCTCGATTTTGAGACCTGGGAGACCACGAATCTATTCAGTCACGGTACTCTGCCTACCCTCTTCTCATACTCGAAATCAGCGGGCAGCGAGAATCGCATCCGCCGCTTTTTCCGCGATCATGTACACCGCGCTCACGATAAACGTGCCGGGAATCCGGGGAAAGACCGACGCATCCACCACGCGCAGCCCCTCGATGCCATGCACCTTGAAGTCGCTCGTCAGCACGCCATTTTGCTCTCTCGCTCCGATCGCGCAACTGCACGAGGCGTGATGCCCCCAGGCATTGGCCCGCACAAAGGCGCTCAGCTCTTCGTCGCTCTGGACATCCGCACCGGGAACCTCCTCCACAATCGATCCGCGCTGCTTCAACTTCGCCGTGAGCCTGCGTACAAAGCGAATGCCGTCCAGCATGGCGCGCATATCCTCTTCCGCGCCCTCTTCAAAGTAGTGAAAGTCGATGAGCGGCGGATCCCTGGGATCGGCGGAGCGCAGCGTCACTTCTCCCGCGCGGTTGCGCGTATGCGCCTTCAATACGGCCCAGGTGAGATAGTTTAGGCTCTCCGGGATGACTCGCGAATAGCCTGGATAGTAGCCCTGGAATTTTGTCAGCAGCGCCATGCAAAACAGGTCGGGCGTGCCGTTGGCCACCGGCGAGCGTTTGAATGCGGAAAGCACTGCGCCGTTGGTCGCATAGATTCCAGTGCGCTCCTGCTCCCATTGCTCAAACTGCGGATCGCCGGGCGCGAACGTTGCGCCCTGGTATATCTTCCATTCGGCAAAGTCCATGCGGTTGACGACTGTGACCTCGTAGCGGTCCTGGAGATTTTTCCCCACTCCGGGCAAATCCACGCGCACCGGAATGCCCAGCCGCTCCAGCGCGGCGCGCGGCCCAATGCCGGAGAGCATCAGCATCTGCGGCGAGTTGAATACACCGCCGGCCAGGATCACCTCCCGCGAAGCTGTGACACTGCATACTCTCCCCGGCTGTACAGAAGGTTTTGACGCAGCGCGGTATAACCTCTCGCCTTCCTGAAACTCCACTCCAACAGTGCGATTGGTCTCGTCGAATAAGATTTGTGTGACCAGCGCGTTCAATCGGATTGTAAAGTTGGGAAATGCTTTTGCGGCAGACAGAACCCGTTCTCGCGCTCCAGTCCGCGCGTGCCCGTTCGTTGTCAGCGGCATATAACTGAGCCCTTCAAGGTTCTGGCGTACGGTGCGCCAATCGTTCGGGTCGGCCCAGTTTTCGAGCAATCCGCGAGCGGTGCGGAAGAAATGGCCGGAGAGCGTCAGGTCCTCTTCCACGCAACCTGCAACGGTGTTGAACAGATTCCCTTCCTCGACCGCCGCTTTGGGAATCTCCTTCTCAGTTTGTAGCCAACCGTTCCAGCCATGCCGGGTGGGGTTGATGCCGAGTTTACCCAGCCAGCGCCGGAAGGGCCGGTGATGGCAGTTCTCGATGCGCTCAAAGTATCCGCGCATATTTGCCGGGTTCCAGCTCGAGTCGCCGGTCAGTTTCTCGATGTACTCCCAGTCGGAGTTGAAGGGATAAATGAAGATCTGCGCATTGTGCGCGGTACATCCGCCCAGGGTTCCGGCGCGGGGATAGAGAATGCCGTCGACCTCTTTGCCCTCCCACGATTCGACATACTTCCAGTCGCGCTTCTGCTCCTCACGATCCGCGTAGTGGCGGACAAAGAAGTCCCAACGCAGCGCCTCGTTTTCCGATGCAAAGCCGTGGAATGCAGGCACGTCGTAGTCGCAGGGCAGGCGGTTTGTGTCTGGCTGATAAGAATCCCCGCCTGCCAGCTCGCGCGGATCGCCTCCGGCCTCGAGCAGCAGCACCGAGCATCCGGCCTCGGCCAGCCGCGCGGCAACCGTGCCGCCCCCTGCGCCGGAACCGACAACGATATATTCGTACTGCGCCGGATATTCGTGCTGATCTTGCTCAGCGCCCATCGTCCCTCTCGTCCATCGTTCCTCTCAAAGATAGGGGCATTTGTCCACCACATGCTGGCCCAATCTGCGGTAACCCTCAAATTGAGACTCCGTGAACCACTGATCGTTCGTGGAGTCCTGGGGAAAGATTGGATGTTCGAGCCGGTAGTTGTAAACGTCCGCGGCTTCGTCCCCGGTAACCGAACTCTTGATGTACAGGATGGTGCCTTCGCCGCCTTCCGGCGTCTCAGGGTATCGGATGGTGCCCGCAATCCAGTGCACCGGGCTGGCCTTTGTGGCGGCATCGTGTGCCAGCTTGGAGAGATCCAGATCGATTTCCACTCCGAAGTCGATGCGGCACTTGCGGATGGCCATGCCGATGCCGTCGAATACGGGGCCATCATCTTCTTCGGCATCGCAGATCACAATCTCGTAGCAGCGCCGCCGCACCAGTTCGTAGAGGCCCATGTTGTCGAAATGGCCGCCGTCGGTCAGGTACACATACTGCTGATCGTCTCCGACGCGGCCCAGAAGTTCCTGCAGGAGTTGCGAAGGCGCAAATTTCGATCGGGGAAACGGTATTTGCCCGTGTGGGGGATGCCCGGTGGGATCGAAGGCCAGAAACGAGCGCCGCGGGTTCGGCATCCACCACCCCAGGCGAACGTTGAACATGGTGAGCAGGAATGCCATGGGGCGGCTGGTGTGGTAACCCCAGTTGGGGCTGATGGCCGCTCCGGAAACCGCCGTAACAGTAGAGATGTGCACGCCGCCATTGCGATAGGCAAAACGCTCGGTAGGAACAAATCCGTTGTAGGATAACTCTCCGGAGGGTCGGCCTCCGGTCCAGGGGATATGGTATCCGGAGAGCAGCGGCGTAAATGCGAACGACGCGGCCTTGCGCTCCTGCCAGGCTAGATCCTCCCCCACGGAGATGTTCAGCGCCGCGCCAAAGATCGGGAACGGGCCGGTATAGCCGTGGCTGGGCAGGAAGGTGCTCAGCTGCATGTTTTCAACGTCGCCGGTGTCGAAGCCGGTGAGCGGATCGGGATCGCGATCCGCATTGCTGGCTCCCAGGTAGCAGCGGGCCAGGCGGTTGCGATAATAAGAGTGCATGGAGAACTCGTTAATATCGACCCGCGAGCCGAAGACGACAAAGATCACGGCTGGAACCAGGAAGACAAGAAGCGCCTTCGCCAAAGTCGCATGAGGCATGGTCTGATTGGAGATTCCCACCTTTAGCAAAAGCTCCTGCGCTGCCCAGGAAACAACCAGTAGCAGGCCAAGGATGTAAGCGGGGGGGCCTACCTGCGTAAGAATGCTCATCAGCCGCGAGCTTGCCGATGGACTGGCTTCCCCGTCGGAGTCCCCGCTGGTCGAACTGCTCTTTCCCGCCAGTACGCTGCCGCCCGTGGTCAGTACCCATCCACCGATGGCCGTCCAGTTCAACCATCGACTTCCATTGTCGATGAGAAACTGAATCAACTGATGCCCGAACAGCGAAATGCCAATCAGTACGCTCCAGGAGATGGCATAGAGCGACACCCAGGCACGCAACCGAGCCAGCCACTCCAACACCCAATCTTCAAAGTCGTAGCCAATCAGCCCGCACTGCAGAATGATGGTCAGGAACGGAACCATCATGATGACCAACGGACCCAGTACGAGAGTCGCACGCCACTTCGGATCGACTTCGGTGGAAGATGCTGCGGCGACCGGAGCCGAAGCGCATGGAGTATGAAGACAGAAGTGCACGGGATTCCCGTTCACAAACGTGTTTCTGGCCATGACGATGACAGCTGTACCGGCCGCGGCCGCTAGTATCGCAGCCAGCGTAAAGCCGACGACTCTTGTCATTTGGGAGTCGCCCTTGGCCCCAGGACGCCTGCTCATTGCGCCGCCGGCAATCGTAATCGCCAAAGCGAGCGCGAGCAGGCCAAGGAATCCGGCAATGCAAACGACCCTCAGTTGCAACTCCGCATTGTCACCGAACGGCTTGAAGTAGAAAGCAAATAAGCTGTCAAAGATGGAAATCACAAGCGAGGGAACGACGATGCTGAGGCACAGGGTGTAGTTATCCAGGCGTGTACTGCAGACCGACCCTTTGCGTGCATTGAGAAGGCCGGCAGCCAGATTGCGCACCAGAGTTCCGAAACTGAGCAGTACAAAGAGAATCAGCAGGCCGGATGGACCGTAACCGCCGATTGCTTCGACGAAGCCAGACCCAGACCCCGATGCGGTGGACTGTCCCATGATTCTGGGCAACTGTGCGGCCGGCAGCAGCAAGAGATGAGGCAGTAGTAGCAGCGACGTCAGGAACGAGATCAGGATCAACTGGTTCAGGAAGGTATTGCGTATCCAGATCGCGAACGTAACCCAGGTGTCGGCGGAGAAGAGGCCAACCTCGGGTGTCAGATAATTGCTGAATCGGCGCAACCAGCGTATGGCCTCAGCCGACTGCGGCGCGCAGCCTTTGTCGGGAAGCGGGATCATCTGGCGGCAGACGGCATCCAGCCCCGGGCTTGCCGTGCGGCTGTGAAGCGCCTTTTCCTCCCGCTTGACCCATGCGGCAAACCACTGATGAATGTATCCGCCGCCGGAGACCGAGGATAGATAATCGAAGCGGCGAATCAGATTCTTTTTCGCCAGCCCTTGCAGCACGCCCAGATTGAAGGTGGCGCTGCGAATGCCACCGCCGGAGAAGCATAGGCCGCTGAGCCTGCCCACTTTGCCGCTCCAGGCATAGGGATTTTCCCCGCGCGAAAACGCCGCGACAGACGAGGCTCCGGCGGACGCAGCGTCCGCGCCGGCTGTAGCTGCGGAATGGGCGGTATGCCCATGCAAACGCCGCGCCCGCGACTCCAGCACGATGGGAATCTCCTGCTCCAGCAGCCACTTGTTCGGCGTGTAGTCGACCAGATAGGCAAGCTGCTGTTGCAGCCTGGATGAGCCCTTCAGGTCGTTCATCGCTTCAACGTCTTCCTGCTCAGGCGGCTGCCCAGTCATCATGGCCTGGTGGCGGCGCACGTGGTCACGGATGGATTGGCGAAGCGCGTCGTTTGCGAGGAGGTTGTACTGTGGGCCGGCATTCGGCAACGCGCCACGATTGGCTGGCACCTGCGATGGCTTGGGCGCCAGATTGAACAGTTCCGCAAGCCGCCACGGAAACTTTTCGCCGATCTGCTTGCGGCACCCATCCAGATGTGCGTCATTCGCAATGAGCACCTCAATCTTGTGAAGTGTCTCGGCCGTGCGAGCCGGGTCCATGGGGAACGGCTCTCTCTGCGGCAGCGCCTCGCCGAGCAGAATGCGAAACAGGATCTGCCGGGACTCTGCATACAGGCACACTAAATACGATCGAATCTCTGCATTCAGTACCACTGGCGCGGAGGCGGATGTGCGGGCTCTTTTGGAGTGAAATCGGAACACGGAACCTCCCTGGGATATCCCTCGAATCCTTGTCAGTTGAATCGGGCTGCCTGAATCAACTACTTCGGATCGAACACTGTCGGGTGCCTCAAAGACCACTACCGATTGGTCAGTTCCTGGCCTGATGGATTCATGATCCGCCAGATGTTATCTCAACTGTTCCGAAATAGTACCATTGTTTCGATACTTCTTTGAGTGCGCATTCGTTTCTTGCCCTAATCCAGCCGGGTAAGAAACGCTTCCCCCTCGACGGGGTGCAGATGGTGCGCGATATGTTCGGCCATCTCGCGGTCGTCGCCTTGCGGGCGGATACGAACCCAGTAGCTGTTCTCTCCGGGGAACTCAATCACGTTGGAGCCGGCGTAGGTGCGCAGCAGTTCTTCCTTCAGGTGGATGGCCAGGGTCTCGGTTCTGAATGCGCCGATCTGCACGCACCACCGCCCGCCCGTCTTGATCGGCTTAGGCGTCTGGTACACATCGACGCGTACCTGCGACATGCCCTTGCCGTACACTCCTGTGGCTTTGGCCGCGGCAGGCGTCATGTCCAAAATCCTGGCGGTCACAAAGGGCCCACGGTCGGTGATGCGCATTGCGCTCGACTGGCGGGTTTCAAGATTGGTGACCACAATCAGGGAGCCCATGGGCAGAGTGCGATGCGCGGCCGTCAATGCCGACTTATCGAACACCTCGCCATTGGCGGCCTTGCGCCCCTTGTATGGAGCGGTATACCAGGTTGCAAAACCCACCTGCGTTGCAATTGGCTTGTGGCTGGCCACAAAGGCGAGGTCATCCGCGCTCACGCCGCCCGGCGGCACAGGCGTTACAGGAATCTTGTCCACTGACCGTGGCTGCGCCTGAGACGGTGCCTGTTCTGCTGCAACGTGCGTCTGCTGCGGATAAGCGGTAGGCGGCGCTGCCTGTGGCTGAGGCAGTTGCGCGGTTCGTTCCTGATGCTGGCAACCTGCCACAAACAACAGCATCGCAGCCAGCACGAAACAAAACTGTGGTTTCATCGTTGACAACTTTCCCGGGATCTTATCGTCTAACCACCCATTCCTAGTCTGCGGAACTCAATCTCTTTCGTCAACAACCGCAGATGGAGGAGTGCCGCAAATGCCAACTATGCGCCGTGCGGCGAGAGCCGGTTCTCTATGTAAGAGCCCCTTGGAGTTATCTTTCATACAGGATGCGTCCCATCCAGGTGGGGATGATGCCGATGTCAGTCTTTCACTCCAATCCTTGCAAGGCGGGCCTGTTGCTTGTACTCCTGCTCGCTCCCCTCGCCTCAATTTGCGCGATCTCGCAAAGCCCTGCACCGCCATTGCCTGACTCTCCGCAGCCTGCAGCAGCACCGCAAACGAAGAAATCTCAGCCCAGCCCATGCGTGGTGAAAACTCCGTCTGCAAGCACGGCCACCTCAGCTGACGCACCCAGGGCACAGCCAGAAGCAGGTGCAACATCCGAACAGCCGTCCGCAAGCGAACGTTCCAGTCTTGTGGACTTTGTTCACTGCATTCCCGATCTGCCGGTGATCAACTGGTATGAGCGATTTCTGAATGGGCCGCAGGTCAAACCGCTCACGCCGCTCGAAAAGGCGCACCTGGCCGCGCGAAATCTGCTAGACCCCTTCAACCTGCTCACCATCGGAGGCGAGGCTGCCATCTCGGTCGCCGCCAATTCGCACTCCCCGTACGGGCCGGGCATGCCCGGTTATGGCCGCTATGTAGGCGTGAGCTTTACGCAGAGTATGGTGGGCGAGTTCTTCGGCACGTTTCTGATTCCGTCGATCGCCCACCAGGACCCGCACTACCGCCGCATGCCCGGCGCAAGCATTGCGCGCCGCATTCTGCACGCCGAGTATCAGATTGTCTGGACGCAGGGCGACAACGGAAAAGGCATGGTGAACTACGCTGTCCTGGTGGGCTTTGCCGCAGACGACGAAATCGGCAATCTCTACGTCCCCGGCCAGCAAGCCAACCTGCGCGCCAGCGCCGCGCGCTATGGAATCGCACTGGCAACCGCCCCCATCGATAACTTCATCACCGAGTTCCTGCCCGATGTGGCCCGTCACATCCATGTGCAGGTTGTCATTATCCAGCGAATCATCAACCAGGTTGCCAAATCCGGCAACAGCCCATGATTTCGCCCGTTTATGGCCCGGTTATGGACGGCGCAGGCTATGGACGACGATAGACTTCGTATCCGCGAAATCTTGCCACCTGCGTGAACTGTCTTTGGAGCAGATCGATAATCTCATCGCGCTGCGGCGTCGGATCTTCCTTGGTCTGTGTATTTGTTTTTACAATCAGCCAACGAATATTGTGCGAGCGTGCCAGCGCTGCAATCTCCGCCGGCGTATATGGGTCGATGGTGGGATCGAAGAACGGCACAGGGAACTGCGGTATGCGCCCGGTGGCAAAGTAGAAGGGCTCCTCGCCGGGGATGAGAACGATGCCATCGTCGTAGGGAATGTTGGCTGCGGCGTAGCGCAGCAGCTCGTCGATGTCAGACAAGTACGGTCCTGGTGCAGCGAGGCCATCGAGCGCGGCAAATGCGGAATGCACCGCAGGTCCGTCAGAAAGGTTTGCGTAAGAGAGCCGCTCCTCGCTCGCGGTGTAAAACCCTCCGCAGACGAGCATGGTGACGGAGATCAACGCGGCCAGTGCGGGAACGAACCATCGCGCAACGGACTCATCTGCGCAGAAGGCTGCAAGAAATGCCAGCAGCTCGGCGACGAGCAAAATGAGCAGAGGCCAGATGCCGTAACTCGACCCCCAAAGCTGCTGCGACATAAATGTGCCGTGAATGGCGGCCAGCAAAAGGAGAGGCAAAAAGGAGCGCAGGCTGGTTTGCCGTCGCAATGCAAATAAATTTGCAACCGCCAAGGCCGCAGCCAGCACGAGCAACAGCGGCCAAAGGGCCAACAAGCTGTCGCCGCGCTCGTCCGCATCGTCGTACATCAGCAGAGAACTGAGCGCGTATAGGAACGGCGCGGCAAGCAGCACAAAGGCAGCCATGCGCGCCCAAAGTTTTTTTGGCCCCGCCCGCAGAAGCCCCAACGCAAGGACAATTGAGGGCAGCGTCCACACGAGCGTTCGATCGCGATACGCATCCAGCATCAGCCCGAGTCCCGGCAAGCGGCGCTGCCCGGCGTACTGGATTGTCCAGTGAAAATAATTGCCCAGCCCGCAGGTAAAATGTATCGCCGCCATCGCAGACAGCAGCGCGGCGCACACGCCGGATAGAAAAGCAAACAAGGATTTCGCACCCGGCTCATGATTGCCAGACTGCCGGTGCGGCAAGGCTTTGACCGCCAGCACCAGCAGCACCGCGCCCGCGGCCGTCAGCAGAAACGGCAGGCCCATATTTTGCTTGAAAAACATCGGAACGCAAGCCGCCGCCCCCGCTGCAAATGCAAACAGCAGGCTTTTTCTGCAAATCAGTTGCTCCAGCATCCACAGCGCAACCAGCAGCCAGAAGCCGCAGTCGCAGTCGTATTCCGGATTGGGCACAATGCAATAGATGCCGAGGAAAATCAGCGGCGCGGCAACCAGAAGCGCCGTCGTCCAGGCCGCAGCCACGCGCCCCCGCAGAAGGTCAAGCGCAATCCTCCACGCCACCACCGTGCCCAGCCCGCCGATGATTGCCGTATACAAGACGTGGTGAAAGATCACACGACCGGTGAGGCGGATGATCGCGGCCTGAACCAGAAAGGTAAGCGGCGCGTGAGCCAGCGGAAAATCGCGATAGGCTACCTGGCCCAGGGCGATTCGCTCGGCGGTGTTGAGAATGTAGCTCAGGTCAAACAGCACGGCCACATGCGCGTTTTGCCAAAGCACCACGGCAGCCGTCGAAGTAAACAGCGCAGCAGCGGCAACCCAGTCGCGCAGCGCCCAACGGGTGCGTGGCGAGCAGTCAGAGCGCGGTGGTGGAATGGATTGCTGCATAAAGTGGAAAAACATTCGGAATCGAATCCAAGGTAGCAGATCGAGGATTCGAAATCGCACGGCGACAGCCTTTACAACCGAGAGCAGGGTCGTTTACGATCAACGAATTCGTGGCATGTCGATCATTTCACGACTATTCCCTATCAATAATGGATACAGGATGGACTTGAGAAAGGGCTTGCTGATTGGTGTCGGCGTCACCGGCTTTGCCGTGCTGGCGGCTTTCGCATTCCCGACTCAAGTGGCCAGCTCTTCAGCGACGGATGACTACGTCACGAGCGGCGTGTTCACTCCGGCGCACCCCTCAGTTGTGGATGCTTTCGAGGATTTCCTCGAAATCCACCCGGAACACCCGGCGCAGCCCATCGCTTATACGCACAAGATTCACCTGTTGAATGGAATGCAGTGCGTAACCTGCCATGTTGGCGTGGATCAGGGGCCGGAGGCGCAGATTCCCAACGTGACTGTGTGCATGACGTGCCACATAGCGATCGATACCGACAATTCGGAAATAAAAAAAATCGCTGCGTATCAGGCGCGTGGAGAAGCCATTCCCTGGATGCGGGTTTACGACTACAGCGACTCGGCGCATGTAAGGTTCAATCACGCGCCGCACATTCGCGCCGGCGTGGATTGCGTGCAGTGCCACGGCGATATGACCAAGCAAACAACGGCAGAGCGCAAGGTAAATCTCAACATGGGCTACTGCGTAGAGTGCCACAAGCAGAAGCAGGTTTCGATCGATTGTGCGACCTGCCATTATTAACGGATTGGATCATCATGGAACGGCGTAACTTTCTCAAGATCTCGGCACTGACCGGCGTAGCGGCTACGCTCGACGCATGCCATGCGCCCGACAAGCAGCTCATCCGGTTCGTGCAGGAAGAATATCTTGTCCCCGGCATTGCAACCATCAAGCCGGGCATCTGCACCTTGTGCTCCGCCGGTTGCGGCCTGGAGGTGCGCGTGATGCAGGGCGATGCGGAAGTGGTTCGCAACGGCCAAACCGGCATTATCAAGATGGGCCTGGCCAAAAAGCTCGAAGGCAATCCCCGCAGCCCGGTGAACAAGGGCAAGCTCTGCGCTCGCGGTCAGGCGGGGTTGCAGGTGCTCTACAATCCGGACCGCATCACGCACCCCATCAAGCGCACCGGCGCGCGCGGTTCAGGCGAGTTTCAGGAGATTTCCTGGGACGATGCTATCAAGGAAATATCCTCACACCTTTCCACGCTGCAAACATCGAAGTCGACGAATGTACTGGCCTTTCTTGCGCGGCCTCTGCGCGGACAACGGCGTGAATTGATCGAGAAATTTCTGAAATCTTTTGGCGCGCCACACGCGGTCTGGTATGAGCCCTTTGACGAGGCAGTCCTGCGGCAGGCGAACTTGCTGAGCTTTGGCCACGCGGCATTACCGACGCTGAATCTTGGCCAGGCCGATTATGTCATTTCATTCGGCGCGGATTTTCTGGGCACGTGGAACTCGCCGGTGTCGCAATCGATTGGCTACGGAGTGATGCGCCAGGGCTGGGCCGGACGTCGCGCCAAGTTTGTGCAAGTGGAATCGCGCATGTCGCAGACCGGAGCCAACGCCGACGAATGGATTGCGTGCAGGCCCGGCACCGAAGGCGCGCTGGCGCTGGGGATTGCGCATGTGATTCTAAGCGAAAAACTCACGCCACACGCAACTGCGTCGCGAACCGGCGCGCAGATCGCCGGCTGGGCCGCTGGCCTGCCGGAATACGCGCCGCAAGAGGTTGAAAAGCAGACAGGCGTTAGTGCAACCGTTATCACTCGCTTGGCCCATGAGATTGCGCGCAGCGGATCGGCCACTGCATTCATCGGCGGCGCGCCGCTGGCGCAGACGAACGGATTGTTCAATGCGCTGGCGGTGAATGCGCTTGAGTCGTTGGTGGATACGAATCACGAGACTGGTCCGATTTTGAGTTTTACGCCGGATGTGCCGACGAACGTCGCAGTGAAACCGGATCCTTCGCAATCCGGTCTGGCGAGTCTTGCCGCGTTGGCGAAATCCACTCCGCAGATGCTGCTGCTTTACGACGCAAACCCGATCTACTCCGCTCCTGCTGCAACTAAGATTCGCGAGGCGATTGCGAAGATACCTTATATTGTGAGTTTCGGCAGCTTCATTGACGAGACCAGCGCGCAGGCGGACCTGATCCTGCCCGACAATGCGCCGCTTGAACAGTGGCTCGACGGCGAGCCGGAGTCCGGATCCACGCAGGCATTTGTCAGCGTTGCGCCGCCGGCCGTCGCTCCGCTCCATAACACGCGCCCCATGACGGACGTTCTGCTCGGCCTCGCGCATCAGCTTGGCGGAGAGGTTGCGAAGGCGCTGCTGTGGACCAGCTTCGATGCCATGCTGAAAGCTGCGTTCATTCCACTGCGCACTCATGCCGGATCCATCAACGCAAAGACGGACGACGAGTTTTGGCCGGCGGTGCAGAAGGACGGCGGCTGGGTTGGCGCCTCAACTGGAGTCTCGCCAGCGGCACAAGCGCACAGCGGAGCAGCGCCTTCGAAGACTGCATCCGACGTGAAACGCGAGCCGGAGTTTGCGGGTTCCGCTTCCGATTTCCCTTTCTATTTCCAGCCATATGTTTCGCCGTCGCTCGGCGACGGATCCACCGCGAACCTGCCCTGGATGCAGGAGCTGCCCGACGTTTTAACGACAGCCATGTGGTCGAGCTGGGTTGAGATCAACCAGAAAACCGGCACAAGGCTCGGCATTCAACAAGGCGATCTGGTGGAGATTCAATCCGCGCAAGGCAGCCTGCGCGTGCCGGCGGTTCTTTCACCAGGCATCGCGCCCGATCTTGTTGCCATGCCAACCGGCCAGGGGCACGAAGACTTTGGGAGATTCGCAAGCGAGCGCGGCGCGAACCCGCTCGCGATTCTTGCGCCAGTCACGGAAGAGAGCACAGGCTCGTTGGCCTGGGCGGCAACAAGAGTCAAGATCACGCGCGTAGGCGGCCCGGAGCAGGCGAAGCTGGTCCTGTTCTCCGGCGGGTTGAGCGGCTTCCCGCACGAAGAAGAGTCACGGTAATTGCAGGGCTCCGGAGTTTGCAGAATAGAGGGTAGAGAAGATGTCGCACAAGTGGGGATTGGTTGTGGATCTGGACCGCTGCACAGGATGCGAGGCGTGCGTGGTTGCCTGTCATTCCGAAAACAATATTCCTACGGCGGGAGAAGACCAGGCCGCGCGTGGCCGCACCATTCAGTGGATTCGCGTGGAGCGCACCTGGGAGGGCGACTTTCCGAATCCCAAGGTTCGCTTTCAGCCCGTGCTCTGCCAGCAGTGTGATGCTGCTCCATGCGAGCCCGTCTGCCCCACCTACGCGAGCTATCACACCGAAGAGGGCCTCAACGGACAGGTCTACAACCGCTGCATTGGCACGCGTTTTTGCGCCAACGCCTGCCCGTATACGGTGCGCTCCTTCAACTTCTTTAATCCAAAGTGGGAGAAGCCGCTGAATCTGCAACTGAACCCGGATGTCTCCGTTCGCAGCGTCGGCATTATGGAAAAATGCACATTTTGCGTGCAGCGGATCAAGTCGGCGGAGATTCAGGCCAAGGCGGAAAGGCGCGAACTGAAGGACGGCGAATTCACCACCGCATGTGCGCAGTCCTGCGCGTCAAAGGCTCTGGTCTTCGGCGACTTGAATGATCCCAACAGCGAAGTGGCGCGCATGGCAAACTCCGATCGGGCTACAAAACTGCTGGGTGACCTCGGCACCAAGCCCAACGTCACCTATCTTGAACGAGGCAACTGGCAGGATGGAACGAACAGCTGAACAAATCGAACAGGATCTGCTGCGGCCGATCTTCACCACCAGCTCGCGGTATATGATTGCCGTCACGCTGGCTTCCTGCATGGTTCTCGCCGGCGTGTGCGCGCTCGGATATCAGCTATGGGAAGGTATCGGCGTGTGGGGCATCAACTCGCCGGTCTTCTGGGCCTTCGACATTACCAACTTCGTCTTCTGGATCGGCATCAGCCACGCCGGCACGCTGATCTCCGCCATCTTGCGCCTGTGCAACGCGGCATGGCGGCGGCCTGTGACGCGCTGCGCCGAGGCCATTACCGTCTTTTCAATTCTGATTGGCGCAGCGGTGCCGCTGTTCCACGTCGGGCGTCCGTGGCTCGACTTCTGGATGATTCCCTACCCCAGTGAGCGTGGTATCTGGCCTAACTTCCGTTCGCCGCTGGCCTGGGATTTCTTTGCCATCTCAACGTATTTCACCGGCAGCGTTACGTTCCTTTATCTGCCTACCATTCCGGACTTCGCTGCAGTTCGCGACAACGCCAAAGGGCTGCGCAAAAAAATCTATGGCCTGCTGGCGCTGGGCTGGCAAGGCACGCCGCGCCAGTGGCAGCGGCTTGAGATTGCGATGCATATCATGGCCATCGCCATTGTGCCGGTTGCGGTCTCGGTGCACACCATTGTCTCGTGGGATTTCTCGATGACGCTGGTGCCCATGTGGCACTCGACCATCTTCGGGCCGTACTTTGTCATCGGCGCAATCTTCAGCGGCATCGCGGCGCTCATCCTAACCATGGCGCTGCTGCGCAAGTTTCTGCACCTGGAAGAATATTTGCGGCCATTGCATTTCAATAATCTCGGCAAGCTGCTTTTGACGACCAGTTTGCTCTGGTTCTACTTCACCTTTGCCGAGCGGTTGACAACCTGGTACGGCAACTCGCCGTCGGAGATGGATGTCTTCTGGTCGAGCATTCGCCAGAATTTTGCCCCCATATTCTGGACCATGGTGGTGTGCAACTTTGTCATTCCCGTGCCGATTCTCTCGGTCAAAAAATTCCGAACGATCACCGGAACGGCTATCGCATCGAGCACCATCATTATCGGCATGTGGCTGGAACGGTTTCTCATCATCGTGCCCGCGCTCGATCACAAGTACCTGCGTTTTGCCTGGGGCACCTACCGGCCAACCTGGGTTGAAGATACTTTGATGGCTTCCAGCTTCGGCATGATGGCGCTGCTCTACCTGCTGTTTTCCAAGGCGGTTCCGATGATCTCGATATGGGAGCTGAAGGTTGGGCTCCAGCCGCACGGCGGTGGCGTCATTACCACCGCGCCAACCAAGCGCAAGCCCCGCGGGCTGGTGCTGGAAGGGCCGCTGCCCACGGATGTGCCGGAATGAAAGTCGTCTACGCACTCTTTGCCGATCCGGAATCCGCTCAACACGCGGTCGATGCGCTGCATTCGGCCAGCGCCGACCTGAAATTCAGCGAGCAGAAGATTGTGATCGTCTCCGGCGAGCCGCATGAGGGCTACGACTTTGCCGACTCGCACCTTACTAACCTGCCCTACGTATGGGCGGTGCTTGGAGCTGCTGCCGGCGGCCTGTGCGGCTATTTGCTGACCACGCTGTCGCAGAAGTCCTATCCAATTTTCACCGGCGGAATGCCGATTACGCCGCCGTGGACCAACGGAATCATTATCTACGAGCTAACCATGCTCGGAGCCATTGTGACTACGTTGATCACACTGCTGCGCGGCGCGCGGCTGCCGAACTTCAAAGGACTCATCAAGGATCCGGAGATTTGGCTGGGAAAGATTCTGGTTGGCGTTGCCGATCCGCCGGATGCGGCAAGGGCGCAACTGGAAACATGCCTCCTGCGGGCCGGCGGCGCTCAGGTTAGGGAAACTTCGACCACCCACTGATCTTCGATCTTTATGTGCAAATCAGTAGCTCCGATCTCCAGATCGGCTGTCCTGTGGGCCTCCAGGCCCGCAGGCAGCTTCTGGCGGCAAGGATGCCGCCAGTGCAGCCGCTCAGGAGAGCGGTGCTACTTGATGGGCTGAATGGCATGCGGCCCCATAGCCATCGTGCCCTTCTACAATGAAGCGGTATGTCTACCGCCGTCCGCTCCCATGCCAAAATCAACCTCGGCCTTTATATCGGCGCGCCGCGCCCGGACGGCTTTCACGCCCTTACCACCGTTTACCAGACGCTTGAGATGCACGATGTCGTGACGGTCTCCGCGTGGCGCGCCGCCTCCAACTCGATTCAGCTCACCTCGAATGACAGCCGGGTTCCAACAGACAACCGCAATACGGCCTGGAAGATGGTTTCACTGGCTCTGGAAGAGCTTGGAGCCATGGCCAAAGTCGAAATACACATCGAAAAAAAGCTGCCCGTGCAGGGCGGACTGGGCGCGGGTTCGGCCAATGCGGTGGCGGCACTGGTGGGGCTGGAGAAGGAGCTTGGGGTTGGGGATCGTGCTCTCCCACCCTTCGGGCAAAGAACGCCCGAAGGGTGGGGCACCCAGGGCTGTGGTGGGTCGGCCGGTCAGCGAGTTAGCAGGTTAGAAAGTCAGCGAGTCAGGGAGTCAGATCGTTCAAAAGAGATTTCGGCGACCCATTGGGTCGCGAGGCGGCTGGAGTTTGCTGCGCAGGTGGGTTCCGATGTGCCGCTTTTTCTGATCGGCGGCACGGTACTTGGGCTTGATCGGGGGCAGGTGGTGTATCCGCTGCCGGATTTCGACCCGGTCTGGTGCGTAATAGCCGTTCCCGCAATCGGAGTATCTACTGCGCAGGCCTTCAAAGACTGGGATGCGCTCTGCATCCAGGAGAATTTGACCCCGGAGGCCAGTAAAGATAAACTAAATGAGTTGAGCCGCGCCTATGCCAGCGCCTTTTCGGGGTACATCCCGGAGGGTGGCAGGGGAGCAGGCTCCTCCGGTGTCCTCTCCAATGGGGAGGACCTGGCCGCCAGACCGCAAGAGACGAAACACGAGTCTGGGCTTGTCCGCACCGGGATTACGAGCTGGATTGAGAACGACTTCGAACGAGTCGTCTTCCCACAGCATCCTTCCCTCAGCGAAATCAAGCGTATTCTTGCGGCCTCGGACACTCCGGAGGCAGCCCTGCATTCCTCTTTATCGGGGTCCGGCTCGGCGCTCTTCGGGTTGTACCAATCCCGAGGAGATGCGGAAGCAGCGGCTGCTCGGGTTAAGGAGCAGATTTCTGGGGCGGAAGCGCGCATCACACGCACCCTGCCGCGCGCCGAGTATTGGCGTCAAATGCTTCTCGAATAAGTCATTGACAGGGCTCTGTTGCGCGGGAGAAACTCGCCAACGGCTGCTTAGGTAGGTTTTTCCTTACACGTAAGACGTGTGCTGGGTAAGCAAGGGTTGGGAAAAAGGGTTGTAAGTTGGGCGATCGTCTAATGGTAGGACAGTGCCCTTTGGAGGCACTTGTCTAGGTTCGAATCCTAGTCGCCCAGCCAAGAATCAGTGAACAGTGGACAGTGCACAGCAGACAGTAAGACAGCACCAGTAAGAGGGCCGTAGAAGATCACCAGCCACGTCCCGGATCACTGTCCACTGTTTACTGTCCACTGTCTACTGTAAAGAAGCAGCCAAAGCAAACCAGCTTAGGAGAGTCTTCAGATGGAAACGGAAGCAATACTTACCGAAGAAGGCAGGCAGGGGGCCAACGAACCCGCTGCCCAGCGCGATGGTCAGACAAAGGAACCGGCCAGGGAAGCAGCCGCGCAGGACGCAGGCAAGAGCAAAGACGGAAAGCCGGCCCCGGAGCGCAAACGCGCCCGCAGCCTCAGCGAGGACAAGCGGTTCAAGCTCTTCTCGGGCACGGCGAATCCGGAGTTGGCACGCAAGATCGGCGCGCACATCGGCGTTCCGGTGGGCGAGGCCAAGCTGCAACGGTTTGCCGACGGCGAGGTCTACTTCCAACTGCTTGAGAATGTGCGCGGCGTGGATGTATTTGTGGTGCAGCCTACCTGCTATCCCGTAGACCAGCACCTGATGGAGCTTTTGGTGATGATTGACGCGCTCAAGCGAGCTTCGGCTGGCCGGATCACTGTGGTGGTGCCGTACTACGGGTACGCGCGCCAGGACCGCAAAGACCGCCCCCGCGTAGCCATTAGCGCCAAGCTCATTGCCGACCTGCTCACCACGGCCGGCGCCAATCGCGCCCTCTTTGTTGACCTGCACGCCGCTCAGATTCAGGGCTTTTTCAACATTCCCGTCGACCACCTCTTCGCCAGCCCAGTGCTGGTCAGTTACTTCCGCGAACTCAACCTGCCCAACCTCACCGTTGTCTCGCCGGATGCGGGCGGCGTGGAGCGGGCCCGCTTCTTTGCGCAGAAGATGGGTGCGCCGCTGGCCATTGTCGACAAGCGCCGGACCGATATTAATGTTGCGGAAGTGATGAACGTGGTCGGCGACGTAAAGGGCAAGAATTGCCTGATCATCGACGATATTATCGATACCGCAGGCACGCTGGTGAAGACTGTCGACGCGCTCTATGACGCGGGCGCAACTGCCGTGTATGCCTGCGCCAGCCATGCTGTGCTATCCGGCCCGGCCATCGACCGCATTGCGGCTTCACGCCTGGAGCAACTGGTGGTCACAGATACCGTTCCGTTGCGCGAAGCCGGGCAGAAGCTGCCCAAGATTAAAGTGCTCACGATTTCCGGCCTTCTGGGCGCGGCCATCGAGAGCATTCACATGGAGACCAGCGTCAGTTCGCTGTTTAATTAACAGGGGTCAGGGATCAGGTTTCAGGGATCAGTGACCCATAACAAGCAATTCGCCAGTCGTTAGCAACTATGGCAAGTATCAGGAACGTTTTCTGATCCCTGAAACCTGACCCCTGGCCCAACAAAGGGAGCGGAGCGATTTAGTTCGCAGCAGCAGGACAAGCTAAGAGCTGTTTCACCGTGCCCGACCAAAGAAAAGAGAATTCGAAATGCCTGAAGTTGTGATCGCCAAGCCCCGAGTGGGCAAGTTCAACAAGAATGCCGCGCGCCGCGTGCGTGTTGCCGGCAAGATTCCCGCAGTCCTTTACGGTTCCGGGCACGACCCGGTGGCCGTCGAGGTGGATCCCAAGCAGATCTCCCGCATCCTGTTTTCCGAAGCGGGCCATAACACGATCTTCGACGTCGAGGTTGCCGGAACGCCGGCGGCCAAGGCAATGATCGTCGACTGGCAGCGCGAGCCGATCAAGGATCAACTGATTCACATCGACCTCAAGCGCATCGCCCTCGACAAGCTTCTCACCGTTTCTGTGCGCGTCAAGCTCATCGGCTCTCCGATTGGCGTCAAGACGCAGGGCGGCATCCTGGATCAGGTGCTGCGCGAGGTTGAAGTCGAGTGCCTGCCTGCCGATATACCCAGCCACATCGATGTGGATATCAGCAGCCTCGAATTGCATGGCGTGATTCGCGTCAGCGGCTTGCCGCACTCTGACAAGATCAAGTACCTGAACGCCGAAGATGCCACCGTAGCACATGTCGTCTCCATCCGCGAAGAGGCAGCGCCCGCGGCCGATGCCGTAGCAGCCGCCGCTGGAGCAACCGCAGAGCCGGAAGTTGCCAAGAAGGGCAAGCCCGAGGACGCTGCTGCCGCCGCCAAGAAGCCCGAGGGCGGGGCGAAGAAGTAAACCTTGGCCGAGGAAGTTCAACCCCGCCGGGCGAGTCCATTGACAGGCCCATTTTTGGTTGTGGGCCTTGGCAATCCCGGCCTTGAATATCTGTGGACCCCGCACAATGCGGGTTTCATGGCCATCGACCGCATCGCCCAGCAAGAGGGCGTTGTGGCGCAAAACCGGCGCTGCCGGGCTATGACTGCAACCTGCCGCATGGCAGGCCGCATCGTGGTTCTGGCCAAGCCGGAGACGTTTATGAATCTGAGCGGCGCATCTGTGGCCGCTCTGGTTCAGGAGTTTGAAGTCGATCCAGCGCACGATCTGCTCGTCCTCTACGACGATCTCGATTTGGCGCTGGGCAGCTTCAGGATCAGGGAGCGCGGTTCGCCGGCTGGCCATAACGGGGCCAAGAGCGTGACAAGCGCCCTGGACACACAGGAGTGGTTGCGGTTGCGCATCGGTGTGGGACTAAACCTTCCCCCCGAGGCCATTGAGGCCGGCGCAACCAATCGTTTGGGCAAGGACTATTTGCTCTCGCCCATGCGCAAGGCGGAGCTGGCGGTACTGGACGAGGTGCTCGACAAAGTGGCGACGGCCACGCGGCGAGTCCTCGAACTGGGGCCCTCAGCCGCAATGAACGAATTTAACCGGAAAGACAGGGATCTGGGACTAGGGACTAGGGACTTGGGACTTGGATGAGTCACTGGAACTCGAATCAGAACTGCTGAAAACTGAGATCTGAGAACTACGAAGTGCGAGCGGAGGGAAGCGTCCTCTGCGGAAAAGGAAAGACGATGTCTCGTTTGTATGAAGTAATGTTTATCGTTCGGCCAGATGTGGTCGAAGAGGAAGCCGACAAGCTGATCGAAGGCTTCAGCGCGAACGTTGTCAGCGGCGGCGGCGTGATCAAGTCTGTCGAAAAAATGGGCCGCCGCAAGCTGGCCTACACGGTCCGCAAGTTCAACGACGGCAACTACGTTCTGATGACCATCGAGGCCGGTGGCCCGGTGGTGCTTGAGCTTGAGCGCCGCCTCCGCGTCACTGAGCCGGTGATCAAGTTCATCACCGTGCGCATCGACGAGGAAGAAAAGCGCCTGGCCAAGGTCAAGGCCAACCGCGGCGTTCGTCGCAGCAGCATGCCTGCCGCAGCGCCGACGCCAGTTCCGGTTGCCGCTGCCGCTGCCGTTCCGGCTCCTCCGGCTCCCGCACCGGCTGCTGCTCCGGCAGTTGTCGCGGCTGAAGTGGCCGCGCCGGTTCCGGCAACCGCATAAGCTTGCCCTTTCTCTGGGCCTGCTTTTGCTTTGGCCGTCTCCGGCGCGGTTTCAAATCGCGTCTGTGCCGGCCCCAGACTCTCTCCGCCCGCGCCTCGCGCAACGGTGGACACAAAAGGAATGAAGAGGAAATACCATGGCTGATGAAACTCAATCGAACGCGCCGGAGTCGGGCGCGGCACCACGCCAATCGTCGGGTCCCGGTTCGGGACCAGGTTCTGGCCCGCGTGGCCCTCGTCCCGCAGGCGGCGGCCCTGGCGGCCGCGGCAAATTCTTCCGGCGCAAGAAGGTCTGCAAGTTCTGCACCGAGAAGATCGATGCGATTCCCTACCGCGACGTTCGCCTGTTGCAGGGCTTCGTGGCCGAGCGCGGCAAGATCGTGCCTCGCCGCCTGTCCGGGGTTTGCACCACGCACCAGCGCCGCCTGACCCGCGCCATCAAGCAGGCTCGCAATATCGCCCTGCTGCCGTTTGCCACGCAGCACTAGAGCGCACCTGAGGCTGCGCAGTTTTGAAAGGGCAAGACTTTCATCGTGCTGCTACGGGTGGCTTTGTCGGTATGAAGGGTACGAGCTTTAGCTCGTACATTCTGTTTGACTGGATAGTCTGGGGCCTTAGCGCCTGCGGGAATTCAAGTGGAGCTTCCACTCGGACCCTGGCTATCTACTTGCTGTCTTTTCGTCGCGTCGCAACAACGGCGTCCAACAATTGGAGGCGCAAGCCCCCGATGGATCAGGGCTGATTCAAACCGCGCTCGCGCAATCGTATCTCGCGTGGCGCATCATGCCGATGCTCTGGTCCAGAACAAACCGCCCACGGCGGGGGAGAGATTCAACCATGGAAGTCATTCTGAAAGAAGATGTATACAACCTGGGCAATCGCGGAGACGTCGTCAAGGTTGCTGACGGCTACGGCCGCAACTACCTGCTGCCGCGCAAGCTGGCCATGCAGGCTACGGCGGGCAACAAGGCCGTGGTCGAGCAGATGAAGCACGCCGCTGCTCGCCGCTCGGCAACCGAGAAGGCGCAGGCCGAGCTCGTTCTTGCCCAACTCGAACCGCTGGTTCTCAGCTTTACGCGCAAGTCCGGCGCAGAGGGCCACCTGTTCGGCTCCGTCACCTCGTCCGATATCGCAGCGGAGTTGGCCGCAAAAGGCTTCGAGGTCGATCGCCGCAAGATCATCCTCCACGATCCGCTCAAGACCGTTGGCGACAGCAAGGTCGCTATCCGCCTGCATCGCGAAGTCACTGCGCACGTAACAGTGAAGGTGATTGCCGAGGCCACCGAAGACGCTCCGGCAGTCGGGCCTGAGGCGACAACAGAAGAAGTTGCAGCAGAGTAACGCCAGAAGAAGCCGTAGCAGAGTAAAGCCTCACGTAGGGAGGCCGCGATAGTAGCCCAGGGTGAAGTCTGCCGCGAAGCGACAGACGAGAACCCTGGGATGCCTGCGAAGAGAAGGTGTAGCCCCGTAGGGGCGATTGAAATATAAACCAGAATTCCCACTTTACGCATCCATGGCCCGCTTCTCGGCTCGCCGAGGGGCGGCGTAGGTTTGGCATCGTTACGACTGTATGAGGAATCTCTATCTGCCAAGTTCCGGCACGGAGAGTCCACGGCATATTTTACGCGCAAGGATGTCAGCGATTTCCGTATGGCGCGGAACTGCTTCAACCTGTCCGGTGCCGGGGTTGCACCATAGTGAATGCGCACCACCCTCTCGCTTCAGATAGCATCCGTTGAGGCGCAGGTGCCGAAGCAGGGATTCGCGCTTCATTGCACGGTCAATGTTTCTCGGATTGCTTCCGGAGGGATTCCGCGCAAGCCATCCTCGCGGCGATCTTCAAGGATCAATCGAATGGCATCGCCAAGGCTGGCCCTGCATTCTTCCACGGTACGGCCCTGTCCATTGGCGCCGGGAATCTCCGGCGACCATCCAACAAACCATTCGCCGTCTCGTTCAATGACTGCCGTG
>Ga0302320_10003479_pt1 | contig 36608 bp, 33 predicted proteins | sample Bog_T0_3_FD_202130 | JGI IMG/M metagenome (GOLD analysis project Ga0302320, IMG submission 202130) | Peat permafrost microbial communities from Stordalen Mire near Abisko, Sweden - Bog_T0_3 | ecosystem: Environmental > Terrestrial > Soil > Wetlands > Peat | place: Sweden: Abisko, Stordalen Mire...
CCAGGATGCCGACGGTGGTCTCACGGCCGATGATTTTTCCCTCGACCAACACTTCGGTGTCGTATTGGAGGGCTCCGGCCAGGGCCGGTTCCCATTGCCCATTCTCCGTCACAAATTGCAGGCCCACACTGGAGCCTTGGCGCACCGGTTTCAGCACCAACGGCGGTCGCCAGCCGGTGGGCCACGAGGCGGTGGCGGAGTTGACCACCAGAAACGGGGCGGTGGGCACCCCCGCTGCCAGGCACCGTTCCTTGGTGAGCACCTTGTCAAACGCCACCCGGCTGGCCTGGGTGTCACAGCCGGTGTATAAAACCCCCAGCCGGTCCAGATGCCGTTGCACGGTGCCATCCTCGCCATATGTTCCGTGCAGGGCCAGAAAGACTACGTCCGTTCCCGGCGGCAAGGTCCAGGCATCATCGCGGGGATCCACTTCGGCAATCTGGTGCCCCAGTGAGCGCAGGGCGGCGGCCACGGCCGCCCCGGAACGCAGGGAGACCTCGCGTTCCGCACCCGGGCCGCCGAGCATCACGACAATGTTTAGTTTGGTGAACATTAATCTTCGCCAATAATTTCCACTTCCGGTTGCAGCGCGAGGCCGCGTTCCGCCTGCGCCCGGGCCTGCACCCGGGCCATCAGCGCCAGGACGTCGTGCGCCGTGGCTCCGCCGTCATTGATGATAAAATTGCCATGTTCGGCCGAAACCACCGCGCCGCCCACGCGCAGACCTTTCAACCCCAGTTCATCCACCAATTTGCCTGCCGGGATGGTTTCGGGATTCTTGAAAATACAACCGGCGCTCGGCGCGGCCGGCTGGACGGCCCAGCGCTTTTCACTGTAACTTTTCATGCACCGTTCAATTTCCGCCGACGGCCGGGGCCGGCCTTGAAAAACTGCCTCCAAGGCGATGTTGGTCTTGAACAACGGGCAAGCCCGGTATTCCACCGGCACTTCGCGGGCGGCACATTCGTGGAGTTCACCGGCGCGATCCATGTATCGCACGGACACTACGACCTCGAGCGTGCACGCACCCATGGCCCCGGCGTTCATGCACAGTGCGCCGCCCACGCTCCCGGGAATGCCCTCGAAAAATTCCAATCCACCCAGTCCCCGGTGTTTGGCCGTCACCGCCACGTTTTTTAATTTCGCGCCCGCCCCGCATCGAAGTTGTTCCCCGGCCACGGTGATCCCGCAGAAAGCGGCGGCGGCCAGGCTGATGACCACCCCGCGCACCCCGCCGTCGCGAACGAGCAGGTTGGAGCCGCGGCCCAGAACGAAAAACGGCCACTGATGCAACCCGCAGAATTTCACAACGGCCGCCAAATCCTCTGTGGCCGCCGGTTCCACATAAACATCCGCCGGCCCCCCAACGCGCAGGGTGGTGTGCCGGGCCAGCGGTTCCGCGCGGCGGATGACCGTTGCCGGCGAAACCTGGGCGGCCAGTTCCCCGGCCAGGGCAGCCGCCCCGGACATTGGTTTTTCCAAATTGGATTCCATGGGCGTCAAGCGTTGGCCTTGAAATAATCCCCGGGCAGGTGCGCCCCGCCCGACCGGCGTTCCTCCGCCCGTTCGGTGATGGCGTTCAGGAGGCGTTCCGCAATGTCCGCCGCCGCCTGGGGTCTGTCCCACCGGGCCAGCGCGGCGCGGAGGCCGGCTCGGAACGGTTCGTTTTCCACCAGGTCTTTTAAACAGGCGAGGCATGTTTCCGGCGTCGCCCGTTCCTGCTCCAGCATGCGGGCCGCTCCGGTGTTCGTGAAGGCCAGCGCGTTGTGTAACTGGTGTTGATCCGCGGCGGCTGGATACGGCACTAGGAGGGAGGGCAGCCGCAGGGCGGCGATCTCAGCCAACGAGGAAGCGCCGGCCCGGCTCACGGCCGCCGTGGCCGCCCCCAAGGCCAGATCCATTTCTGCCAGAAACGGTTTCACCACCGCCGGCAAACCGCATGCGCCATACACAGCCCGCACCCGGTCAAAATCACCCGGGCCGGTGAGGTGCAGCCATTGCCAGTCATGGCCGGCCACCTGTGGCAGGACCGACAAGATCAGGTTGTTAAGCCCGCTGGCACCTTGGCTGCCCCCCATGACGAGAAGGGTCGGCCGGTGGGGATCCAGACCGAGCTGCGCCCGGCATTGCGCGGGATCGCGCGGTTTAAATTCGGGCCGTACGGGTGTGCCGGTAACCACAACGGCGGTGTTGCGCAGCCGGCCGGCCGCTTCGGGAAACCCCACAAAAGCGCCATCCACCCAGCGGGCAAGCAAACGGTTGGCGCGGCCGGGAATGGTGTTGGATTCATGCAGGAACGTTTGCGCCCCGAACGGTTTGGCGGCCAGTACCGGCGGCGCGCTGGTGAATCCTCCCATGGCCAGCACGGCCTGGGGCGGATGCGTCGAGAAAAATTTCCGCGCGGCGCGCCAGGAACGCCAGCCACTGCGGGCAAAAGCGAAGTAATTGCGGTTCTGGAGCGCCACCGCCGGCAGGGTCAGGACGGTCAAACCTTGCGCCGCCCGGACCGCCTGCTGGTCCACCTCCTTGGGGGAGATTAACAACGCCACTGAACAACCGCGTTGCCGAAGTTGGCCGGCCACGGCGAGGCCCGGAAAGAGATGACCGCCCGTTCCGCCGCAAGCGATGGCGACGAAGGGTTGATGGGGGGCGGCGGAGGTCATGCGGGTTTGGCGGCAAAAGGGTTGTCGTCGTTGGCGGCCACCGGCGGCGGGGCCAGGCGGACGACCGGGTCGGCCTGACGGGCGATGCTGAATAAAAATCCGAGCGCGGTGAACATGGCCAGCAGGTTCGAACCGCCGTAACTGATGAAGGGCAGGGGCAGCCCTTTGTTGGGCAGCGCGCTGGTCACCACTCCGATGTTGATCGCCGCCTGCAAACCAATCAACAACGTGAGGCCCAAGGCCAGCAGACCGCCAAAGGTGTCGCGGGCATGCACGGAAATGTGAATGCCGCACAGGGCGATGATGACAAAGCCCGCCACCACCAGCAGCGTGGCGATCAACCCCAGTTCCTCGCCAATGTTGGCAAAGATGAAATCCGTGTGAATTTCCGGGAGGTAGCCATATTTGCGGAGGCCATTGCCCAGGCCCAGCCCAAACCAGCCGCCCGACCCCAAGCCATACATGGCCTGCAATGCCTGCCGGGCGGCATCATCGGCATGGGCGTTCGGGTGCAACCAAGCTTGAATCCGGCCCGATCGCATGTGGTCATGCAACAGGGAAAAAGCCAGTCCGGCCGCCCCGAGCAGGACCGGGAGGATCAGGCAGCGCCAGCGGACACCGGCAACGAGCAACATGCCGATGCAGACGGAGGACAGCAAAATTGTCTGGCCCCGGTCCGGTTCCACAAAAATCAAGCCCAGCACGGGGGCGATGATCACGAGCGGAACGGCCATGCCGCGAATCCAAGCGGGCATTTGCCGTTGATACCGGTCCCCGTACCAGGCCAGAACAATGAGGAGAACGATTTTGGCAAATTCCGAGGGTTGTACGGTGAACTTTCCGCGGCCGAGCCAGCGGTGGGCGCCATGGCTGGCGTGGCCAAGGCCCGGCACAAACACCAGCATCAGGATCAACACGGTGGAGCCGTACAACCACCAGTGAACTTTTTTAAGTTTCTGATAATCGAGCCAGGTGGCGGCCGCACAAAGTCCGAAGCCCAGCGCGACCCAGACGAGCTGCATGACGAGATCATGGGTGCCGAACTTGGCCATGCTGGAACTGTACAGCATGACCAAGCCCAGCCCCAGCAGGGCCGCAACCGTGGATGCCAGAGTTGTGACGGCGACTTTCATTTCTTTCTTTCAAACCAAAGCCAGCCGCGAATGAATCCGGCCGCCGGAACGCCGGTCAATTATGCGCCGGTGCGGTCGGAGTGGTCGCCGCCGGAGCCGGGGCCAGCGTCGGAGCCGGAACCGCCGGCATCGTGGATGCGGCTGGTGCCACCGTGGCATCCGTCGGGGCGGCAGGGGCTGTTGCCGGAGCCGCAGGGGCCTCGGCTTTGGCCGGGATCTTCAATTTTTGGCCGACTTTAATCTGGGTGGTGGTCAAACCATTGAGCGTTTGCAGGGCTTTCACTTTCACGCCATTGGCTTTCGCGATCTTGGTTAGGGTGTCACCGGATTTGACCGTGTAGGTTTCACCACCCGCCTCGGCCACGGGGGCGACACCGGGGGCGGTGGCATCGGCGGTAGTTTTACCGCCGGCCGGAACGACCAGCTTCTGGCCGATTTTCAGCTTGGTCGGTTGCACGGTCGGGTTGGCGGCTTGGAGGGCCTTGCGCGTCACGCCGACTTTCTTGGCGATCTTGGCCAGACTGTCGCCTTTGACCACGGTGTAGTCACCCATGACCGCGACCGGCGGCTCGGTTGGCACCACCGGTTGGGCGATCACCGGTTGGGCAACCACCGGTTGGGCTGGCTGAACGGGCAAACTGCCGGGCTGCGCGTTGCTGGAAGTCATCGCGACCGGCCCGAGTGAGGTGGGGTTGGTGTTGGTGGACGTCGCCGCGGCATCGGGCGTCGAGGTGTTATTATTGGTGGAGGTGTTGTCTGCCTGGGCGGTCGTATCTTCGGCGGGTTTTTTGCAGCCTTGGATCAACATGGCCATGAGTCCGGCGCAACTGACGGCCAGAACGCAATACACGCCGAGTTTCAGGTGGGTGCGACGTTTGTTTTGTTGCTCCATTAAGGAGCCCTTGGGTACGAACGGATTGGGGTTGTTCATTGGTTTGGCGCTGATTAGCGTCCTTTCTTCGAGGTTGGTTTGATTTTATGCCGCGAAATTTTCCCTCGGTAAATTTCACCGCGTTTTAAATTAATTTTTCTAAATGGAACAGTGGCAAAGTTAAGACGACTGGGGCCGGCCTGAGGTTTTTCCGAACAGAAAACGGCAGGTGAAAGCAATACCATTGAACCACTCATCGCACATTGCGCCTGTACCTGCAGTGGTTTTACCATTCCGCACGGCGGGGCGCAAGGAACAAAGCGCTCCGGGCGGGCCTTTATATTTTGGCTGGCGGGCGTCATATCATCTCAATTTCAGGGTCGCCAGCGCCACCACGGCGAACAACACGCAGAGGATGTAAAAGCGCATCACCACCTGGGATTCATACCAGCCCTTTTTTTCGAAGTGATGATGCAACGGAGCCATCAGGAAGATCCGGCGGCCGGTGCCGGAGCGGGCCTTGGTGAACCGGAACCAGCCGACCTGGAGAATGACCGACACGGCTTCCAGCACAAACACCCCGCCCGCAATTACCAGGATGAAGGGTTCATGCACCAACACCGCCATCAGGCCGAAGGCGCCGCCCAACGCGAGGGAGCCGGTGTCCCCCATGAACACCTGGGCCGGGTGGCAGTTGTACCACAAGAAGCCGAGCCCGGCCCCGACCAGGGCCGCGCAAAAGACCGTCAGCTCGCCCGCGCCGCTCACATAGGGAATCTCCAAATAGGCCGCGGCCTTGATGTTCCCAGCCAGATAGGTCACGACCAGAAAGACAAAGGACACAATGAGGGTGCAGCCGATCGCCAGACCGTCCAGGCCGTCGGTGAGATTGACGGCATTCGAACTGCCGACCACGGCCAGCAGCACAATGAGCACGCCGACCACCGCCCCGACTTCATAGGGATATTTGCAAAAGGGCAGCATTAAATCGGTGACCAGATTGCTGAGAATGACATTTTTCTTGCCCAACAACCGGAGTTCGCTGGTGGCGGGGAGACGCCATAAATAGCAGCCGACGAAGAGGCCCAAGGCGGTTTGGACCAGCAGTTTGACGCGGGGTGGGGCGCCCCCGCCGCTTTGGCGGATGATTTTGGCGTAATCATCGTAAAAGCCCAGGCCGCAGAGCACCAAAACCGACAGCAGCGTCAATTCCACTTGGGCGTTCATTTGGGCCCACAACAGGGTGGAAAACACGAGAACGGCCACAATGAGGACCCCGCCCATGGTCGGGGTGCCTTTCTTGCTGAGGAGGCGCGATTGCAAGCCGCCGGCGGACTCCGCCTGGTCGGCGTAATCCTGGCCGAATTTCAGTTGTTTAAGCCAGCGGATGATTTTCGGCCCCAGCCACCAGCTCAAAGCCAGGGCCGTGATGGCCGCGCCCGCACTCCGCACCGTGATGTACCGGAACAGGCGCAAAAACGACAGATGGGTCTCCCAAGGGGTTCCCTGGGATTGATCCATCAGCCACTGGCTCAAATAATAAAGCATGATCAGTTCAATTTTTTTCCAGTTTCAGCGTCTCCGCGAGGCGCTCCAGCCGGCATAAACGGGAGGCTTTAAACAACACCACATCCCCGGCCTTCAGGAAATTCTTCACGGGCTGGCAGGCCGCCTCCACATCGGCAAACTCGATCACGCGGGCCAACCCGGCGGCGCGCGCCGCGGCGGCGGTGACCGCAGCCATGCGGCCGATGGTGAAAAGCTGGCCGACGCCCAGTTCCGCCGCCCGCCGGCCCACCTCCCGATGGGCCGATTCGGCGTGGGCGCCGAGTTCGTTCATATCGCCCAGCACCGCCACCCGGCGTCCTTGCAGGGGCAAGGCGCACAGGGTTTCCAAGGCGGCCAGCGTCGAATCGGTGTTGGCATTGTAAGCGTCGTCCAAGATCCGGACGCCGTTGGTTTCCCAGAACTGCATGCGCCATTTGGGGGGCGGACAATCCGCCAGTCCGGCGCGCACGGTGGCGGGGTCCAAGCCCAGTTCGGCACCGACGGCCATGGCCAGCAGAGCATTCACCGCCTGATGGCGCCCCAATAAATTGACCCGATATTCGCCGTTGAATTCCGTCTGCGGCGCTTCCACCCGGAAAGTGAGACCATTTTTATCGAGCCGGACACCGGTGGCGCGCCAGTCATTCTTATCGCCGAACCCAACGCGGATTTGGGCGGCCTGGGTGCGCCGGGCAATGGGCTCCGCCCACTCCCCGTCGCCTTGAAGAAACAAGGTGCCGTCGGGGGGCAGGAGTTCGGCCAGCATCCCTTCTTCCTGGGCCACGCCGGCCACGTCGCCAAAAAACTCCAGATGTTCCCGACCGATGTTGGTGATGACGCCAAACCGGGGCGCAATCATTTTCACCAAGGGCGCCAATTCGCCGGGATGATTGGTGCCCGCCTCCAACACGGCGGCTTGGTGCGAGCCGGTCAGGTTTAAAAGGGTCAGCGGCACGCCGATGTCATTGTTGAAGCTGGCCTCGCTTTTAAGGGTGGTAAAATTGCGGCCCAGCACGGCGGCCGTCAGATCTTTGGTGGTGGTTTTACCGTTGGAACCGCCCACGGCGATGACCGGAAGGTCATACGTCCGCCGGCAGGCGGAAGCGAACCCGCCCAGCGCCCGGCGCACGTCGTCCACCAGCAGCAGGGCGCAACCGGCGGGTGGTTGGGCGACCCGGCCGCGTTCGCATACCAGGGCCGCCGCGCCCCGGGCCGCCGCCTCAGCCAGATAATCGTGGCCGTCAAACCGTTCGCCCTTGACGGCAAAAAACAAATCACCAAGTTTGACCTGTCGCGAATCCAGGGACACGCCCCGGACCGCGAGGTCGGGCCGCCCATGCAGCCGGGTGGCCGCGCAGGCCGTCGTCACAAATTTTAAGGTCCGTGGTTCCACAATAATTCTTCAATTCCACCGGGTCGGCTTCATTGGCCCGGCAGCGCCGGCAACCCGCCGGCCGCCATCAAGGCGGGCGGGTTGGTGAGTTGTTGGTTTTTATCCGAGGGCACGTTCAAATAGCTGGCGCAACGGTCGGCGATGTCCTTGAAGATGGGGCCGCACACCTGGCCGCCATAATATCCTTCCCGGGGGTCGTCCATGACGACCGAGATGCAGAGTTCGGGGTTGTCCGCCGGGAAAAAACCGATGAAGGAGGCGACATATTTGCCGCTGGCATAACCGCCATTTTCGGCGATCTGCGCGGTGCCGGTTTTCCCGGCGGCCACATAGTTTTCCATGGAGGCGCCGGCGGCCGTACCGTCCTTGGACACGACCGTTTTCAGGGCTTTAATCATCAACCGGCAGGTGTCGTCGCTGACCACCTGGCGGACGCGTTGCGGCGTGTATTGCTGGAGCACACGGCCTTTGCTGTCTTGGAGGCGTTTAACGATCATGGGCTGCATGAGCCAGCCGTGGTTAGCCAAGGCGCCCATGGCCATGATCATTTGCAGGCGGGTCACGGCCACGCCCTGGCCCATGGGGATTTGGGCGATGGAGACCTTGCTCCAGTTTTTGACGGGCGACAACATGCCGCGCTGCTCGCCGGGCAGGGGGATGCCGGTACGCTGGCCGATCCCGAAATTGACGGCGTAATCATAGAGCGGGTGCTCCCCCAGGACGATGCCGATCTTGGCGGCGCCAATGTTCGAGGATTTTTCAATGATTTCCCAAGTGGCCAAATTGCCAAAGGCCTCGTGGTCATGCAAGGTCTTGCCCGCATAGTTGAAGTGCCCGTTTTCGCAGAAAAAGACTTGATCCAGCTTGACGACCTGGCTGTTCAACGCCCCGGCGACGACCACTATTTTGAAGGTGGATCCGGGCTCGATCACATCGGTGATGACCCGGTCGCGGGCTTGGACATTGACGGTGTTGGGCCGGTTGGGATCATAGTTGGGGAGGGAGGCCAGGGCGAGAATCTCGCCGGTGCGCGGCCGCATCACGATGCCGGTGACGCTTCTTGGGGTGTGCTTTTGCAGGGCGGTCGCCAGGGCGTCTTCGACGATGTGCTGGATGGCGGCGTCAACAGTCAGCACCACGGTGTCGCCGTCACAAGGGTCAACCTCCTCGTCGCGCATTTCGACGATTTCCTGCTTCAGATCGTCGGTTTCGGTGACCCGCCAACCCGGGACGCCGGTCAGCCTGGCATTCAAGGAGAATTCAATTCCGTCGCGGCCGTAAATCTGGGAGACCTCGCGGCCGTTGATGATGCTTTCCTTTTCGCCGGGAAAGCCCAGAACCTGGCCGGCCAGGGAACCGTTGGGATAAACGCGCATCTGGTCGGCCTCGGTATAGATGCTGTTGTGGCGCAGGTTGTTGTAAAACGACAGGTTGGTTTTGGACAGGAATTTCTCGTTCACGCCAAACTGGAGGTTGGACATGACACCTTGAATTTTCTGCCAGGCGTCCTCCGAGACATTCTTTTGGAGGCGCACGTAGTTGAGACCGTTGGTGACCGTCTGGCCGGCGGCATTCTTGGCGATCCTGGGGGTGAGGCGCTGGCAGAGGTCGGCCGCATTAATCTGGAGGAGTGGGGCCAGGGCCTGGGCGACCACTGCTTGTTGCGGGACAATCAAGGCCGGAACGGCGCAAACCGTTTTGACCGGAACACTTTCGGCAAGCAAATTGCCGTTGACATCCAGAATGTCGCCGCGGCGGGGCGCCAGCCAGTATTCGTGCTGGGTATATTGCTCGGCCTTGGCGGCCAGCTCGTCGTGGCGCAACACCTGCAAATCCACCAGCCGGTAACCAAGCCCGGCGAAGGCGACGGCAAGTAGCATCAGCAGGAGCATGATGCGTAGGAGTTGCAAGGGGCGGTTCATATCAAAAACTGGCCGGCCGCCCGTGACGATGGGTTCCTCAACCAACAGGGTCACGAGCAGCGGCCAAAAGCATCAATGGGTTCACGGTGACATGGGTGCAAACGACCGGACGGCCAGTGGCCCGGGCGCAAATTTTTCCGGATCCGGCGGGCCGGACGGTTCCGGCAGGCGAACGACCTGGCCGGGTTGCAGGGGCACGAGCCCCAGGTTTAGTTCCCGCACCCGCTGATCCAGTAGCGCGGGCGATTGCTGCATCAAGATCTGTTCGGCCAGCCGCTGATGGCTGTCCGTTAACTTTTTGAGGCGGGCTTCGCGCTGGTGGGTCAGCCGGCCCAGACGGGCAATTTCGCCCTTCTGCCAGACATAGCCGACGGCCGAGCCGGCGATGACCAGACAAATCAGGGGCGCTGCGAGCGCCGGCCCGAACCAGAAGGCCGCCGATTGACTTTTTCGTTTTTTTGCCATCTTAAATTTTTTCCAACACGCGCAACTGCGCGCTCCGGCTGCGCGGGTTTTCCCGCAGTTCCGCTTCGCCCGGCAGGATCGCCCGGCGGCTGACCCATTGCAAAACGGGCTGGCACGGCCGGCGCAACTCCGGCACGTCCACCGCGCCAGCAAACGTGTAATCGCGCGACTGCGCCCGGCCAAATTCCTTGACCACGCGGTCTTCCAAGGAATGGAAGGTGATGACCGCCAGCCGGCCTCCGGGCGCCAGCACTTCCACCGCCGCTGTCAGTCCGCGTTTCAAGGAGCCGATTTCATCATTGACCGCTAGCCGCAGGGCCTGAAACACCTTCGTGGCCGGATGCGTCTTGCGGCCTCGGCGCGGGGCCAGCCGTTCGATCAAATCCGCCAGTTGCCGCGTGCCGGCAAACGACCGCTGCGTGCGGTCATGCACAATGGCCCGGGCAAACCGCCGCGACTCCCGTTCGCCGCCCAGTTCCCAAAAAATTTTCGCCAGTTCTTCCGCCCCGGCCCCGTTCACCAACACCGCCGCCGTCAGGCTTTGGCGGTCATCCATACGCATGTCCAGCGGGCCGTCCTGCTGGAAGCTGAATCCGCGTTCGGGCGAATCAAGCTGGGGCGAACTCACGCCCAGATCCAGCAACACCCCGGCACAACTGCCCGCCGGCACCCAGCCGGCCAGCTCCGCAAAATTCCCCCGGCGCAGCTCAAATCGGCCGGCAAATTGTCCGGCCAGCCGCACCTGGGCGGCTTCAATCGCGGCGCCATCGCGATCGCACCCATACAGCCATCCAGTCGGCGAACTGGCGGTCAAGATGCCCGTGGCGTGACCAGCCCCACCGAGGGTCCCGTCGGCGTACCGGCCGCCCGGCCTCAGCCGCAATGCGGTCAACACCTCCGCCGCCATCACTGGTTTGTGGATGAACGCGGGCACTGCGCATTGGTCTCCATCAGGTTAAACCGGGTTGACCCGGAACAGTTTGGCGCCGAGTTTGGCGCCGAGATCCGCCAGGCTGCCGCCCGGGCTGCGGGATCCGCCATCCGCCGGTGCGGGGCGCGACTTGGCGGGCACGACTTCCAGGTCCGCATCGCTCAAATCATTGTGGACCACCTTCACGGTTTCCAAGGACAGTTCGATTTGCTCCGTCCGAACCATTTGTCCGGCCGGGGGCATGGAACCGCGCAACCGTGAGAGCGGATTCAGCCGGGCCGTCCAGGCCGCCGGGGCGGGCGAATGCCGGGGCAGGGGTACAGGCTGTGGTTTTGTCATGCTTATCACCGGGGCCGGCGCCTCGGGGGCCGGCACGGTCCGGGCGAAGGGGTTCTTGACCGGTTCAAACTTCGGCACGTACACGCGCTTGTTGTGGTGGTACACCACCGCCGCACAGCAATTGCTGATGCTGCTGCTCCCGGCCGCTAATAATTTTCCAAAGTTCATAAGGTTTATCCAATCAGGTTGAAAGCATCGTTGGAAATCGGCTCGTCCTCCGTTTGCACATTGGCAAAACGATCCGGGCTCCAGATTTCAAAATAGGTCAGGCATCCAATCAGCACGGCCTGGTTCCGGATGTCCGCCGCGCGAGTCATCTCATCGGGCAGGACAATCCGGCCCGCCTTGTCCAAAGTCACCTGGATGGATTTGCTGCCAATAAAACGCTTCAAAGCGATCTTTTTGGTGTCTCCCTTGGGCATGGCTTCAATATCCGCCATCAACTTGGCCATTTCCGGCGGCGGCATGACGCGCAAACAGGTGCCGGCTTTGTGCTGGGGCCATAAGATGACCGTGAACTGGGTGTTTTCTCGTTCCGGCCGCCAGCGGGCGGGGATCTGCACACGCCGCTTTTCATCAACCCCGTGATCGTCACGGCCATTGAAAATCGTTGGCTCAGTTGTTGCCGGATCGGACATCGCAATTACTCACCGAATTTTAATAAATGGGTGGTTACCCCACAATAACCCACAACCACCCTTATTAATACATTATCCCCCACCACAGTCAATAAAAAAAATGAACGGAAAAAGCTGGAAGTTATCTCCAACTTATTCACAAGTTGTCAAAGAGCAATCAAAACCCAATAAAATGGGCCAATCCAAGCCCGAATCGCGGAATAACTTTATCGTTAATTATTCCGCCGACCCGCTCACATACCGACCGTTTAGCCGCCAAAAGGCTTCCCCAGCGCCCCATTTTTCCCCCCAACACATCTGGCATTGGTATTCCCGGGGCCATCCTGCTATCCTGTCCGGGCCATGCGCACCGCTGATTTTTTATATCACTTGCCGCCGGAACTGATTGCCCAGATGCCCGCCATCAGGCGGGATGGTTCCCGACTGATGGTGTTGGACCGGTCAAATGGTCAAATTCAACACCGACAATTTACTGCACTGGAGGAGTATTTGCAAGCGGGGGATGTGCTGGTGTTGAACAACTCGCGGGTGATCCCCGCGCGTTTGCACGGGCTGAACCCGCTGACGGGCGGCCACTTTGGAATGTTGTTGATTGAAGAGTTGGCTGTCAATGACTGGTGGGTGATGATGAAGCCGGGAAAACGCGCCCGGCCCGGTACGCGGATCAACCTTTTGGATTTGAAACGCCAACCCGCCGGCATAACTGCAACGGTTGCGGCGGTGAATGCGGAGGGGCACCGGCGGTTGGTTTTCACCGGCACGGTGGACGTGCGGCGGGTGTTGGAGGCCATCGGGGAGGTTCCATTACCACCGTACATTTTGCGGCCGGGACGGGAGCAGCATGGCGCGGCCAAACAACTTGTGCCACATCTTTCCCCTCACTCCGGTCCGTTCCCCGCGGGCGAGGGGGAATTCGCGGCCGTCTTGGCTGAACACGATGATAACAGTGGCCGGGTGGCATTTGGCAAAAAAGGTGCGGCGCGCTCCCTCCCGCAAACCGGGACCGCTGCGGCAGAACAGGTTGACGACAAACAGCGGTATCAGACCGTGTATGCCGATTCCCCGGGATCGGTGGCGGCCCCGACGGCGGGTTTGCATTTTACCGATGAATTATTGGAAAAGATCCGCGCCAAGGGGGTGACGGTTTGCTTTGTAACGTTACATGTCGGACCGGGTACCTTTGCGCCGGTGAAAGCCGGGAACGTCGAAGAGCATGCGATGCATGAGGAATGGATGGAAATCGGGGACGTCACCGTCAACGCCATCCGGACCGCGCAAGCTGCCGGCCGCCGGGTGTTCGCCGCCGGCACGACGAGCGTGCGGGTGCTGGAAAGCGTGGCCGCGCTCAACCGCGGGGCCATCCGGGCGCATACGGGCAAAACTCGCATTTTTATTCACCCGCCGTATGATTTCCAGGTGGTGGATGCCTTGTTGACGAATTTTCATCTGCCGGGATCCACCTTGCTGATGCTGGTGAGCGCCTTTGCGTCGCCGGGAGGGACCGGCGGACGGGAAATGATGCTGAATGCCTATGCGGAAGCCATCCGCGAGCGTTACCGGTTTTTCAGTTATGGGGACGCGATGCTGATTTGGTGAAGGGCGCCTGCAAACTAAAAACCAGTCTAAACGATTGTGAAAACACCTTCCCAAGCAAAATATCCGTTGGTATTCATCAACATGGCGATGACGGCGGACGGGAAGATTGCCACGGCCAACCGGGCGGTCTCGACGTTTGGGAGCCGGCGCGACCACGAACATCTGCTGGCGCTCCGGGCCACGGCCGACGCGGTGATGGCGGGCGCGCGGACGGTGGATGCTGCGCCGGTGAACTTGGGGCCGGGTGGGGTGAAATATCGCCGCCGCCGGCTGCAGCAGGGCTTGGCGGAATATAATCTGCGTGTGATTGTGAGTGGACGGGGCACGATCAATCCCCGGGCGGAAATCTTCCGGCACCGGTTTTCGCCCCTCATCCTCTTGACCACCGACCGGGTGCCGGCCGCCCGGTTGCAGCGGCTGCGGGGGCTGGCCGACGAGGTGAAGATCTGCGGGGCGGCGGAGATTGATTTTCCCGCGGCCCTGCGGTGGCTGCGGGAACGCTGGCAGGTGAGGCGGCTGGCGTGCGAGGGCGGGGCGGAGTTGAATGAAGTTTTATTTCGTACACGTCTGGTGGATGAACTGCATGTGACGATTTGTCCGCTGATCTTCGGCGGGCGGGACGCGCCGACGCTGGCCGGGGGCGCGGGGGCGGCGCCGTTGGCGGACGCGGCGGGGTTTCGCCTCAAATCACTGCGGCGCGCGGGGGGCGAATTGTTTGCGGTTTTTGAGCGGACCCAATGACCTGGCGTCATCTGGTCCGGACCAGCATGGCGCTCCGCCGGGGAGCCGTCATGCCCTCGGGACTCACCCCACCGCGATGTTGACCATGCGCTTGGGGACGATAATGACTTTCTTGATGGTTTTGCCGCCGATGAATTGCTGCACCTTCTCGGAGGCCTTGGCGGCGGCTTCGATGGCGGCGTTGTCGGCGTCGGCCGGCACTTTGATGACGTCGCGGAATTTTCCATTCACCTGCACGGGCAGTTCCATTTCCGTCTCCACCAGCAGCGCCGGATCGAACTTCGGCCAGGGCGCATAGGTCAGCACGGCGGATGATGGGGTGACCAGCTTCGCCCACAGTTCCTCTGCCAGATGGGGGGCGAAAGGCTGCAGCAATTGCAGGAAGGGCTTCAGCGCCGCCACCGGCTTGACCTCCCAGGTGATGGCGTCGTTCACAAACACCATCATCGCGGAAATCGCCGTGTTGAACCGCATGGCGTCCAGGTCTTCGGTGACTTTTTTGATGCAGGTGTGCAGGGTCTTGAGCTGCGCGGGCGTGGCGGGAACGTCCTGGATGGCAGAATTCAATTTGATGAGCCCAAGGAGGGCTTCCGGATCGGCGGCTTGGAGGGTCGTTTCGGCCTGTTCGTAGGCCGTTTCGCTCTGTTCATCCACGAACAGGCGCCAGACGCGGCCCAGAAAACGGTAAACGCCCTCCACGCCCTTGATGTTCCACGGCTTCACCATTTCCAACGGGCCCATGAACATTTCATACAGGCGGAACGCATCCGCACCGTATTCAGCCAGCACGTCGTCAGGGTTCACCACGTTGCCGCGCGACTTGGACATTTTCTGTCCGTCCTCGCCCAAGATCAGGCCCTGATTGACGAGTTTGTAAAACGGTTCCGGCGTGGAAACATGGCCGAGATCAAACAACACCTTGTGCCAGAACCGTGCATACAGCAAGTGCAATACGGCGTGCTCCGTGCCACCAACATACAAGTCAACCCCCGGGCGCGTTGAACTGTTGGAGGGTTGAAGGGTTGCAGCGTTGGAGCGTTGCAACGCTGCAACCCCGTAACTTTTCAACGATTCAACGTCACCCCCCAGCCAATAACGCTCAGCCTCCTTGCCCACAAATGCGGCGGCATTCTTCGCATCCGTATAGCGCAAATAATACCAGCAACTCCCGGCCCATTGCGGCATGGTGTTGGTCTCGCGCGTGGAACCGTCGGGCAAGGTCAGCCAATCCTTCGCCCGGGCAAGCGGCGGTTGGCCATCGGTGGTGGGTTTGTAATCCTCCAGCGTGGGCGGCAGCACGGGCAGCGCGCTTTCCGGCAGCGCCTCGTGATATAGGTTGCCAGCGGCATCGCGCTTCCAAAGGATCGGGAACGGCTCGCCCCAATACCGTTGGCGGCTGAACAACCAGTCGCGCAGCTTGAAGTTGACCATCTTGTGACCCAGTCCTTTTTCTTCGAGCCAGGCGGTGATTTTCGCTTTGGCTTCGGGCGTGGGCAGGCCGGTGATGAAGCCGGAATTCACCGACAACCCGTCGTCCGTAAAGCCCTGCCAATCGGTTTTGGGATCGTTGGGCTGAACGACCTGTATGATGGGCAGGTTAAATCTCTTGGCGAACTCGAAGTCACGCGCGTCATGCGCGGGCACCGCCATGATCGCGCCCGTCCCGTAGCTTGCGAGGACGTAGTCGGCAATCCAGATGGGAATTCTCTCGCCGTTGACGGGATTGATGGCGGAAGCGCCGGTGAACACGCCGGTCTTTTCTTTGGCGAGTTCGGTTCGTTCCAGATCGCTTTTGCCGGAGGCAAACGCCTGATATTGTTTCACCGCCTCCGCCTGTTCCGGCGTGGTGATTGGGGCGACCAGCTTATGTTCCGGTGATAGCACCATGTACGTGACGCCAAACAATGTGTCCGGACGGGTGGTGAACACGGTGATTTTGGATTCGGAGTTCGCAATTTGAAAGGTCACTTCCGCGCCCTCGCTCCGACCGATCCAGTTGCGCTGCATTTCCTTCAGCGAATCGCTCCAATCAATGATCTCCAGATCGGCGAGCAGCTTCTCCGCATAGGCGGTGATGCGCAGCATCCATTGGCGCATGGGCCGGCGGATGACGGGAAAGCCGCCCACTTCGCTCTTGCCGTCGACGACCTCCTCATTGGCCAGCACGGTGCCGAGTTCCGGGCACCAATTCACCGGCGCTTCGCTGACATAGGCCAGGCGCTTGGCGTCCCGGAAGGCGCGGCGCTGCTCCTCCGTCTGACCGTCGGCTGGGAACTTCAAAGTTTCAACCGGCTCCGCCTTGACCGTTTCAGGATTGAACCAGGAGTTGTAAAGCTGGAGAAAAATCCACTGCGTCCACTTGAAATAATCCGGGTCGGTCGTGGCCAATTCGCGGGACCAGTCGTAGCTGAAACCAAGGGCCTTGATCTGGCGCGTGAAATTCTTGATGTTCGCCTCCGTGGTCACGCGCGGATGCTGGCCGGTCTTGACGGCGTATTGTTCCGCGGGCAGGCCGAAGGCATCCCAGCCCATGGGGTGCAGGACGTTGAAGCCGCAGGCCCGACGGTAGCGGGCCAGAATATCCGTGGCCGTGTAGCCCTCCGGATGCCCCACATGCAGCCCCGCGCCGCTGGGATACGGGAACATGTCCAAGATGTAATATTTGGGTGGGGCCTGGCGGCCTGGGGCCAGGGCGTCCGCGCCGTGGCGCTGGGCGAAGGGATGCTCGGCGGGAATGGGCTCGCCGGGATTAAATGCGCGGAATGCCGCTTGGGCGTCCCAGGTCTGCTGCCACTTCGGTTCGATCAAATGAAACGGATATTGTCTGCGACTGCTTGCCATAGAGCGGCCATTATGGCCGCAACTCGGGCGGCGGGGCAATTCGGAATGCGCACTTCATTTTGAAGCGTTTCATGGTAGGGACGGCGCGCTGCGCCGTCCCCGTCGCCGGGCGCCATCTGGCGACGGAACCAAATGACGGCCAACACCCCCGGTAGGGCGGGCAGTCCTCTGCCCGCCGCGAGTTTTGTGACTGGTCCGGTGGTCCGGCCGTCCTCCGACCGCGTCCTCCGGGACCATCGCTCCGCTCACAACCGGTTGAGCACGTCAATCAGCGAACGCAGCCGGCCGTAGTCCTTCCGGTTGAATGCGAACGCGATGCGGGTCAGCTCCAGATGTTCGTTGTGCTCCGTCTCCTCTGGCGTGGGCCGAATCACCTGGATTTCGCCGGAGGTGATGATGTCCGCGTAATCGTCATTTAGGGCGGCGATGCCCGAGGCCGCCGGGGCGTGTTGCAGGCGGATGACCAACTGGTCTCTCACAAAGCGCATGGAATGATAGTTGCGGTAGAACCGCGTGATGATCTTAACCGCCTCATCCGGGCTGTCCGTGATCTGGTAAAAGTGCAGGTCGTCCCGGGAGATCAACTTGTCGTGCAGCAAATGTTCGCGGATATGCTGGTCCCAGGCTTTCCAATACGTGCCGCCGGGGCGGTCCACCAGCACCAGCGGCATCATCTGGCTCTTGCCCGTTTGCATGAGGGTCATCGCCTCATACCCCTCATCCAGCGTGCCAAACCCGCCGGGGAACAGCACGATGGCGTCCGAGTGCCGGATGAATGTGAGCTTGCGCGTGAAGAAGTATTTGAACGTCACCAGCTTGTCATCCTCGGCGATGATCGGGTTGGCCCCCTGCTCCCACGGCAGGCGGATGTTCGCGCCGAAGCTGTTTTCCGGCCCCGCCCCCTCGTGCCCGGCCTGCATGATGCCCGGTCCGGCCCCGGTGATGACCATGTAACCCGCCTGCGTGATCTTCCGGCCAAATTCCACCGCCTGCTGGTATTCCACTTTGTCCGGCTTGGTCCGGGCCGAGCCGAAGATGGAGACCTTCCGCTTGCCGTTGTAGGGCGCAAACAGCCGGAAGGCGTACCGCAATTCCCGCAGCGAGGTCTGGATCACCCGCACGTCGCCGGTGTCCTTGACGTCCGTCAGCAGTTTTAGCGCGTTCTCAATCACGTCCGCCACCTCGTTTTCATTGTACCCGCCGCCTTTGAAGCGGATCAATTCGCGGATTTTGGCCTCCAGCCCGGGGTCGGCGGCCGGTTTAGATTTCGTATGTTTCATCATTTGACCCTAGGTCAGCCCGGCGAGCATAGCGGGGCGCGCGGGAAAATCAACCCGCGTTCCACCCGGCGTTTTTTTGGCCATTGACTTTTGCCGGGAAAAATCTATTCTCCACCTTCCGCTTGGCGGGCCCCGTCCGTGAGGGGATACCCCCGTCCGAAGAAGGGATGTGAGTTGCGATGACTGAAATAAGACTGAAAAAAGGTGAACCTGTGGATCGTGCGTTGCGCCGGCTGAAGAAAAAAGTCGACCGCGAAGGCACGCTGAAGATCGTGCGCAATCACCGGCATTTTGAAAAGCCGAGTGAAAAGCGCCGGCGCAAGGAGAAAGTGGCGCGTTTTTCCGCCATGTTGACCGCCCGCTACGCGGACCTGTAAGCTTTGACCCCGGTCAATGGGTCGCCCGGGCGCATATCGCATATGCGCCCGGCATTTTTCCATGTACTCATTTTCATCCTGTTGGAATTCCAGCCGCCACACCTGCGGCCGCGCCATGTTGCGCGAGATCCGCGCTCTGGGGTTTGAATATGCCGAGTTGAGCCACGGCATCCGCGTCAGCCTGTTGCCGGGGATTCTGGAGGCCGTGTCGGTGGGCGAGATCAAAATCTCCACCGTCCATAATTTCTGTCCGCTCCCCATGGGCGTCACCCACGCCGCCCCCAACCTCTACGAATTTTCCTCGGATAACACCCGCGACCACGAACTGGTCCTGCGCCACACCCGCAAAACCTTGGAACTGGCCGCGCGCGTCGGGGCCGAGCTGGTGGTGCTCCATTTCGGCAGCCTGGAGCTCAAAGATTATGGCGGCAAGCTCAAGGAGATGCTCGCCCGCGGCGAAAAAGAAACGCCCAAATATGAGAAGCTCCGCGCCGAGGCGGACAAGGCCCGGCAGTCCCGCAAGGTGAAATACTTCGCCCGGGCCTGCGCCACCCTCAAGGAGTTTTTGCCCGACGCCGAAAAACTCGGGCTCAAACTGGGCATTGAAAACCGTGAGGCCCTCGATGAACTGCCCGTGGAAGACGACTTTCATTTCCTCTTTCAGGAAATGAACAGCCCCGCCATGGCCTACTGGCACGATGTCGGCCACGCCCAGATCAAGGAAAACCTGGGCTTCATCAAGCATTTTGACCATCTGGATTCATTGACCGCATATCTGGCCGGCTTCCACATTCATGACGTCCAGTTCCCCGCGCGCGACCACTGTCCGCCCGGCACCGGCACCGTGAACTTTGCCGCCCTGGCACCCCTCGTGCGCCCGCACCACATCAAGGTCTTCGAATTCAGCCCCGCCATGCCCGAGGAACTGGCCCGCCAAGGCATTCAGCACGTCAAAAACCTCTGGGGCGCGGAGTAACGCCCTGGCAATTCTCTTTTGCCTCCGTCTCCATTTTGCGCAAGACTGCCGTTGCGTGACCACTGACCTTGCCAGCACCGCCCGGGAAATCGTCCGCCGACTGCACGCGGCGGGGTTCGCCGCATTCTGGGTGGGCGGCTGTGTGCGTGATTTTTTGCTCGGCCGCGAACCGCAGGATTATGACATCGCCACCAACGCCTTGCCGGCGGCCGTGGAACAGTTGTTTGCCCACACCATCCCCGTCGGCCGGCAGTTCGGCGTGGTGGTCATCGTCGAGCAGGGAACGCAATTCCAAATCGCCACCTTCCGCGCCGAGGCCGATTACCGCGACGGCCGCCGGCCGGAGACCGTCGTGTTCGCCGACGCCCGGGCCGATGCCCTCCGCCGCGACTTCACCGTCAATGGCCTTTTCTACGATCCGCTGGTCCGACAACTGCACGACTGGGTGGACGGCCGGGCAGATTTGCAGGCCCGGCTTATCCGTACCATCGGCATTCCCGCCGAGCGGTTCGCCGAGGATCATTTGCGCCTCTTGCGGGCCGTGCGGTTTGCCGCCCAGCTCCAGTTTGAAATCCATCCGGAAACCCTGGCCGCCATCCGCGCCCTGGCCCCCGCCATCGAACGCGTCAGCGCCGAGCGCATCCGGGAGGAGCTCCAGAAACTGTTCGCCCCGCCCCACGCCGCCCGCGGGCTGGTCCTCTTGCGTGATTCCGGCTTGCTCGCCCCGGTCCTGCCCGAACTCGCCGCCACCCTGGAATGCCTCCAGTCGCCGGATTATCACCCGGAAGGCACCGTGTTTGAACACCTCCGCCTGATGCTGGAACAACTGCCCCCGGACGCCGGCCAGTCGCTGGTCTGGGCCGTCCTCCTGCATGACATCGGCAAGCCCCCGACCGCCCAGACCGATCCCGCCACCGGGGCCATTCATTTTTATGGGCATGAAAGGATCGGCGCTGACATCGCCCACGCCCTCTTGCAGCGCTTGCGTTTCCCCAAAAAGCAGACCGCCGAAATCACCGCCTGCGTCCGCCATCACATGCAGTTCAAGGATGTCCGGCAGATGCGCCGGGCCACCCTCCGGCGGATGCTGCTGCGCGAAACCTTCCCGCTGGAACTTGCCCTGCACCGCCTGGACTGCCTCGGCTCTCACGGTTCACTGGATCATTACGAATTCATGCGGGCGCAATCGGCGGAACTGGAACAAACCCCCGCGCTCCGGCCGCCCCTCCTCAATGGCCGCGACCTCATCGCGCTGGGAATTAAGCCGGGTGAGGCCATGGGCCGGCTGCTGCACGAGGTGCGGGAACGTCAGTTGCAGGGCGACTTGACAACCCCCGCCGAAGCCCGGGCCTGGGCCGGCCAATGGCTGAGCGAACAAGACTGACCGGTGGGAAGCTGATCATCCATGCCCATCCGTCACCGTGGTTAAAATCTTTGTGCGCCCGCGCCCTTTGCCGTCAAACCGTGGCCACCCGCCGGGTGTGTGTGACGATGATGATCCAAGCCTGACGCTCCCGGCTTTTTATCGCATTTGGCGCACAATCCTTCAATCTGCAAAAAATGGCTCTCCACCCGGGCCTTCAGGTGGCGTTTGACGTATCGGTTCACTTCTTCCATCAGGCACAAATTGACCTCCTCCACCTGGCCGCAGCCCCGGCACAGAAAATGGTGGTGGTGCCCCGCCTCCAGGTTCCGGCAGATGTAATAGCGCAACTGCCGGTCCTCGTTCGCGGCCGTCAACAGGATGCCGCACCGGGCCAGGCCCTCCAAAATGCGATAGACGGTGGGCAGGCCGACGCCTTTGAACTTCGGTTGCAGTCCGGCCCGCACTTCAAACGGGTCCAGCACGGTGCGGCACTCCAGAAACAAGGCGATCACCGCCCGGACCTTGGGCGTGACCCGGTGGCCGTGCTGTTTCAACCGCGCAATGTAGAGGTCGGCGGACATGTTCTGATCAGTTCAGGCTGCGGCCGCTTGAAGGCGGCCGGTGCCAGGCACCACCATACCCCCTTCGCCGGTTAATGACAATGATTTTCATTTAGTTATTGCAAATGGTTTACATTTATGGGAATATTAAGCGCTTGCGTTGCGCCCGACGTCAATTCGTTCTCGCATGCCGGTCGGCGGTCTCCCTCGGCCTGGCGGGGGCGGTGTGCCTGCAACTGGCGATGGTGGCCAGCGAATCGCTGCACAAATTTTTCCATGCGGACGCGGACGAGCCCGGCCACGAATGCGCCGTCACCCTCTTCGCCCACGGGCAGGTGGATGCCAGCCCCGTGGATGTGCCGGTGGTCCTGCCCGTCGCCCGGCTGGAATCCGCTCCCCCGGTGGTTTGTTCGTGGGTCAGCGCGGCCCCCCATGATCTTCCCCCCGGCCGCGCCCCGCCCGCCGGCCGCACCATTGCCTGATTTGTTCGGGGTGCAACGACACGGAGATGTCGCCTTAAGCGGTTGTCCGGTTAGACCAATTCCGGTCCCGCAGCCGTGGGACCGTGGCAGGGCGCGCAGCTTGATGGGAGCGCGGCCGTGCTGGCAAATAATTTATCCTTTATCCTCTTTAAAATTATGAAACCTTTGGCAAAGAAAAAAATGCGGAATCGCGGTGTTGACAGAATTGAGTTTCGGAATCGCAGTGTTTATTGGACGGTCATATCTTTGGCGGCGTTGTCCGGCGGCCGGACGGCCCTGGCGCAAACCAACACGGTGGCCGGCTCGGAAAGTTCCACCAATGTGACCGTGCTCGGCAATGTCACGGTCATCGGCAGGCTGAACCAGGCGCGCAACCAAATCGCCCCGGATTTGGGGGCGACGGCCTTTTCCATCAGCAAAACCCAGATTGAATCGGAATCGCAGGGGGACAACGCGCCCTTCAACGAGATCATCCTGCGCGCGCCGGGCGTGGCGCAGGATGCGGCGGTAAACGGGGATCTGCATGTGCGCGGCGAGCACGCCAATTTGCAATATCGCATTGACGACGTGCTGCTGCCGGAGGGCATCACCGGCTTCGGGCTGGAACTGGACCCGCGCTTTGTGGAAAGCATGCGGCTCATCACCGGCTCGCTTCCGGCGCAGTATGGTTTCCGCACCGCCGGGGTTGTGGACATCCAGACCAAAAGCGGGGCCTACGAGAACGGCGGCGAAGTTTCGATGTACGGCGGCAGTTTCGACACCGTCCGTCCCAGCTTCGAATACGGCGGCACACAGGGGAAATGGGATTACTTTGTGGACGGCAGCTACGAGCACAACGACCTGGGCATTGAAAATCCCACCGGCAGTTCGAGTGCCATCCACGACCAGACGGACCAATACAAAACGTTCCTGTATGCGACCCGCATTCTGAGCGACACCAGCCGCATCAGCCTGATTGGCAGCATGTCCTATGCGACTTACCAAATTCCCATCAATCCCGGCCTGTCGCCGGTTTCCACCCAGGGCAACGGCAATCCCTGGGAACCGGGAACCTTCACCCCCACCGACCTGAACGACGACCAAACGGAGCAGAATTATTACGGGGTGGCGGCCTATCAGAAATCGGCCGGGAATTTGAACCTGCAGGTGGCCGCCTTCGGACGGGACAGCAGCGCGCATTACGTGCCGGACAATCTGCCCGCGACCTTGTATTACAACGGCGGCGTGGCCACGGATGAGGATCGCATCCTGTACTCCGGCGGCCTGCAAGCCGACGCCAGCTATGAACTCGGGGACCACCACACGCTCCGCGGCGGCCTTATGGCGCTGGAGGAGGCCGTCTCCGCTGACACCACCACAACGGTGTTCCAGGTGGATGGTGCCGGGAACATCATGGGCGGGACCGGTCCGACCGCCATCACGCAGGACAACGCCCCGCACGCCTTTTTTTACGGGATGTATGTGCAGGATGAATGGAAAATTCTGCACCAATTGACCCTCAACTTCGGGGCGCGGTTTGACCTCTATCACTCCACCTATGACGATGAACACCAGGTCAGCCCCCGCGCCAACTTGGTTTACCAACCCACGGACAGCACCACGCTGCATGTGGGTTATTCGCGTTACTTCACCCCGCCCCCCTTGGAAGCCGTCCCGGCGTCCAACCTGGCGGTCTTCAACAACTATAATGGCAACCCCACCTCCGCCGGACAGAGCTACACCGAGGACACCGTGGTCAAGGCCGAGCGTTCGAACTATTATGACGCCGGGATCAGCCAGAAACTGGCGCCGGGGTTGACCGTCGGTGTGGACGGTTACTATAAAACCGCCCAGCAACAGCTTGACGACGGTTTGTTTGGCCAGTCACTCATTCTCTCGTCCTTCAACTATGCCCAGGGACGCGTCCGGGGCGTGGAATTCACGGGCAATTACACCACCAGCGGCTGGTCCACCTATGCGAACCTCGCGTACTCGGTGGCGCAAGGGAAGGGCGCCTCCTCGGCCCAATTCTTGTGGGGGAACCAGTATGTGGTCAACTACGTCAACCACAACTGGATTTACCTCGACCATGATCAGCGTGTCAGCGGCTCGTTCGGCACGGCTTACCTTTGGAAGGAATCGGAGCGTTCCGCCACCCGCGTTTATGCGGATGCTCTTTACGGCACTGGGTTGCGGCAGAATGGCCCCGGGTTGATCCCCAATGACCCGGACGGGGATGGCATCCCGAACGGCTCCGAAGTTCCATCTTACTATACCATCAACCTTGGGGTTGAACAAAGCATGAGAATCGGCGTCAAAGACGTGTTGAAAGCCCGGCTGGACGTGGTGAACGTGACCGACAACACTTACGAACTCCGCAGCGGCACCGGGGTGGGCGTCAATGCCGCCCAATACGGGATGCGCCGTGGCCTGTTTGGCTCCCTGAGTTTGGTGTTTTGAACAATCCGGTTGCATCATGCGTTTCATATTACAACCTGATGAATTCAGTGGGTTGGGCGAAGTCGCCAGCCCTTTGGAGTGCGGTGGCAAGCGCAGCGCGACACCGCTTTCGGGTGAGGTGAAGCGTTGGGGGACCTCCCCTTGCTTCCGAAAGCGCCGTCGCCGCTGCCCTCTGCCGGCGCACTCCATAATAAAATTCATGACAGCCAATCGAACAAGCTCCGACGGTTACCAGTTGCAGGACAAACCGCCCCGATTCGACCTTCCGCCGACAGTGCTCGCCGCCCTCCGCCGGCGTAATAAAAGGTGGTTAAATCGTAATACTTTTGCGCTTGCCACCCGGCTTGAGCCTGATAAAACATTGGTAACACTTATTCCAATGAACGTAACATTTGCAACTCAAACCGGCTCCGAACCGCAACTGCGGGCGGATATCCCTGAAATTGGGGTGCTTCCGGTAAAGTTAATATCGTCGTGCGCGGGGGCAACTCCGGTGAAGGATCAAAACGCCCGGCGGTATTGTCTGGCAATTGGGCTGGTCGTGGCCGCCGTGATGCCGGGGGCGGCCGCCGGGCCGGCGGATGCGAGCCCGCCTCCGGGGACACCCGCGGCCACCAACGCCGTCACCAGGCTGCCGGAGGTGATGGTCACCGGCCGGCAAGACAGCCTGCTGGGCCTCTCGGATTCTGCCTCCCAGGGCACCACCGGCCAGGCCCAACTGGCCGGCCGCCCGATTTTGCGCAGCGGGGAAATTCTCGAAACCGTGCCCGGCGTCATCATCACGCAGCACGCGGGCGGCGGGAAGGCCAATCAGTATTTTTTGCGCGGTTTCAACCTGGATCATGGGACGGATTTCTCCGTGTTCCTGGACAACGTGCCGCTCAATTTGCCAACCCACGCGCACGGCGAAGGTTACTCGGACATGAACACGGTCATCCCGGAATTCGTGGAAAAGGTGGATTACGAAAAAGGGCCTTACTACGCCAACGTGGGGGATTTCGGTTCGGCGGGCGCGGCGCATTTGTCGTTTTACCAGGCGTTGCCGCAGGATTTTGTCACGGTGGAGGGGGGCATGTACGGCTATGACCGCGGCGTGTTCGGCGTGTCCCAAAAAGCGGGGAACGGCACCCTGCTTTACGGCGGCGAAGTGTATCACGACGACGGCCCGTGGGCGCATCCGGACAATTATTACAAGTTCAACGAACTGACGACCTACAGCCGGGGCAATGAGGTGAACGGCTGGAGCACGACGTTCCGTGGTTACTATGGCGAATGGAATTCCAGTGACCAGATCGCCGCGAGTTACGGCGCGACTAATTTTTTCGGCGCGATCAATCCGACCGACGGCGGCACCTCGCAGCGCTACAGCGCCCAGGCCGAATGGCATCGCGCGGATGAAAATTCCGCGACGAAAGTCACGGTCTATGGCTTTTACTACTATCTTAATTTGTATTCCGACTTCACCTATTACCTGACCGACCCGGCGCGCGGCGACCAGTTTGAGCAACAGGACCGCCGCTGGACCGGCGGGGTGGATGCCCGCCACACGCTCTTCAATCATTGGTTTGGGCGCGACGTGGAAAACACCTTCGGGGTGCAGACCCGCGAAGATGTTATCAACGACGGCCTGTATCAGACGGAGGATCGCGTGCGGGTGAACAAACAAGATGCGCAAAATGGCGGCTCCCAGCTGCCGGCCGCCACGGATGTCAATCAAATCACGGACACGCAGGCCGGGCTTTATGCGGAAAATAAAATTCAATGGTCGGATAAATTCCGCTCCGTCGCCGCCATCCGGGGCGATTTGGATTACTTTGATGTCACCAGCCGCTCCACGCCGGCCAATTCCGGGTCGGCCGGCTCGATTTTGCCCAGCCCGAAGTTGAGTCTGATTTTCGGGCCGTGGGCGAAAACGGAACTCTACCTGCAGGGGGGCTTTGATTTTCACAGCAATGACGGTCGTGCCACCACGCAGGTGATTGAGCCCATCTCGGCGGACAATCCCAACCCCAACACCCCGTCCCCGAAAGCGCCCGTGCTGGTACAGACAAGGGGCGCAGAAATCGGTGTGCGGACGCTCGCCGTCCCCCGTCTGCAAAGCACCGTGTCCCTCTGGTATCTCCACAGCGATTCCGAACTCGAACAGGATGGCGACACCGGCAGCACCGTTGCTTCCCCCTCCGCCAGCAACCGGTTGGGCGTCGAGTGGGGGAACTACTACAAGCTGACTCAAAACCTGGCGTTTGACTTGGACGCGGCCGATTCCATCGCCCGCTTTACGGATGTGGATGCGGCGGATGCCGCGCCCAACAGCCCCGGCGGCAAGCGTGTGCCCGAGGCGGTCGGGTGGGTGATTTCCTCGGGTCTCACTTTGCATGATTACCATGGCTTTTCATCGAGTCTCCGGCTGCGCTGCTTCGGCCCACGCGACCTGACTTCGGACGGCGAATATATATCCAGCCAGACGATTTTGCTGAACGCGGAGGCCAGCTACAAAATCAACAAGACCTGGAGCATTTCCGCCGAGTTCTTGAACCTGCTCGACCGGCATGACCACGATATTGATTACGCCTACACCTCGCAGGTGACGCCGGCCGCCGCCGCAGCGTTCCAGGATGTTTACCATCCGGTGGAACCGTTCCAAGTGCGGTGCGGCCTGATGGCGCGGTTTTGAGCGCGAATCTCAATTTTATTATTATACATGGCACCCAATCGAACAACTTCCGGCGTTTCGTCCGGCAACTACCAGTTGCACGACGAACTGGCCCGGTTCTGCCTGCCGGAGGCGGACCGGGATGCCGGCCGCAAGCTGGCCTGGACGAATTCGATTTGCCTGCTCTTTCTCATCATCGGCCTGGCGGGGGCGAAATCGGCGGCGGACTACACCGCGCCGCCGCCCCGGGTGGAGGAGGCCGCGCCTGTCATCATTGAGCCCGTCAAACCGCCGCCCAGTCCGGAAGTCCAAAAAGTGGAGGCGACCGATCAGAGACAGTCCGCCGTCCCGCAGTTGGTGGCGGTCACGCTGGACACCCCGGCCGTCAATTTTGCCGTGCCCACCATCGGGAACCTGGTGGTGCCCGCCGCGCTGGCCCAGCCGCCCGCCCCCGCGCCTGCCCGCGTGGAGGCCGTCTGGCGGCAGACGCTCAAAATCAGCAGCACGGGCGAAGGCGGTGAGCGCCCGCAACCGGCCTATCCGCCCATCGCGCTGTCCGCGGGGGAACAGGGTTCCGTGACCGTGGCCCTGACGGTGGATGACGCCGGAACCATCACCGAAATCTCCGTCAAAGAATCCTCCGGTTATCCGGTGCTGGACCGGAGCACGGTGGAGTTCCTCAAACGTCACTGGCTTGTTCCACCGGCACACGGTTCGCATCAATTTGAAACCACCATCACTTACAAAATTGCGGTCAACTGATTAAACGAAAACCATGTTAGGCAACATCATTGTACAATATTTTCTGGAAGGCGGCCCGGTCATGTGGCCGATTTTGGTCTGCGCCCTGGTGGCGGTGGCGGTGCTGGGGGAACGCTGCCTGTGGTGGTGGCGCGAGAGCCGGAAGCGCGACCCCCGCAAGCTGGAGCAAATTCTGGCCGCCCTGGAAAACGCCGATGTGCCGGCGGCCACCAAACTGGCGGAAGGTTCGGAAGATCCCGTCATCCGCATGATTTACCGTGGGCTGAGCCATGTGAACACCTCGCTGCAAGGGGCGCTGCAACTGGCGGCGGGTATTGAGCTGGAGCGCGCCGGGAAATATCTGACGGTGATGGACACCTTGGTGACGCTCGCCCCGCTGCTGGGGTTGCTGGGCACGGTGACCGGGCTGATGCGGGCGTTTCTGAGCGTGGGCGGCGCGGAACTGGCCGTGGCCAAGGTGACCGGCGGCATCGGCGAGGCGCTCATCGCCACCGCCTGCGGCCTGGGCATCGCCATCATCTCGCTGATTCCCTACAATTATTTCAACGGCAAGATCGCCCGGCTGCAGTTTGAACTGGAGACGGCCGCCACCAACGTGGAGGTGATGGTGGAGGCCAAGCGCCCCGCCGCCGGCCAATGAAACTGCCCTCGCCCATCCGCCGCAAACGGCCGCGCATTGAGATCATTCCAATGATTGACATCATGTTCTTTCTGCTGGCGTCCTTCATGATGGTCAGCCTGCAACTGGACCAGACCAAAAACATCCGGGTGGATCTGCCGCCCGCCGCCGAGGCGCAACATGATTTCAAGCCGGACATGATCAACATCGCCGTGGACAAGGCCGGGGCGGCGTGGCTGGAACAGAAGCCCCTGTCGCTGGCGGAGCTGGGCCGGGTGGTCAGCAACCGCTTTCTGCTGAATACCAACCTGCCTGTGTATATCAGCGGCGACCGCGACACCCTCCATGGCGCGATGGTGGACGTGCTGGCCGCCGTCCGCAACGCCGGCGTCCAAAAGGTGGCCTTCATGGTGGACGGCCAGCCCAACCCGGCCCTGCCATGAAAATCCGCTCCCCCTTGCCCCGCAAACGTGTCCGGCTGGAAATCATCCCGCTGATTGACATCATGTTTTTCCTGCTGGCCTCCTTCATGATGGTCAGCCTCCAGATGCAGAAGGTGCGCGCCCTCAAGGCCAGTTTGCCCACGGCCACGCTGGCCACCTCCAACACCAAACCCGACCTCATCAATCTGATGGTGGAGCAGGACGGGCAGTTGCGGCTGGAGGACCGGCCCATTTCCGTCGCGGACCTGTACACCACCCTCACCAACCGCTTCCACCTCAATCCGAACGTGCCCGTCTATGTCCACGGCGACCGGCGGGCCACCCACGGCTCGATTGTCTACGCGCTGGATTTGGTGAAACGGGCGGGCATCCAGCGCGTGGCCATCGCCGTGGACGCCCTTGCCACGACGCCTTCCTCCCCATGAAAAACTTTCACCAGAATCTCCTGATCCTGCTCGCCCTGAGCCTGTGCGGCCTGTGCGTCTGGCAGTGGTACGGCCAGACCCTCCAGCGCCACCGCATCGAAAACCTCAACCAGGTTCTGGCGGAAAAATCTGCCGCCATCCAGGGCTATACCAACACCATTGAAACCTTGAATCATCAGGTGGAGCAGATGGACACCCGCATCACGGAGCTCAAGACCGCCGCCGCCACGAACGACCTGGTCAGCGCGGCCCAGAAACGGGAAATCGCCCGGCTCCAGCTCACCGCGGATATTCTGACCAACCAGATCACCCAATACACCAACGCCGTGACCGCCTTGGAAACCAAGTTGCAGGAATTGTCCGACGGGGTGAAAAGGCAAAATGCGGCCATCGCGGAGCTCACCGCCCAGCGCGATGACTTCGTTAAAAAGCTCAACGACAGCATCAGCGACCGGAATGCCATCGTCAGCAAATACAATGACCTGGTCAAACAGATTGACAAATCCACCGGGACCGGCAACAAAGAGAACTGAATCATGCATGATCCAATGCTTTCACACGGCTGGCTGCTGGCGATTTATTGCGCCCTGGTGACGTTGGCGTCGCTGACCGGCGGTTGGCTGCTCATCCTGATGCGGCCCACCCACACGCGGTTGCAGGTGGCCATCAGCTTTGTCTCCGGCTTGATGCTGGGCATCGCGCTCATCCATTTTCTCCCGGACGCCCTGGAACAACTGAAAGACCCCGACCGGGCCGTGGACTGGATGTTGGGCGGGTTCATGGGCATGTTCTTCCTCCAACGGTTTTTCCATTTTCACCACCATGATACGCCGGTGGGCGACCCGGAGGATTGCTGCCATGAGGACGAGGAACACGCCGCCCACGAACATGAAGGTCATGACCACGGCCACGAGCACGGGCATGAGCATCACGAGCACCCTCAACATGCCCATACGTTGGCGGATAAATCCGCGCAACAACTCTCCTGGGTGGGCACCGCGTTGGGCATGACGCTGCACTCCTTGCTGGATGGCATCGCTATGGCTGCCGCCGTGGTGGCCGCCAAGCAAGGCGACACCAAACTGGCGGGCCTGGGCGTGGCCTTGGTGGTGATTTTGCACAAGCCGTTCGACGCCATGGCCGTCACCACCTTGATGACCGCCAGCGGCAGTTCGCGGTTGGCGCGGCAGTTGCTGAACGGGGCGTTTGCGCTGGTGACTCCCCTGGGCGCCGGGTTATTTCTTCTGGGGGCCAGCCAGGTCGCGGATAACAACACCGTGTTTCTCGGCTGCGCGCTGGCCTTCTGCGCCGGGACATTCCTGTGCATCGCCAGCAGCGACCTGCTGCCGGAACTGCAATTTCATTCCCACGACCGCTTCAAACTGTCCGTCGCCCTGCTGGCCGGGCTGGGGGTGGCCATCGTAATAAAGTATTTTGAGGGTTAACGACTGCGGGAAACTTCAATGTTGGTTGGATCTTTTCCGATCAGAAAGGGAATGGTTCCGGCCAGCGCGGTCATGGCAACTTTGTCGGGAAACACCGCAGGCGCTTTGAGCTGTCCGGCAATGTACCGGACATCCTCATGATCGCCGCGAAAGTCAATGTCGCCGCTGGTGAACGGCGTATGTAGTTGCAGCTCCGGTTCTTTGGCAAGGTAACGCTCGGCCCAGTAATTGACGGCCTGTCCCCCGACCAGCACATAGGGAATTCCCTCCGGATTCCGAACCTTAAAGATCTCAGAGAATTGCTGGAGGCTAAAACGGTGGCCCACTGGTCAGCCCCATTTTGCCATCGCCGCAGCCACCTGGGGCAGGTTGGTGATCCGCCATTTGGCCCCGTCGCCCACGAGGGAAACCTGACGTTGGCGCGCCATGGCCGAACGGGTGCCCCGCAGTTTGACCACCGCGCGGCGTTGTTTGGCTTCCTGCGCCTTGATTTTGCTGTAAGACGGAACTTTCACAGAAGTGACGCTACCATGATTTACCCCCGGATTCAAGCCGTGATTCGACTGCCCGGCGCATGGGCGCCCGCCACTGCCCCCGGAGCGCCGGTCTCTGACCGGCTTACTGCCGCACGCTCGTCGTGCCAAGGTTCCTTTGATGGCTGCCATTCTGACGGCTTGGACATCCAAAGCCGATCCTGCGATCGCAAGACCAGCGCATCAGTCCTGTCCCCATTCGGAACGAACCTGACGCTGCCAGGTGCTGCTGTCCGAGTCCGGCCGGTGAAGAACTCCCAGCAGGGATTCCACCGTCTTCCAATTGGGGCGATGCGGCGTTCCCGGCAAAAGCGTCGCCAAAGCCGATTGTTAGGCTGGCGACAGCCCCTTCGCCCCAATGTCCCGGCGGAACTGCGCGCCTTCAAACTGAATCTTTTCGACGGCGGCGTAGGCGGCCGCTTGCGCCGCCTTCAAATCCGCCCCCAGAGCGGTGACGCCCAGCACGCGGCCGCCGTTGGTGACGATCCGGCCATCCTGCAACGTCGTCCCGGCATGAAACACCTTAACGCCGGGCCGGGCGTCCGCCGCGTCCAGCCCGGTGATGACTTTGCCCTTGGGATAAGCGCCGGGATAACCGCCGCTGGCCATGACCACGCAAACGGCGGCGGATGGGTTCCATTTGAGTTCCAGCTTGTCCAGCGTGCCGCTGACGCTGGCCTCCAGCAATTCCACCAAGTCATTCTCCAACCGGGTGAGATACACCTGGGTTTCGGGATCGCCGAAGCGGGCGTTGAATTCCAGCACTTTGGGGCCGGCTTTGGTCAGCATCACGCCGGGATAGAGTATGCCGCGGTAATCAATGCCCCCCGCCGCGCACCCGCGCATGAACGGTTCGAGGATCAGCCGGGTGACATCCGCGAGCTGCGCCCCGGTCAAAAAGGGCGTGGGCGAATAGGTGCCCATGCCGCCGGTGTTCAGGCCCCGGTCGCCGTCCAAGGCCCGCTTGTGGTCCTGCGATGTGGGAAACAGCTTCGCCGTCCGGCCGTCACACAGGGCGTGCAGGGAAATTTCCATCCCCTCCAGATATTCCTGGATCACCGTCCGTGCGCCGGCCGCGCCGAAGGCCCGGCCGACCATGATTTCGTCCACGGCGCGCTCCGCTTCGGTTTGGTTCGCGCACATCAGCACCCCCTTGCCCAGCGCCAGCCCGTCCGCCTTGACCACGCAGCGCCCGCCGAGTCCGGCCGCGAATTCCTTCGCCGCCGCCGGTTCGTCAAACGTCCCCGCCGCCGCCGTGGGGATGCCGTATTTTTCCATGAACTGCTGGGAGAAAACCTTGGACGACTCGAACTGCGCGGCCTTCTGGTTCACGCCCCAAATTCGCAGGCCCTGCGCCTGGAACAAATCCACGATGCCCAGCGCCAGCGGATTGTCCGGGCCAACGACGGTCAGGTCAATGTGCTGTTCCCGGGCGAAGGCGGCCAGCTTGGGCAAATCATCCGCGCCGATATTGACGCAGCCGACCAGCGCGGCGTTGCCGGCCAGTCGTTCGCGGGCGATGCCCGCGTTGCCGGGCGCGCACCACAAGCGGGTGACGTGCGGCGATTGCGCCAGTTTCCAGACCAGGGCGTGTTCCCGGCCGCCCGCGCCGATGACCAGAATGTTCATGAATGGGATTCCGGCTTTTAGAGTTGCTCCATAATGGCTTCCAGCGTAATTCCCGCGTGGCGCAGGATGCTTTGCAATGTTTTGGGCACAAGTTGCCGGTGATTAGGCACGGTGATGTGAACCGGGCCCCGGCTCATGCGAATATGTGAGCCCTCCTGCCGAACCACTTCAAATCCCAACCGCCGCAGTGCTTTCACGGCTTCCGGGCCGGAAATATCCCTTGGCAACTTCATGCGGGAATCAAAACCGGATCCGCCACAAAGTGGAGGTGAATTTCGCGCGGCATTTGGTCCGGCTCAAAATGGCACCGCACGGCTTCCCGCACATTCGCCTGCAAGTCCTGCAAGTCCTGCCCCTGCGTGGTGATGCCGCCCTGGCCGCCGGGGGCGTCCCAAGAGGCGACATACCGTCCGCTGGCGTCATCCTGTTCGACTTGCAAAGTGATTTTGCTCATATGCTGGAGTCAAATTATTGCGTCACCGGGCATAAGTCAACCGCGCCGGCCGCTTTCAGAGGATGACCCAAGCGCTCGGTTGAACCGGTCACTGCCCCGCCGGCCGGAAATCCGCCTCGTATTGCCGCACAATTTCCAGGCTCTGCAGCGTGGCCACACCAATGGCCGGCCAAATTTTGGGCTTGGCTTCATCCGGCAGATAGATGGGGGCGTCCTTCGGCAGCGGCAGAATTTCCAGCCGCAGATCGCCTGTCATTATTTCCGGCCAGTATCGCTTCAAACCCAGGTCGAAACTCCGGCCGTTGTAAAATTGATCGTCAATCAACCGGCCGTTGAGCCGCAAGCGTGCCACATCCCCGGTGTATTGAATCCGCAGGAGGGGGTTCATGCGCGCCTCCAGATCCGCCGGCAGGTGGATTTTCCAGACGGCGGCGTTGGTAAAGTCAGACTCGGCCGGGGCCAGTGCCACCGCCGACGGGCCTTGGCTCCGGGGGACGGTTCGTGCCAGACCGGCGGGCCGGACAAATTCAGGCCACGCGGTGGTGAACAGAGCCTGGGGCGGGCGGCTCGGTTTGAATCGCCAGAAAATCCCGTCAAACAAGTCCTTGGCGCGACCATTGCCGCCCAAGGCCGTGAGTCCGCCGATGGGGGTGATGGTTCGGGACGTCTCAAACACATCCACCGTGAGGTCGGAGGGATCGTTTGAAAATAATCTCAGGGTGCCGTCCTCATCGGTTAAGGCGTTCGCCCGGGTCAAAAAGAGGCTCTCCTCGCCGCGCCAGGTTCCCCGCCCCAGCGCCAGTGAGTCGGTGTTGTTCAGCAGGACGATGCTTACAGTTTCGTTCAGGCGGATGGCGACGTCCCGGCCGGGTTTGACGTCGTGTACTTGTATCTGGCCGTCCTGTTTTTTTACCTTGCCGGACCGCGCCTGCACGGAATTGCCCGCCGCCGCAAAAACAAATTCCGCCGGCACACCGGGGGTTTCGGCGAAAAAATACGTTTGTTGGTCGTCCGTTTGGCAACAGCACACCGGTTGGGCGGTGGCGTAAATCAGTTTGTCCCCGTCCAGGTCCAGGTTGAAGGGCCAGATGAAAAATTCGTCCGCCGGAATGGTGACCGGCCGGCCGGGAAACACCAGGGGGCCGCCGGGCAGATTCAATTTGAACTGCACGTCCTTTTTTGGCGGCATCGGTTGCCGCCGCTGGTAATTGTTCACGAAGACATACCCGCCGGCGCCATCCGAACGCACGGCCCAGCGCAGGGTGTCCAGGTCGGACTGGTTGGTGGGCTGGCGGTCGGGCAGCGTGGCAGGCATGGCGGCCAGCGTGCCGCCGAAATCCTGCAGAAACAGATGCAGCCGCCGCAGCCAGTGATACTGCGGGTGTACCTGCCCGTATTCGCCCAGCGGCGCGCCGAAGTCATAGTTCTTCACCGGCAGGTCATTGTACCCGCCATAACCCGTGGTCAGTGATTCCTGCAAGGTGCTGAGTTTCCCCTCCGGATTTTGGCCGCCCTGATACATATAATAGCCCATCAGGCTGCTCCCGCTGCCCAGTTGCGCCAGGGCCACGGCCTCCACATCCCGCTCATCCAGGTTGATCCGCCGGTGATAGGAAGGCGTCATGCCCCCGCCCACCTCGCAGGTGAGGTAAGGATATTTTTCCGTGCCGGCGGCGTCGCCGGCCGGGCGGTTGCCCAAAGCATCGCTGCCAATCCCGGTGTCTGTGCGCGTGATCTTAAAAAGGAAATTCTGCCAGTCCGCACCGTCCATGGGCTGCAAGCTCCGCGACCAGAAGCCATCCGCATAGGCCCCGAACAGCGGCAGCAATTCGCCCGGCGGCACCGGACGGCGCATCTCCGGCAAGCCGGTCTTGAGGTACAACGGCACGTCCAGGCCGGCGTCAATGGCCAGTTGTTTGAGCGCCAGCAGATATTCCGGCTCCCCGCCATATTCATTGTCCACCTGGATGCCGATGACCGGGCCGCCGTCCTTCCAGAGCTGGCCGGCCAGTTGTTGTCCAATCTGACCATACAGAACTTTGACCGCCGCCAGAAAGTTGGGATCCGTTGAACGCAGCCGCCAGTTTTTCGTTTCCGCCCAGTCGGGGAGGCCGCCGTTGCGGACCTCGCCGTGACACCAAGGACCGCAGCGGACCACGACCTTCAGGCCCAGTTCGCCGCACGTCTGGACAAACCGCCGCAAATCGCGCTGACCGGACCAGTCCCATTGCCCTTCGATCTCCTCGTGATGGATCCAGAAGACGTACGTGGCCACGATCTCCACGCCCCCGGCCTTCAGCTTGAGCAGTTCATCGTGCCACTCGCCGGCCGGGCAGCGCGAGTAATGAAATTCACCCATGACCGGCAGCACCGGCCGGCCGTCATACAACAGACTGCGGCTGTTCACGGAAATTTCGTGGCCGGCGGGGTTGGAGGCGGTTCCCAGCTTGAAATAACCGGTGCTGGCGGGCGGCGGCGTTGCCACGGTGACCGTCAGCGGCGCAGCGCGGGCGGCCAAGACGAGGCCCCCGGCCAGGGCGACCACAAAAGACCATCTTACCGGTGTCATAGATTTGGCTGCAGCTTATGTGAGCAGGATGGATTTGAAATCAAAAAACAGCCGGATTCGAATTCAAATCCAAGGCTGCCGACAAAGTCGGGGTGGGGACGGCTCGTCCCCACATCCGGCCACCGCCTCGTCCCCCCGGCCTTTCAGGTTTGCCGTCCAGCGATCTCTCCCCCTGTGCCTGGCTTGCAGGCTGGGGCCCCGCCCGGATTAGTGTTTGCTCACGTTCCGACTTTGTCGTTAGCCTTGTAATAGCGGGCGCATCCACACTGTCCTCAAACCACCCGCGCTTCGCCCCGGCCTTTGACCACCTCACCGATGATCCAGGCCTCATGCTTCTGCGCCCGGATGGCCTTCAGCACGGCGGCGGCCTGAGCGGCCGCCACGATGGCGACCATGCCGATTCCCATGTTGAAGACCTGGTACAATTCCGCCTCCGGCACGCCGCCCTGTTCCACAATGATGCGGAAGATCGGCAGCATCTCCCAGGATCCTTTGTGGATGACCACGTCCAGCGC
>Ga0302320_10003481_pt1 | contig 36591 bp, 20 predicted proteins | sample Bog_T0_3_FD_202130 | JGI IMG/M metagenome (GOLD analysis project Ga0302320, IMG submission 202130) | Peat permafrost microbial communities from Stordalen Mire near Abisko, Sweden - Bog_T0_3 | ecosystem: Environmental > Terrestrial > Soil > Wetlands > Peat | place: Sweden: Abisko, Stordalen Mire...
GCGCGTTGCACGGAGGTGGAGAGCGGGGCGCGCAACGTGGATAACATTCTGTCGAACACGATGCTGCCGGATCTGTCACGGCAGATACTTTCGCAGTTGGCGAGCGGGGAGTCGTCGGAACAGGTGACGGTTTCAGTGAAGGATGGGGCGCTGAGTTATACATGGGATGCTGTGGTGGCGTGAAGCAGTGAAGTGGTGAAGTAGTGAAGCAGTGAACTGGGGAACAGGGAACAGAGATGTTCTCTTGGGGGCTTTAGCCCATAACCTTCATGGGCTAAAGCCAAGCGGGGGTTGGCGGGTAAGGGACAGGCAGGTTGACATGTTGACTCTGAAGCAGGCAGACCGGTTGATGCAGTTCACTAGCCCGCTGGGCAAGGATGTGCTGTTGATCGAGTCGATTTCGGGCGGGGAAGCGACTTCGCGCCTGTTTGATTTTCAGGCGGTGCTGCTGGCGCCGGCGGGGATGTTGCTCGATCCCAAGGCGCTGGTGGGTGTGAAGGTGTCCGTGTCGATCACGTTGAGCGATGCGCAGGGGGCGCGCTGGATTAACGGCATCGTTGCATCGTTCGAGCGGCGGCCGGGCGATGAGGAATTCGATATCTACATGGCGCGGATTGTGCCTGCGATGTGGCAGTTGACGTTGAGTTCGAACTGCCGCGTGTTCCAGGGCAAGACGGTGCTGGACATTGCCAAGGCTGTAATTGGAGAGTACGGGCTTTCGATTTCAGATCAGACGAGCGGAACCTACAAGCCGCTGGAATATTGCACGCAATACTCGGAGACGGACTTTCAATTTGTCTCACGGATTTTGGAAGAGAGCGGAATCTATTTCTGGTTTGAGCATACGGACCAGGACAACAAGATCATGTTGGGCGACAGCCGAACAGCGTATCAGGATTGCCCCTTGTCGGCGAGCGTGCCCTATGCTCTGGACAAGCGGGGGGCAGAGGGGGCTTACGGCGCGGTGGTTACGGAGTTTACTTCGACGGCGACCATGGTATCCGGAAAGCACTCGGGCGCGGACTATAACTTCCGCACGTTTGCGCGGGCAGATACGGCGGACAAGGCCAGTAACAGCCCGTATGGCAAGAACGCATTTGACCAGTATCTTTATCCGGCGGGTTCGGAGGGATATGCGAACGACGCGACGCAGCCGATTTCGGATCTACAGACACTGTTTCTGGAGACTAGGGAACTGGCGTCAGATGCGGTATCTGAGGTGCTGAGTGGGACGTCGAGTGCGCGGTCTTTTTGCACGGGCTATACGTTTACGCTCAGCGGACATCCGCAGAGCCTGTTTAATCGCAAATACCTATTGACGGCCGTCAGCCTGGAGGCGGACCAGGTTCCGCCTTACAGAGTTTCCAGCACTGAAAAGACCAAGCAATTCAAAAACCAGTTCACGGCTGTGTCTTCCGATATCGTGTACAAGCCCGCACTGACGAACGCCAAGCCGAGGATTTATGGACCGCAAACGGCGCTGGTGGTGGGGCCGAGCGGGGAAGAGATATATCTGGACGAGTTTGGGCGCATCAAGGTGCAGTTTTTCTGGGACAAGCTGAACTCGCGGGGCGCGACAACGGACACGACGTGGGTGCGTGTGGCGCAGAGTTGGGCGGGGAATGGCTGGGGTACGTATCACTGGCCGCGCGTCAACGACGAAGTGGTGGTGCAGTTTTTGAACGGCGATCCGGATAACCCTGTGGTGACGGGGTCGGTTTACAACGGTTTGAATGCGCCGCCCTATCCCCTGCCGGACAACGGAACCCGGTCGGGGATCAAGACGCGGAGCAGCAAGGGCGGGTCGGCATCAAACGCGAATGAGTTGCGTTTTGAAGACAAGATGGGGAGCGAGCAGATTTATATCCATGCCGAAAAGGACATGGATACCTCGGTGGAGCATGACCGGCGCGCGACGGTGGGGAACAATGATTCGTTGACGATCACGGGCAATCAAACCGAGCTTGTGAAAGGGAATTACAACCGGAAGACGCAGGGGAACACCGTCGAGGCTGTGACTGGAAATGTCGACCTCAAGATCGGCGGGAACCAGACGGAGTCGGTGGGCGGAAATCTGGGGCTGAAAGTGACAGGGAACCAGGCGGAGTCAGTGGGCGGAAATCACGGCTTGAAAGTGACAGGGAGCCAGAGTATCTCCGTTGGGTCTGCATATTCTCTGAACTCCGACGATACGATTTATATCAATGGCGGGATGAACGTGGTGATCCAGGCTGGGATGGAACTGAGCCTGGTGGCGGCGGGGAACTTTGTCACGATTGGGCCGTCGGGGGTTTCGATTTCAGGAACGATGGTGCTGATCAACAGCGGCGGCGCGGCTGGTTCCGGGAGTGCAGGTGATACGGGTAGCCCAGGCAGCCCGGGCGATCCTGGAACTCCCGATACGGTGGACGACAGTGATGGCGGGGGCACAAATGCTGGCGGGGCAGGGGGCAGTCCAGGGACGGCCGGAATCCCGCCATCGGGGCCTGGAGGAGCTTCCTCGCTTGTTCCGACGCCTCCGGCATTGCCGGCGGGGATGCCGAGCGTCAGTTCCTTGTCCGACGCGGCGGGCGGTGCTCTGGGGGCCGCTGCGGGGGCTGTCAAGCAGGTGGCGCAAGGCGCGCAGAACGCAGTGGAGCAGGTGCGCCAGGCTGCGGATCAGTTATACGGTCAGGCGCAGCAGGTTGCAAAACAAGCGGAGCAAGCCGCGCAACAGGCCGCAAAAGACGCGCAGCGGGCAGCGCAAAATGTGGAGCAGGATGCGCGGAAGGCGTTCCAGCAGGCGCAGCAGGCAGTGGATCAAGCAAAGCAGGCAGTGAGCCAGGCGGTGGGGCAGGCGAAGGCAGCGGCGGAAGGGGCATTGAACCAGGCGCAGCAGGCGGCGCAACAGTGCGCGCAGCAGGGGGCACAGGCGGTGAAGCAGGCGCAGCAGGCTGCGCAGCAGGTTCAACAGCAGGCGCAACAGGCGGCGCAACAGGCGGCGCAAACGGCGAAGCAAGCGCAGCAGCAGGCGCAGACCGCCCTCGATAGTGCGAAGCAGGGCGCAACCCAAGCGGCGCAAGACGCTTTGAAGCAAGGGCAACAGGCGGCTGCCCAGGCGAAGCAGGAAGCAAACCAGGTTGAGAACCAGGCGGAGCAGGCTGGAAACCAGGTACGGCAGGCCGCAAGCCAGGCGGGGCAGGCGGCTCAGAGTGCCTCGCAGAATGCACAGGCGGCGGCTCGAAATGCAATCAGTCAGGCCGGGAAAGGCTTCTAGCGCAGCAGGAACAGCCGTTGGGGTGCGCAGAGCAGGGCGATCGGATCGGGATCGACAGCTTGAGGCGCAATGGTGGTTTGGACTGGAACAGATGCGCGAATTGATAGGGTGAGGTTTGACGCAACCATCGGCACAACCCGGCGCAGTTTCCTCTTTTCCATTCATTGGAAGATGGATGGTTACGGCGATGCCGGCGGGGTGGATTTACATTGCCGGTTTTGGCATCAAGCAGATGGTGGTCCAGGCCGGAGCCTTGGCGGCGAGCGTTGGAGTGGGTGAGGACAAGCTCGACGATGATGGCGCGCTGGTCGGCTACATCGAAAAGCAAATGAAGCTGATTGAAGGGCGACTGAAAGAAGTGAAGTGCGCCGGGCCGAAAGCGATTCAGTTTGCAGGGGCGGAAGAGGCGCAGTTGCTGTTTGTGCGGCACAGGATGGAGTCGGGGCGGAATATGCTGCACGCGCAGACCTATGTGCGGGCCGGCTTGTGGCTGGGGATTGTGACGCTGACGACGCTGGAAGACGAATTGGGTGTGGTGCGGGCTGATTACGACGCGTTTTTGAAGGGGCTGCGGATTGGAACACCTGCGGCGGGATAGACGCCGCTCGCGCACCATGGATAAACAGATGAGTTGAGGGGGAGAGAGAAGCATGCCGCCAGCAGCGAGAATTACGGACATGCACGTATGCCCCATGGTAACGGGGATTGTGCCGCATGTGGGTGGGCCGATTCTGCCGCCGGGCGCGCCGACAGTGCTGATCGACATGCTTCCGGCAGCGACGGTGACGAGCATGGCGACGTGCGTTGGTCCGCCGGACATGATTGTGATGGGATCGCTGGGGGTGATGATCAACTTTCTGCCCGCGGCACGATTGTTGGATCCCACGGTGCATGGTGGAATGATCATGATGGGTTCACCGACATGCATCATCGGCGAGGTTGGGATCCCGATGCCGGGGTTGGGTGGATTGGGCGGAATTATGGGCGGTTTGGCGGCTAGCGGGGCTTAGCAGGCCGAATCCCGGTCTCTTGGATGAGAAATTACAAGTAGGCGAGGCACTCTTACTGGGCGGTTGAGTCCCAGATTTTGAGGAGCGCGGGTGAGACGTAGGCGCGAACTGGGTTGTAGTTCGCTTTGCGCGCGGCTTTGAAGGCGGAGATTGCGTCTTCGGGGGGCTCTTTCAACTGCCCGGCGGTGGTGCGCAGGATGGCGCGCTCGACGTACGTGGCTCCGAGATAGAAGTCGGCAGCGCCGGCGTTTTTTGCCGTTTGCGGGGACTCGATGTAATCCATCAATGCGCGGCGGGCATCGTCGTATTGGGCATCGTAGAACGAGCGGATGGCGGACTTGAGCTCGGCCAGGGCTGCTGCCGGATCGCTCTTGATGGCCTGCTCAAGCCGAGTGGAGCTTGCCTGCGCTTCAGCATTTCCGGGCTGCAGCTTGATGATTTTGTCATAGTCGCTGATGGCAAGGGTGGAGTTGCCCTGCCTTTCGGCGTTGCGTGCTTCGGCCAAGAGGCTGTACACCCTCTGCGTAATATCCGCGGGACTTCCGGGGGGAGGCGGCGTGGAGGGTGTGGTTGGCTTGGCCTGGGGGGGGCTTTGCGGCGGAGGTGCGGTTTTTGCCGTGGTGGCTGGCGTACTCGATCCCTGGAAGTATTTGGCGTTGTTCTTGTTGGCGATTTCAACATCGATGGCTTTGAGCCGGGCGGGAACGTCGACGGGGCCGTGGGGATTGAGACTGTAGGCATAGCCGAGCGGTTCTTTGGCGGATTCAGGGTTTTGAGCTTCCGCCTTGTTTGCGGCATCGATGTAGGCGTTATAGGAGGCCACGTCTTTGAGGTAGGGAACAGCTGCGGCTTTTCCGGCGGGTGTGGTCATGGCTTCGGCGAGATATTCGACAGCTTTAAAGTCGCCATGCTCCCAGGCCGCCTTGATGGCAGCCGTCGACTGGGAAGAGTTTCGTTCATTTCGAATGTTATCGAGGAGGATTTTTACCTGGCCGGCTATTTTGGGGTCGTTGCCTGGAATCTGGTGGGCGAGTGTTTCCGCTTTATCCAGATCATGGTTCTGGAAGGCTGCCTGGGCGCTGGCCAGTGAAGCCTCGTCGGGGTGGGAACCGCCGCCACCACCGCCGCGCGAGTTGTTGCAGGCCTCCACGTATTTCTTTTCTTTGGGCTGCAACTGCGCGGCCTGGCAAAAGTCCGCACTCTGCTGGGCTTTGTCGCTGCCTTCTTTCTGCGCTTTTTCAAAAAGCTCTTTTGCTTCTTTCTTCGGCTTATCTTCGAACATAGCGGCGCGGGTAGGCAGGACGGAGAGCGCGAGGCAAAAAACAGCGAGGATTTGAGGTCGCTTCATTTCGCACCTCCTACAATCTGGTCGATTGTATTGTCGTCGATGGGCTGCAAGGTGATGTTGCAAACCTGCGGGTCAGTGGCCGCGTTGCAGGGCTGGGTCTGGGTGGTGCCGTCGGCAGCTTTGACGACCACGGAGTAGGTTCCGGGCGCGATGCTGTCAAGGCGCATGGGCGTGGTGTGGTCTCCGGCCGGGAGGGGGATCGGCTTGCCATTGGAGGATGTGATGCTGACAACCTCGCCGTAGGGAGTGGCGCTGATTTCAAGGATTGCCGTGACCGGAGCGGCGGGCGCAGAGCGGAAGGCGAACCAGTACACAGCACCGCCGCCGGCGATCAGCACGACGGCAAGAATGCCAAGGATCAGGCCCCAGGGAGTTCCGGATTTGGTCTTGGTGTCGACTTCGACGGGTCGAGGGGCAACCAGGGGGGCTGAAATGGACTGCGAAACGGCAGCTTGCTGAGCGGGTGCCGGAGTTACAGCGACGGGCTTGACTGGCTTTTTTGGCGAGCCCTTTTGCGCTTCCTTGATGAGGCGCTTGATGTCTGTCTGGAGCCTGGAGTCGGCGAATTCAGAGGCCTCGGCGACCCGGTTGAGAATCTCCGCGGCTTCCGGGCGTTCGTCGCGCTGGATGGCCTGGGTTGCCGAGGCGATTGCAGAGGTCAGTAATTCATTGGCGATTTGAGCGCGCTGGGCCAGGTAATCTGTAATGGCGGCGGAGACGCGGGTTGAGTCACCAAATTGTGTACGGACAGCCTGAAGGGCATTGAGACCGTTGCGGAGGTCGTGTTTCTGAAGGGCGTCGGCGGCCTGCTGGATGGCGTCCGTGGTTGCACGTTCCTGTTCTTTTGCTACGCGTTCCCGTTCCAGATTTGCCTGCTGCTGAGTTCTGGCCGCTTCCAGCCTGGTGCGCAGTTCTTTGACGCGCTGCTGGTGCTGAACCTCAGGCGGCTGGCCGGCGAGCAGTTGAATTGCCTGGTCGATGTTGCTATTGCCGAGTTCCTGGGCACGGGCGAGCAGGGCGTCAAGGCGGCGCTCTGCCTCAGCCTGGCTGGCTGCGGCCTTGCGCAGCAATTGGTCGGCGGCGGGATCACCGGTCTGTTCGGCAACGGGCTTGAGAATGCCGATGGCGCGGTCAAACTGCCCCGAGGCCATGAGCGGTTGTGCTTCGCGAATGGCATTGGCGGCAAGTTCGCTCAGTTCCGCTTTGTGCCTGGCGTCCTGCGCGTATTGCAGCAGGGATGCAATCTCAGTGCTGGCGCCAAAATCGAGCTGAGCGGTCTCAAGGGTGTGAATCGCCTGGTCGAATTGTCTGGCTTCAATCTCTGCCTGAGCCTGTTTGAGGGACTGCGACTTGCGCGCTTCGGCCTGGGCTTTCTGTGTTTGCTCGGTGACCTTTGCCTCAAGCGCGAGGAGTCGAGGCTCTCTGGGCATCTGTTCCAGCGCCTGGTGCACGACGGTGAGCGCCTGCTGCGGATTTGTGGCCAGCAGGTCATAGACGCTGCGGGTGGTGTTCTCGACCAGGATTCTGGCGGCCTTCTCTTGTTGCTTGGCATCGGCATCGGCCTTCAACTGGAGCAGGACAGTCTCTCCGGGGAGCCGTTCCTGTGCGCGCTGGATGAGGAGCAGGGCGCGTTCGGGGTCTTCCGAGGCGATGCACTCGGAGATTTCAGAGACGATCTGATCGATGATCTTGCGGCGGCGCTGCTCCTCCTGGCGGTCGATTGCCTGCTGGAACAGCTCCTGAGTCTCAGTATCCGTGGGGTCAATTGCCAGAGCGGAGCGCAGGGTCTGGATGGCCTCAGTGTAGTGGCGTGCGGAGAGGTGATTGCGCGCGGACTCACTTAACTGGCGCAGGGTTCGCTCGCGGTTGGCGCGCTCGGCATCCTGCACGATGCGGACGCGCTCATTGCGCAGGTCTGTGTTTCGGTCGTCGAGTTCAAGGGCACGTTCAATGAGTTGGTTGGCGGCCGTAAAATCGCTGCGCTTGCGGGCTTCGCGGGACTCCTCAAGCAGGCGTGCAACTTTGTCGGCCTTGTCTTTGAGCCGGCGAACGTTTTCGATCTTCTCAGCGATCTCGGTGTTGGAGGGGTCAAGATCGAGGGCTTTATTGTAGACATCGATGGCGTCGGCATAGCGCTGGGTGAGGACCGCCTCTTCGGCGTCGGAGAGGTGTTGTCGCAGTTGCGCCGTCTTTTGCTGGCGGGAGAGCTTGTCCTGGACGTCTCGGAGGAGCTTTTTGACCTCGGTGTTCTTGGGATTGATGCGCTGGAGGTCGATCAGCAATGGCCGGGCGGCTGACCACTGCTCTTCCGCGAGGAGGGGATGAATTCCGGAGAGCGCCCGGGAGACATGGTCGCGCTTGAGACCTTCGTTGATGGACTCAAGGTCGGTGGCCATGTCATCGGCTGAGTCGTAACGATCGGCGGGGCTTTTGGCCAGGGCATGGTCCATGACCTGGTCGAGGGCCGTGGGGAAGTCGGTGAGGTAGTTTGAGAGCGGATCCTGAGGCTCACGGACGACACGATGGAGCGTGGCGGGGTCGTCACCGGGAAACGGCAACCGGCCGGTGAGCAGCAGATAGAGGATGATGCCGGCGGACCAGATATCGGCTCTGCCGTCGGCGGGCTTTCCCAGCAGCCTTTCCGGCGAGATGTAGTGAAAAGTGCCAATGACCATGCCGGTCTGGGTGTGGCCGGAGGCTTTTTCCAGGCGGGCGACGCCGAAGTCGACGATTTTGATGTTTCCGTCCGGCTGCACCATGATGTTGGCCGGCTTGATGTCGCGATGAATGACGCCATTTTGATGGGCGTATCCGAGCCCGAGGCAAAGCTGGCGGATGATGTCGAGTTTTTCAATGAGCGTGAATCTGTGGCCGGCGCGGAGCATGTTCTCCAGCGAATCTCCGGGGACAAACTCCATCACGATGTAGGGGCTTCCATCCTGCTCGCCGAAGTCGTAGACGGTGACGATGTTGGGATGGTTGAGGATTCCGGAGCGCGCCTCAAGGAAGAATCGCTGGCGCAGTTCTTCCGTGGTCTCGGTAAGGGTCTTGATGGCCACTTCGCGGCCTACGGACTTGTCGATGGCGCGGTAGACGACGCCCATGCCGCCGACGCCGAGAACGCCGAGCACAGGGTACTTGCCGATTTGAGTGACTGTGGCGGGGGTATCCATGCTTAGTTCAGTTCCTGTTCGGTGGCCGGGGATCGGGTGAGGACATCATAAACCGGGATTGGACCTGTTAGCCATAACTTTCCAAAGGGTTTTTATCGTGTGGAGGTTGCATGGGCAGTCGAGGGCCCGAAGCTTTTCGAGATTGCCCGGAGAACCGACCGAAACAAGCGGCGAGATTTGCGGTTCTGCATTGGGTTCAGGTTCGGTACAATTCGGAGCTATGGACGAACAGCCCTCGCAAAACCAGGAAACAGTTGCTGTCGAATTCAGCATTGGGATTGGGGACGGCACGCTGAATGCCACCGCGGTGGTGCCTAAAGGACCAACCACCCTGACCCAGATTCTGCCTGTTCTGCAATCTCTTGACGATTCCCTGGTTGCGGGGGTAGGCACGCAACTGCATGGGGCCGGGCTGACCATCTCATGCAGAGCCGGTTGCGGAGCGTGCTGCAGGCAGATGGTTCCGCTGAGCATCTTTGAGGCGGAGGCGCTTGCCGACTGGATTCGCAGTCTTCCCGCAGTGCGGCAGCAGGAACTTGCGGAGCGCTTCGATACGGCACTGCGCAAACTGGCTGGCGCCGGATTCATCGACCGGATGGTAAACGAGGAGTGGCTTGCGGAGAACGAGTCAGCCCGCAAACTGGCGCTCGACTATCTCTACCAGCGGGTCGCGTGTCCGTTTCTCGAAGATGAGTCGTGTTCCATTCATCCAATCCGTCCTTTGATTTGTCGCGAATATCTTGTGACATCAGCCCCGGAACACTGCTTTGACCCGGCCGAACTCAAGGCGGCTCCGGTGCCGCTGCCCTTCCACTTGTCCAGGGTTTTGAACCGCATCGGGGCGCAACTCGAGAATGACTCGCGAGGATGGATTCCGCTGCTGTTCCTGTTTGCGTGGATGAAAGCAGGCGCCCGTCCAGGGGATGGAGTGCAGGGCGAGGGCCCGCAGGTTCTGTACGAAGTGATCAGCAGGCTGGGCGGTGGACAAAAAGCCTCCTAAAATGCGTGAATGCTTGGGGTCAGGACAGCGAGCTTGGCCAGATTGCTGCGGAACGGTCCGAGACTTTGCGGCGCCAGAGGCGGGAGCGAAGGGACAACCGCCGGGTGCAACGGGACTCCTTCCCATGGATAAACGCAGGTTGGGCCGATCTTCATTTCGAAAAGGCGCCGCTTCCCGGAAAACCTGGCTTGCGAGAGTGCTGAACCGGGCAGGCTGCGGCCAGCACTCACGTCTTTTGATCTCAGGCCGAAAGACCATGCAGGGGGCAATTCATTCGTCCCAAGGGTGGGTGGGAAGTGGAGATGGCAGGCATAGCCAGCGGCGAGCGGAGGGCAGGCGCCAGAAGCGGGTCGGGGCGGGACCGGCGCGAGGATGAGCGCTTTGATCTGGCCTGCGCTTCAGGGACGCTTTTTCATAAGGGAGTGGGACTTGCCTGCGAGATGCTGGACATCAGCCTGAGCGGTTGCCGATTGCGCACGTTGCAGCCATTTACGGCAGGGGCGCTGGAGTCAGTGAGGGTGGTTTTGGCCATCCAGGAAATGGTGCTGAGCATCTGGGGTACGACGCAGTGGACCACCATGGACCGGACAATCGGCGTTCGTTTTATTCACCCCACGGGCCGGACCCGGAATCAGTTGGCAGGGTTGCTGACATGCCTGTTGGACGAGAACGCGGCAGATGTTGTGAAGAAGGCGGTTGCGGAAGCGTCGCAGCAGGCAGGAAGCCCGATTATCGCGCTGGAGCATCCGCTTCCTGTTAAGCCCGAGCCGGAAGTTGTGGAGATGGTGATGGCAGAAGAGGAGTTTCAGGAGGCACCTTCTTCGCCGCCACCACCGAAGCGGGTGGAACTGCGAAGCGAGTATAAAGTGCTGAGCATGAAGGAGGGAGACTCGCCCGCCGTACTGCAATTGGTGGCGGATGGTGCGGTGCTGGCCGGGAATGTGCTGGACGTGAGCCAGGATGGCTGCCTGGTGCAATTGCCTCGAGCGTTCCCGGTACGCATTGGCGCTCAGGCGGAGGTGGATTTTCGCTTGCGTGGGCTACAGTTTCGGCTTCCGGGAATGACCAGGGAGATGCACGGCGAGCGTTTGGTGGAGATTCGATTCACAGAGATGAGCCGGCGTAAGCGGGAAGACCTGTCGCAGGTGATTATGGAAATGCATGTGGTGGGTGAGGCTGAGCGGGGGCAATCCGAATGAGCGGCGGAGGGTGAAGGAGGGCGAGCCTCGGCATGCTTCGGGATTGCATTGCGATATGGGTGGTTTGAGAGAATCTTGCTGCTACGAAGAAGGATGTGCGATTCCCGGCCCGCGCGAGGATTGGCCTGAAAGCAGCCGCCGGACTTGAGGAGCCCTAATGTAAGTTGTTGATTGTATTTGGCGTCCCCGACGGGATTTGAACCCGTGTTATCGCCGTGAAAGAACGCGGGCAGGTCGCAACTCCAACGTTTATAGAGTCCAGTGCAGACATTAACGCATTAAAACGGCTCTAACGCACCGGATTCTGGTCCCGAACTGGTCCCAGATTCTCCTCGTGGCTCCTGGAATTCGCCCGCTTCGAGACTGCGCAGAACACGCAACGCTCCCGCTCTAGCTTAGGAAGGATCTCGATCGCAAATCCAGCGAACTTCCTGCTACGCTCGGTTGGCTTTGCTGCGAATCGACAGATGTGAGGCCATATCCCATCGAAATCCCATTGGGAAAGGTAAGAATTCTCGCTGGAACTCGGATTTAATTATTGGGCGAGCCCCCTCGTCGCCGCCTGCTACGGGACCTCAATTATGCTGGCCGTCCACACGTGGTGGTTTCAGATCCCGTGCCGATGGGCTGCCGCAGTGGGCAGAACAGCGCTCAGCAACTATCTGTTCCAGACCCTGGTCTGCACTTTTATCTTCTATGGCAACGGCCTGGGATGCTTTGGGCATCTCGATCAGATCGACCAGATGGTGCTCGTGATGTCTATCTGGGCAGGCGAGGTGCTGCTGTCGATTCGTTGGCTGAAAGCTTTTGGCTTCGGACCGGCAGAGTGGGTCCTGAGGGCCTTCACCTACGGGAAGATCGACTTAACCAAAAGACGCCTCCAGCCTCAGTAAGCGCCCGGCTTCCCTGCTCGACATCCCATTGAACTACCCATAGTGTTCCTGAATAACGCAGAAGTAGTAGTGAATCAATCCCCCTGTTGCTCCCCAAATTCCTGCTGTGGAGCAGTCGCATCGAAATGCCGCTTTCCGCACTGGACCGCAAAGCATGGACATACGCGAAAGGTTGGTCCGGTGTCGGAGAGGCGTTGATATGTTCGCGTGGAGGTCCATTCGGAGGGCCACGGGGGCCGGAGAAGGAGGTCTTTTGCTCAGGCCGAGAGGTGATATTCCCGGTCTGAGTTTTCGGTAAAAATGCGAAGTCAACTGAGGGCGAGAAATCAGTCGAACGTTATTGCACTGTAATACTGACAATTCCAGAACTTGTGACCTGATGCGTCAAAGGAGGCGTGGTTGATACACTGGCACTACCCCCGCAACCAACAACAGCGCCCGCAGTTAGCGCAATTCCAAGACAAGCCAGCAACCAGATTCTACGAGCTTGCCACTTCTTTCTTACGGCGACGAGTGGCAACAAGAGTATTGGCATCAGTACCAGAGCGGATGAAGTTCCTGACATTGTTTCCGCAAAGACCACTGTGACTTGATAAGTTCCGGATGGCGTTGCTGTCGTCGTAAAAATGGTTACCGAGCCAGTTGTTGATGAATAGCTGCAGGTGGCGCCTCCTGGAAGGTTCAAGCAACTCACCGAAACATTAGTTGTTAAATTTGGCAGGGTGACAGGATAGTTTGCGGTCGAGCCCGGGACTACAGTTGCCGACGAGGTCGTGAAGCTCGGTGAGGACGTTGAAGTTGAGGCGGAGTCCACCTCGAATTGAAGAACGTTGGATACGCCTGCGCCGCCAGGTGCAGGAATCTGTACGGTGATTGCTGTGACTCCCGTGTTCGCGATGTCCGCGGCGGGAACCTGAGCAGTGACCGTTGTACTGCCAACAAACTGCGTGGTCAGAGCGGTAGAACCCCAGTAGACCACTGCACTTGATGTAAACCCCGATCCCGTGACGGTCAACGTGAAAGTTGTCTTGCCCGCGTTGGTAAACGCAGGTGAAATGCTGCCCATCACCGATGTTGCCGCCGGCAGGGTGATGGCGTAGGCGGCCGAGGCGACAGCGCTGGTCGAATATCCCGATGCAGTGGCGATGGCTTCGATGGTCTCCGTCGCCGAGACGGTGATCGGGACGCTGTAGATGCTGGAGCCGGTCGTAGGCGTCGAGCCGTTGGCGGTGTAGTAGATGACCGCGCCGGGCGTCGTGTCGCTGATCGAAACCATCTGCACCGAGGTGTAGGTTCCCGGCGTCGGACTGAAACTCGGTGTCGCCGCCGGCAGGTTGATGCTGTAAGCCGCCGAGGCGACAGCGCTCTGCGAATAACCGGAAGCTGTCGCGATGGCTTCGATAGTTTCGGACGAAGAGACCGTGATGGCTCCCGAATACGGCGTGGAGCCGGTGGTCGGCGTGGCGCCGTTGGTAGTGTAGTAGATGACCGCGCCGGGCGTCGTGTCGCTGATCAAAACCGTCTGCACCGAGGTGTAGGTTCCCGGAGTCACGCTGAAGCTCGGTGTTGCCGCGGGCAGGTTGATGGTGTAAGCAGCCGAGGCGACAGCACTGGTCGAATATCCCGATGCAGTGGCGATGGCTTCGATGGTTTCCGAAGAAGAGACCGTGAAAGGACCTGAGTATGGCGTGGAGCCGGTCGTAGGCGTGGAGCCGTTAGTGGTGTAGTAGATTACCTCGCCAGGCGTCGAGTCCGAGATCGACACCGACTGCGTTGAAGTGAAGGTTCCCTGTGCCGGGCTGAAGACCGGCGCCGCAGCCGGCGGAGTGATGGTGTAGACCGCCGTCGACACAGGACTCTGCGAATAACCGCTGGCGGTGGCGATGGCTTCGATGGTTTCCGAAGAAGAGACCGTGAAAGGACCTGAGTATGGCGTGGAGCCGGTCGTAGGCGTGGAGCCGTTAGTGGTGTAGTAGATTACCTCGCCAGGCGTCGAGTCCGAGATCGACACCGACTGCGTTGAAGTGAAGGTTCCCTGTGCCGGGCTGAAGACCGGCGCCGCAGCCGGCGGAGTGATGGTGTAGACCGCCGTCGACACAGGACTCTGCGAATAACCGCTGGCGGTGGCGATGGCTTCGATGGTTTCCGTTGCCGACACCGAGACCGGTCCGCTGTAGATGCAGGAACTGGTGGTCGGCGTGGTGCCGTTGGTGGTGTAGTAGATCGCCGCGCCCGGCGTGGAGTCACTGATCGAAACCGTCTGCATTGAGGAGTAGGTGCCAGGAGTCACGCTGAAGCTCGGTGTTGCCGCGGGCAGGTTGATGGTGTAGGCCGCCGAGGCGACAGCACTGGTCGAATATCCCGATGCAGTGGCGATAGCTTCGATGGTTTCCGAAGAAGAGACTGTGACGGGACCTGAGTATGGCGTGGAGCCGGTGGTCGGCGTGGCACCGTTGGTGGTGTAGTAGATCGTTGAGCCAGGTGTGGCGTCGCTGATTGAAACCGTCTGCACCGAGGAGTAGGTGCCAGGAGTCACGCTGAAACTCGGCGTTGCGGCGGGCAGGTTGATGGTGTAGGCCGCCGAGGCGACCGCACTGGTCGAATATCCCGATACAGTGGCGATAGCTTCGATGGTTTCCGAAGAAGACACCGTGATGGGACCTGAGTATGGCGTGGAGCCGGTCGTAGGCGTCGAGACGTTGGTGGTGTAGTAGATGACCGCGCCGGGCGTAGTGTCGCTGATCGAAACCGTCTGCACCGAGGTGTAGGTTCCAGGAGTAACGCTGAAGCTCGGTGTCGCCGCGGGCAGGTTGATGGTGTAGGCCGCCGAGGCGACGGCGCTCTGCGAATAGCCGGACGCTGTCGCGATGGCTTCGATGGTCTCGGAAGATGAGACCGTGATGGGACCTGAGTATGACGTGGAGCCGGTGGTAGGCGTCGAGCCGTTGGTGGTGTAGTAGATGACCGCGCCTGGTGTCGTATCGGAGATCGAGACCGTCTGGACGGTGGTGTAAGTTCCCGACGTCACGCTGAAGGTAGGCGTAGCCGCGGGCAGGTTGATGGTGTAGGCCGCTGAAGCCACAGCGCTGGTCGAGTAGCCCGAAGCAGTGGCGATAGCTTCGATGGTCTCGGACGAATACACGGTTATCGGTCCGCTGTAAAGAGTTGAGCTGGTGGTAGGCGTGGCTCCGTCGGTGGTGTAGTAAATGACCGCGCCCGGTGTCGTGCCGCTGATGGCAACGGTCTGCGCCGTGGTGTAAGTTCCCGGCGTCACGCTGAAGGTGGGCGTAGCCGCGGGCAGGTTGATGGTATAGGCCGCTGAGGCGACAGCGCTCTGCGAATAGCCGGAGGCGATGGCGACAGCCTGGATGGTCTCCGAAGATGAGACCGTGATGGGACCTGAGTATGACGTGGAGCTGGTGGTAGGCGTCGAGCCGTTGGTGGTGTAGTAGATTACCGCGCCCGGTGTCGTGTCGCTGATCGTGACCGTCTGCGCAGAGGTGAAGGTGCCGCCTGCAGGGCTGATTGCCGGTGTTGCAGCCGGCAGATTGATCGAGTAAGTTGCCGAGGCCACCGTGCTTTGCGTATATCCGGTGGCGATAGCGATGGCCTTGACGGTCTCCGACGACGCAACTGTGAGTGCGCTGTTGTAAATGGTGAATCCGGTCGTCGGCGTCGAGCCGTCCAGGGTGTAATAAATCACTGCGGAGGGAGTCAAATCGCTGATCGAGACAGTTTGTACTGAATTGTAGGTTCCGGCCGCCACACTGAACACCGGTGTCGCGGTGGCTATGGATCCAATCTGAATCGGAATGGTTCGCACCTCTGTCTGTCCGTTTGCGATGGCAGTCACATTCACAAAATAGGCCCCCGGCGCCACCGAGGAATCGGCGGCAAGAATTAGGCTTGTGTCCGTTTGCGTTGGATTCGAATCAAAACTGGCAGTGATGCCATCCGGCAATCCGATTGTCGAGAGCGTAACCGTTCCGGCATACCAGTTTTCTAAGGCTATCGAAACAGGTGTACTCGCCGAGCCTCCCGGGTTGAAGGAGATGGATCCGGTCTGCGTGCCGAGAGTGAATGGAAGCGTAGGTTTGTTCAGGATCCAGAGATCGATAGGCTCCTGGTCAGCATTCGTACCGTAGTACCCATACGCTTCTCCGATCCACAGTCCGGATGGCATGTCGGGGGTGGCGTTATAGGTGACATCTCTGCTGCCCGTGGGATCGGGTGGACCGAAATCCAGTGACGTGCCAGGCGTATAGGGAGGACTCAGGGAAACCATTTGATCGAATCCAGGCGCATCGATGACCGTGTAGTGCATGGTGAAAGCCCCGCCCTGCGCGATCGCCAAGTATGGAACGGAAGGCATGATTTCAAACTGCAGGTCCCCTGGCGGAGTTTCTACATTGATCTGCCACCCAAAATCGCTTGCCATGTCGATAACGTGGTCGGTTCCCTCCGCGGTGATATAGAAGGGGGCCATAGGGGTGCTGGCGCCTGTCGTGACCGTCATGGTGCTCGATTGCCCTGCCTCGATGGTCGTTGGATTGAAGGTGACTGTAACCCCGGCTGGCAAAGGATAGCCGGGTATCAGAGCCAGAGCGATGGGGTCGTTTCCGAAGTTGCCCACGGCAATTGCCGAGACGGTCATTTGGATCGAGGATCCCTGCACGATTTGCAGAACCATGGGTTGGATATTCAAACGGAACTGCGGTGCTTGCGCCACCAGGTATACGTTCCGTGTGTCGGACACATCGCCTGCCTGCGCCGTCACCGTGATATTGCTGGTCGAAGGAGGTATCGAAGCATCTGGTACGAACGTCAGGTAGCTGACACCGGTGGTCTTTGACGGCGACGAATAGCTGGGGGCAATCGGGGTGTTCGGGTTGAGCACAGCGGTCACGCCACTGGGCAGAGCCGACGTAACCGTGAGGGTCGGAGTTCCTGTAAAGCCCGACAGGTCCCACGTATCCAGCTCTATTGAGGAGGCGTACCCGGGAGCGATCCATGTGAGAGGATTTGTCGTCGACATCATCAGCCCCGGCGCGTCGACCTGAACCGCGATATTCGTTGTTGCCGTAAGTTCGCCGGAGGTTCCTGTGATCTGAACCAGGTAGCTGCCTCGAACTGCAACTGGAGCGGCGGTCACCGTCATCACCGTGGAGGTGGTGACGGTGTTCTGGCTGAAGGCAATGGTGACGCCGGGCGGCAGAACATTGGCGCTCAACGTCACCGGCGAGGAAAATCCGCCGATGGAATTGACCGTGACAGTCGTCTTGGCTGAAGCACCCGGATCAACGGTCAGGCTGCTTGGCGAGAAGGCCAGCTGGAAACTGCTTGAGGCCGACGGCGCGAGAAGCGAAATTAGCCCTTCGCCTGTCGGACTGCCCCATCCGGTAACCAGGTCGTATCCAGACACGGCGTTGAAATAAGGAATCCCATAACCTGCATACAGCCCGTTTGAGCCAACCGTGATGTCATGGAACATTTGGGAATAATCAGGTCTTTGACCAATGGCATACACCAGCGGATTGAGAAAGCCGATGGGATTTTCCCCCTGGACCGCTGCGGCCTGGTTGACGAGTGCCATGTACCCTGCCCAGCGAGGAGAGGCAAAACTTGTTCCGCCCCATCCCCCTTGGCAACTGCCGAGGCTGCAGGCATAGTTATCGAAGTCTCCTTCCATGGCTACGTCCGGAGCGTTGCGATAGACGGTCGATGCCTGATTGGCGTCGGTCGCGATTCCCTGCTGCCACGAGGGAATCGGAATCGCATCCGGGCTCACGCCTCCCCCGCTGTTTCCCCAGGCCGTCTCTGAAAGCCATTGGCCACCCCCACCGCTCGTCAAGAGATCCGTGCCTCCCACCGCGGTTACGTACGCGTCCTCACCCGGAAAATAAGAGGGAAACAAAACCGAGTAGCTGCCATAGTCGCCCGTGGCGGCGAACACGCTTTGCCCCTGCGCGGCCATCTCCTCAAAGAGAAAATCGTCCGTCTCAGGGTCGTCCGGAGACCATGTCCAGGAGATGCTTACCTGGTTGGCAGCGTCATCCGAAGCAATCTGGGTGAGGATGTCCACGTCCGACAGACCGACATAGACGCTTACACTGCTCAGGCCGGGCGCCATGCTAATGGCCTGCGTGAGATCAAGAGCCTCTTCCGTGTCGTCGGTCCACGTTGACTGGTCCGACTGTGACGGCATTGTCTGCCCATCGAGCAGCACGTTATTGATAGCGATCGTATACGTCGGCCCCGCCTGGGTCGGAGTGTAATTGAGGGAAAAATTGGAGCCGTCGGTGGCGGCCGAGGCCGCCCCATTGAAATCTGCAATCACATCGTCGATAAGGTAGCCACCAAACTGCACCAGGGCGACGCTCTGGCCAGCTCCTGTCAGGGTGGTGCCGCCATAATAAGCGGCGCGCATGTCGCTGCCGAGGTAATTGCCTCCCGGACCTGACCCCTGAACATCGGCAGGCTTCTGGCCATTGAGCAGCGGCCGCTGCAACTGGGGTTTTGGCAGGGAATAGTTGTTCAACCCGGTAATATGTGTCACGCTAAGTCCGGGCGGAACGTTCGGTTCCCGGTCGGCGGAGAAGAAAACGCGATTTTCGGTTGGATGCTGGTAGTTCCGCATCTTCACATTGAAAGCATTCTGTACCTGCTCGACCGTTCCGTTGATGGGCACAACCATGCGATTCGCAGGCTGACTTTTCACAGTCAATCCCTGGGCTTTAGCGAATGCCACGACTGCCTGATAGTCATCAGGGGCAGGTCCAAAGCGATCTGCGAAATCCGTTACGCTCAGAAAATGACGATAGTTGGGGCTGGATGGATCGTAAATCTGCTTCAGCAGATTTGTGAGCTGATCCTGATTGCGAAGTGGGAGCACGATCGACAGGTTCAGGCGCTGCGTCGACGAGAGTGGGCCTAGGAGCTTCGCCGCGCCCGTGGAAACGGCTTGTGGAACGTGCCGGACCAATGTCTGGCGTGCTTGCTGTGAATTGGCTTGCAAAGAAGAAAAAACGAGAATACCGGACACTAATGCAGACCAGCGGCCCAGAGCCTTCATTTTGAAACTCGACAGGCACACAAATGCTCGCGCCTATGTGGGCTTTATCGATCAAACAAGCCAAATCTTCAGCAATGTCGCATTACTGTGCGCTAAACATCATTCACGTTATAAATGTTTGCACTGCTAACACTCGGGGGGCGAGGAAGACAGGCTGTCAGTGATTTCATCTAGGACGTGGAATTGCTGTCCCGTAAGGAGACATCGCGCAAAACATTTTGCTGATTTAAAACCTGGCAGTTCAAGTTGCGCCCGCCACGAAACGCACCGTTTTGAGGTCAGCAGGCTCTGAATAGGATAGTTTCTCGCGTCGGCTAGCCGAATCGCCAGGAGAGTGCCGGCCCAAGCCTCGGCGCTTCCATTGCTTTGCCGTTACCAATCCGCTTGTTGGCACGCCGGCCTGCTTTGGCCGGGATGCAAGCGCGGTCCACACTCAAGATTCACCGACAAACAGGAGTCTCACAATGAACCACCGCGCGCGCGCAGTTTAAGTTGCGCTTCACAAAGCCTCGTCCTCTTTCCAGCGCGACAAGGACATCTGGGCAAGTTCAGTACTTTGGTTCTTTAAATTCTCCTATTCCGGAAAGGTCTTGCGCCGAAGAGCTGTTTAAGAAACAAATACAACTCGCGCTTCAAAAACGGAAGGCCCAAATGAAAGATCGCAAGATGCTTGGAAGTCTGCTTGTCTTTGTGGGAAGCATCCTTTGTTTTTTCCTGCCATTTGTTTCCGTCTCGTGCCAGGGGCAGAAGCTTTTCTCCATCTCCGGCCAGCAACTGGCCACCGGCAGTTCGGTCACCCTGCCTTCCATGTCTGGTGCCTCTACTCACGAGAGAGTGGCTATTGAGCCGTTCACCGCTATTGCATGGGGCAGTGCATTTATTGGAGTCGGCCTGTGTCTCGCTGGCCGCCGACTTGGTGCAGGATCGGCTGGTGCTGTGGGCGTGGTCTCCCTACTCATTATGCGATCCGTCCTGCCCGACAAGATCCAGCAGCAGACGCATGGAATGGGGACAGCGTCCTTTGAGACGGGGTACCTGCTGGCTCTCCTGCTCATGGCGGCAGGCGCCGCATGGTCGGGCTTCCTGTACATTGCAGGGCAAGAAGATTGTTGTCGCAGCAGTGGTCGAGCCGAAGCGGTCAAGCGCGTTTTTGAATTGATTGCTCCCTCGGTAATCTCTTGCTCCTATTTTGAAAATGCTTTTTGGGCCGTAGATTGAGAGGAATAGGATGCCCTTTTGTGGTTCATGCGGACAATCGAATCCAGACACTTCACAGTTTTGCTCTAAGTGCGGTACGACAATCACAGCCTCCGCGCAAGCCAGTTCGCAAACATTGGCAGAGAAGGTTCTGCTGGATGAGGGTGGCTTTTTCGTTTCCAATGCTCGTTTTATCCACAATATGCAGACCTATGCTATAAGTGGCGTCACTTCAGTCAACCGATATTTCGAGCAACCGTCCAGGAAGTGGCCGATCATATTAATGATCTTTAGCGGGCTCAGCTCGCTTGAGGGTTTAACCATGTTTCGGCCTAATTACGGACTCAGTTTTGCAGCGATCCTCCCAGAAGCCTTTTTCGTAGCCCTATTTCTGCTGGGGTTGTGGCTCTATCGGAGGAAAGTCCCGGTCTATGGACTTGTACTGCACAGCGCATCAGGTCAACAGAGAGCGGCAGAGGGCACTGATCGTATGTTCATTGAAAGAATCGTTGCTGCCTTGAACCAGGCAATCATTCTTCGAGGGTAATTCCAACCAGCACATTTCGATGGAACGACCCGACCTGCCGGTAAGGTGAGGTCGGATCAGTGAGATCTTCAAAGTTGATCACCCGATCCTCGCGCGGCCGAAAATCACACTGAAAAGTGACAGCGATCACGGGGACGCACAAAGCCCAATCACTACAGCTCTGCATCAATCGAAAGGTTCACAGGAAAACATCGAAGCGATAGCCATTTCCTTGTCGAAGTGAGCCCACTCACAGGAGCACTTTCAATTTGTGCCGATAAGTTCGTCTAGGGATCTCTGTGCCGTTCCCCACCGATGCCGGCTGTATGTCAGAAAACATTCACAGGCGCGTATTCAAAAGTAAGAGGAAGACGCGGCACTACACGTAAGGAGATACGCATGAACAGAATCGCGCTGAGTCTCGCAAAGACACTCGGGCTCTTGTTGATAATTGTGTCGCCCACCTTGGCATTGGCCAAGAAGGACGCGGTGCCCGCGCCGCCAACCGTGGTTTCCATCGACGTTCTCACGCCATCGATCTCCCCAGCGCCCGAAACAAAACCGCTTCAGACCAAGGGCGGAGTTACGATTTCCATCGATACCGATGCGTACAGGACGGCAGCGGTTCCAGAAGCAGTGGAGTCGCAGTTCCAACCTGGATTTAAGGAGTCGTTTCACATTCCGTGTACCGGCGTATTCACGCCGGGAGTCGGCCACATCGATTACTTCTTGCGTAACTTCCAGCCCAAAGCGGTCACGAAGCCTGATCATCTCGTGATACATCTGCATATCACGAATAGCCTTCCAAGAGTGTTCCGAGGCTCCGGAGCGATCGTGCAGTTCCAGATTGCTGGGAAGACCCTCCACGTGGATCCGTCTGGCTATGGCGATTTTCTCAACGCGATCATCCCACCCCGTAGCAGCCAGGACATCGACATCGTCGGCCCTGCCGTTGCGGACCTGCCGGAGCGCGCCACGATTGGAGTCTTCATTTATGACGTCGTGACCAAGATGGATGAGGCTGGAAACATCCAGGAAAAGCAAAATTTCGAATGGTATTACGCGTGGGAGACGCAGCGGCACACCGCGGACGTGACACTACCCGCGCAGCAAAAGTTTTGCAAGATGTACTGAGAAGTGCTCACGCAGCGTGCCAGTCGCACTCAGCGACCATTCTGAGCCGCTCAACTGTCTGCCAGAGCGAGTTGTTCGGACTCAAATGGCGTGACAACTACTTCCACCGTTCTTAGAAGCGGCCGAGGGTACCGATCGCGCAGATCGTGGGGATTGAGGGTCACACTACCAAACATAAACTACGTCTTCGGTGGCCGGCGTCCGCCGAATCCATCCTGGTCCGAGATCACCGACGGCCCAAGAGATCTCGCCCGAACTGATAGGGGTGCAGGAATCCAATGATTCTCAGAAAAAGTTGCGCTAGAAGCCTCCTGGATGCGCGGGCCGGGCGGCTTGAACCCAATCCCCACCTTAGAAAGGCGTGGTGTCCATATGTTTTACGGTATGTCTATGCGGGTAGGCGCGGCTCTCGTAGCCCTTTTCGCAAGCTCGCTCTATGCTCAAAGGCCTCTGGTTCATGAATCTCTCGATGAAACCCAGCGTGTAACCCTGACCGGCAACGTGCACCCTGTAGCGCGCGTCGGCGAAGACCTCGGGGCCGCTCCCGATAACCAGCAGACCGGCTCGATGTTCCTGGTGCTCAGCCGCTCCGACCTCGCTCAGCGCTCGCTCGACCGGCTTGCCCTCGAGGTGAGCCAGCCGGGCACGGCTCAATACCGGCACTGGATCACGCCGGACGAGTATGGGGCGAAATTCGGCGTCAGCCAGTCCGACGTCGATCAGGTCGTCTCCTGGATGGAAGCCAACGGTCTCACCGTCGAATCCGTTCCGGCGGCGAGGAACGTAATCCGGTTCTCCGGAACTATGAGCGGACTCCGCTCGGCGTTCCATACCGAGATCCACCGCTATGCGGTCGGGTCCCGGATCGAACTGGCCAACAACGCCGAGCCCTCGATTCCTCGCGCTCTGGCTCCCGTGGTGCGCGGCATCGCCGGGCTCACCAACATCCGCCCCCGCTCGAATGTGGTTCTGGCCGGCTCGAAAAGCGGCCCCGCGCCCCAGTTCACCTCTTATGGAGGCCAGACCTGGGGAGCAGGGAGCTATGACGTCAACTTCGAGCCTGTCGCTGGCGACGCAGCGGTCCTCTACGACGCGCCCAACCCGGCCATGAACCCGAAGTACACAGGGACTGACTGGAATGGACAAGGCGTAACAGTCGGAATCGCCGGCGACTCGAATCTGAGCTCGAAGGCGATCGAGGATATCGCGCGGTACCGTTCGCTGTTCCTGAACGAACCGCTCGCTACCGCCAAGGCCGACCCGCAGCTTCCCAAAATGGTAGTCGACGGCGACGATCCGGGCGAGAACGGCGACGAACTGGAAGCCCTGACCGATGTGGAGATGGTTTCGGCCATGGCCCCCAAAGCCATGATCACTCTCTACACCGCGGCCTCGACAGACCTCCAGTACGGGCTGTTTCTGGCCATCGAAAGGGCCATCACCGACAACAACGTCCAGATTCTCAACATCAGCTTCAGCGAATGCGAGCAGTCGCTTGGCGCATCCGACAATCAACTGATCGAGGAACTTTACCAGCAGGCCGCCGCCCAGGGCATCTCCATCACGGTCTCGTCCGGGGACAGCGGCTCGGCAAACTGCGATGGTGCCGGCATCGGCACGGTGGCCCAGAGCGGGCTCGCCGTAAACGGATTGGCATCCACCCCGTGGAATATCGCGGTAGGCGGAACCGATTTCGACGTTCTCTACACAACCAACCTCGCAACCATCGAGAAGTACGTCAGCGTGCCCTCGTCCTCGAACTCAATCGCGGGCACCTCGCCTTACTTCACCTCCGCTCTCGGTTACATTCCCGAAGAGCCATGGAACGACGCCTCGGCTTCGTTCACCACCTATACGAACAACACCCCCTACCTGTATGGAGGGAACGCGAGCAACCTGAGCGACCTCGGAGGAGGAGGAGGGGCCAGCGCGGCGGCCGTCTGCCCGGGCTCCGTCACAACCGCCGGTGCCTGCTCGGTGCACATGACCGGATACCAGAAGCCGGCATTTCAGTCGTCCCTCACCCCCTCCGACGGGGTAAGGGATCTGCCTGACGTGTCCTTCTTCTCTGGAGTGCCGATGAGCGATGACGGCGACTCCCAGAACTTCACCGCCGCCTGGGGATTGTGCGCCGACGGCACGGTGAACACCAGCTCGGGCAGCACCTACTCCGATTGCCAGACCGTCCCGGCAAGCGGCGGCACGGGCTGCGGAGGAACCTGCTCACCGAACTACAACACCACCACCGTCACCCCGGTTGGAGGAACTTCGACCTCGGCTCCGCTGATGGCCGGAGTACTCGCCCTGGTCATTGAAAGCCAGGGCGGCAACAGGCTGGGACAGGCCGACCCGGTGCTGTATAACCTGGCCGCCAACCATCCCGCCGACTTCCACGACGTAACCGCGGGAAACAACGCGGTGGCGTGCCTTGCCGGAAGTTCCAACTGCGGGTCGAACGGATTCCTCGCCGGCTTTAACGCGGTTACGGGATACGACCTGGCGAGCGGCATCGGCTCGCTCGATGTTGCCGCCATCATCCGCGACTGGTCCACAGTCAAGCTCGCCTCGTCGAGCGTGACCGTCCAGGCAGGCACGAGCGCAACCACGCTCGGATCCGGCCCGGTCACCGTCGCCCACGGCACCACGGTCTACTTCGATGTGGTCCTTGGACAACCCCGGGGAACCGGCGCGGTCAGCCTGGTCTACTCCGCCAACGGAGCCACCAGGTCGATCACCAGTGTCCCACTCAGTGCAGGTCAGGCCAGCTTCTCAACCGCAGCCCTGCCCGGCGGCGCCTACACCGTCTACGCGGAGTACGGCGGCGACTCGAACTACGCGGGCTCGCAATCGGCCGGCATCTCGTTCAACGTTACGGCCGAATCGAGCGCCCTCTCGGCTACCGTCAACGCCTACGATGCCCAGGCCGGCAACCCCACAACAACCATGACGTACGGCGACAGCTTCTATGCCAACGTCGTTCCGCAAGGGTCCTCGGAGGGGACCTCGGCCGCAACCCCGGCCACCGGAACCGTTACCCTCAGCCTGGACTCCGTCCAGGTCGCAACCCTCACTCTCGATGCCGAAGGCAAGGTCAGCTACCAGCTGAACTCGTCCTCGCTGACACCGAACAGCGGCAAGGCTCACCTGATCAAAGCGCAGTATGGCGGAGACGCGAGTTACGGGCCCTCCTCGACCAGCGTATCGGTCGTCGTTCAACCCGCGCCACCGGTGCAGGCGGCGGCTGGCCCGGCACCGGGCACCGTATGGACCGCGACCCAGAACAACACGGGAGTAGGAATTGGGTTCAATGTCTGGAGCCTCGGAGTAGCACCCACCGGGACGGTTGCGTTCACCATGAACGGCCAGAGCCTCGGCAGTCCTGTCGCGATCTGGTCCCAGGCCGGAAACGCGGGCGAATGGGTGGCCGGCGCAACTATCGCCGTCACCCCCAGCCAGATCGGGGCAGGGAAGACCGCAACCTTCACGGCCACCTACTCAGGGGACGGAAACTACGCAGCGACCGGAGCGCTCACCACCTCGATCTCGGTTTCGGGGTCGGGAGCCGGAGCCGGACTGTCGGTCTCGACCAGCGGGCCTCTGACGATCGCGGCGGCAACTTCCGGCACGGAGACGATTACCGTCTCTCCGGCCGGAGGGCTGACCGGTACCGTCAACCTGACCTGCACCGGGAGTGGAGGCTCGAATGCTCCATCTTGCTCGATTCCCGCAACGGTTACGATCACCGGCTCGGGGTCGGCGAAAACAACTGCAACCATCTCCTCGGCTTCGGCTTCGGCGAAGGGCAACGGCGGGCTCCTGTTCCGAGGCTTGGGTGGCGGCGCGCTGGTACTAAGCGTCGTATTCTTCATCCCGCGGCGCAGAAACTGGTCTCGCGCTCTTCTGCTGGCGGTGGTCAGTTTCGTGCTGGCCGGCTCGACAGCCTGCAGCGCAGGATCGTCGTCGGGAACCGGCGGAGGAGGCGGGGACACAACCTCAACCACGTACTCCTATACGGTGAAGGCCACGCAGGGTTCAGCAAGCGCCAGTACAAACTTCAACGTAACCGTAACCTCGAATTGAAATTGCTTCGCCCTTTCGCGGCAGATATAGGCGCCGCGGAAGGGCAGGTGAAACGTATCGGCCTTTTCCCGTCTCCTCCGTGTACATTTCTGCAGCGCCATTTTTTCGTAGGGGTCCCTCCTCGGTGTGGGACGTGTCTTCTCACGCCCCCCGAAGGAGAAATGGCAATTTCGAATTACGGCCTGTGGCGAAACCACAGCATCGCAACGATTCTTCTCAGAACTCGGAAGCCTTCGATCTGCCGGGTCCACGTGATCGCAACCGCAGAATTACCCGGAAGATAACAATGCGAAGAAAAGCCAATCGAGCCGGCATCTCGGTTAATCCCTGCAACGAATCTAGAGCATTTCTCATTTAGATGTATACTGGTTTTGCTCTAAATTGGCGGTTCTTTGCACGCACGCGATGGCGAAGGCATATTCGGATGACCTTCGGCGGAGGTTCTTGTCCGCCTATGAGCAGGGTGAAGGGACGCTGGAGGAGTTAGCTGAGCGTTTCATGGTTAGTTTGGCCTACGGGAAGAAGCTGCGCAGGCAGCTTCAACATACAGGCCAGATGGAACGTGTGGAGCAACGGCGCGGCACGCCACGCAAACTTCTGGACCAGCCGCGGGAGCAGCTGCGGCATTGGTTGATTGCGATTCCCGATCTCACTCTGGATCAGTTGCAGCAAAAGTTGAATGAGGATTGTGGAGTCAAGATCAGCCGCGCGCAGGTGGCCCGAGCGCTGAAACGGATGGGGCTGAGGCTGAAAAAAAGTCACTCCACGCCACGGAGCGGGACAGAGAAGAAAACCTCCGGCGGCGCGAAGACTTCGTCCAACGTCTCCGCACGATCCCGCCTGAGAGGTTGATTTTCCTGGATGAAAGCGGCGTCACCACGCGCATGACGCGTTTGTATGCACGCGCACCGGGCGGGGCAAGGGTGCATGAGGGCACTCCGGAAGGCGACTGGCAAATTCTCACTATTCTGGGCGCGATGAGCACCCGCGGCATGGTCGCTGCCATGACCATCGAGGCGGCGACGGACCGGGAGATATTCCTCGCCTTTTTGGATGAGGTCCTGTGCCCGGTTCTCCAACCTGGTGACGTGGTGGTGATGGACAATCTCAGTTCCCACAAGGTCGATGGAGTCCGCCAGCGCATCGAGGCGTGTAAGGCAGAATTGCTCTACCTGCCGCCTTATTCTCCCGACTTGAATCCGATTGAAAAGGCATGGTCCAAACTCAAGCATATCCTTCGTCAAGTCAAGGCCCGAACCGCAATCGCCCTCGACCAGGCCATCACCCAGGCACTTCCCGAGATCTCCTCAGCCAATGCACAAGCTTGGTTTCGCCTCTGCGTCAAAGGTATATAGCTCAATGAGAAATGCTCTAAGGCGGCGAAGATACCAATTTGCATGCGGCCCTGCCTTCAATTGGAGAAGAGACCGAAGTTGTCCTGGACGCTGTTGGTCGTCCAGTGTTTAATCAAGCGGTGTTTGGATCGTTCAAGCCGTTATTCAAGGGCTCCGGCTCGAAACAAAGTCCAGGTCCGACTCCACATCTACAAATTCTAGCTCAGCATTTTCACCATGGACTTCGGCACAGGAATCGTCAAGGTGACAGTCCGTAAGCGCCCAACGAGATTCACAACGCTTATGCGTTCCCCGGCGCCCTAGCCTCTCATCGCGAAACGAGGAACGCAAGATGCGGCAAAGTTCTTTGCCAGCGTTCACGTTATTTGTCACGCTGCCACGCTTTCGTCTGTCCCGAACAACTCTGGAGCACGTCGACGGGAAATGAGCCTGTCCGGACAGGCGGAAACAGTGACAAGTGGAGACGTTGACTGCCAGCAACAACTGAAAGAAAGGAACAAGATGAGACGTGCAACTCTTGACTTAATCGCGTTGGTGGAGCGTGGCGGTGGTTACGCCGACGTCCCGCCAGGCTCAATAAGCGACGAATTAGAGGTTGAATTGGCCGTTCATGGGTATGCGACTGGTTTAAGCGATCGCCTATGGCTTGGGGGATACCGGGTATATTCGCCGGAGTCCATCGCTGCAGGAAATTATCGGCCGCAGGTTCTGTGCTCTGTTTTCACTTGCGCCGAGGCCAGATACGCGCATGTCCCTGATGCAGGCGAATTCGATATCGAGGCCGTCCTGGCGGAAAGGGGAGAGCTCCCTAGGAACTGACTGTCGGCGCTCGTGCCGAAAACCGCACACAACAATTCAACGTGAACCGTTCTCAGAGCGGTAATGCGATTACCATCGGTCAGTTGCTTATGAATGATCTCGACGCCTTTCTCGAATTGCCACCGACTGCCCAACTAGCGGCCATTTGCTTTTCGCTGTGTGCGGCGGCCCTGTTTGCGATGTTGATGTGCGCCCCCCGGCAGAACTGCTTCTTCCTCAAGTGGCATGCTGAGACAAGGTTCCTGGCGCTAGTTTGTGCTCCTTTACTTCTCATTGTCTGGCCGCTCGTACTTTATGGACTCTTCCTTCGGTCGCGGGGGATTCGCGCAGATGATCCGGACTTCTTCGACGACTGACGCAAAGAGGCCGACCCCATACCCCTTTCACGTTTAGCCCGGAGCCCTGATTTCCTGGCTGGATATTGCTCGTATACAGATGGTTATGCTGCTAATGCGCCGGAACCACTGCCGTCGATTCTTCCCAGTTTTCGAGCGATTCCTGGACTAGAGATTCCGCACAGTTGCATGCAATTCTGCAGTACGATGACGCGGGAATGTTCGTTAAAACGTGCAGGTCTACATGCAGATGTACATGCAGACTTGCGTCTGAGAAAAAGGCCTAGTCCTCCGCCCGGCAGCCGTCACTTCGGTTTGCCTGTCGGATGAAACCCGTGCCGTCCGGCCCGTGGTAAGAGCCATGGACGCGGAAGACCTCCGCCAGGCCATGGCTTTGGGCATCCCGCCAATTCATGAAACGTGTGCTCGGTTTCCGATTCCACCGGGTTCGCCCCAAGATGAGAGGGTGAGAATTCGGCGTCGCTGAGACGCCGGATTCGCCACCAAGCTTGCAGATCAGGTTCTGCCCGGTAGTTCATTTCGCGTCGAAATTGAACTCAGTACTTGCGTCCTGGTGTTTGAGCACGGACAATCCGAACCGCTCCCGGAAGAGAGCGAGCGTGAACTCTGACTGCAACTCGCGCCGTCGTTGTGGCTCCTCGTTCTTCGTGGAGCGTAAGCGTGTATGAGCGGTCGAGTGCGGAAGACCGCTGAGCTTGCGCAATTGTTCGTCTCCGACCTCGCCTCCAGATGAGGCCATGGATTCGAGAGCAAGTGATAGCCACAGGTCAAGGCAATGCACATAAGACTTTAATGATACCGATGACGGGTTCGAGTGGCCGAGTGTCGAGGCAACCGCCCACGCATGATCGTTACTCGACGACTGATCGTTGTTCAGGTAGAAAAGCGCTCGAAATGTCTTCGAGGCTTCGAGCCATCGCATTGTGAGGGGAAGGTGGGGGAAGAGGTTCGGCACGTAGTTAAGACCGCTATCACTTACGGCTAAGCGCAAAAGCATCCAGTGGGCCGCGGAATGGCGCAAAGTATGGGCGTGACAGTCGTCGTCTCCGGTGGCCTGGTAGAGAGCGTCATGGATGATCGGGATAATCACGTCATCGCTGATTCCACAATCTAGCGCACCGCCCCGTTCCTTCGCCAGATCGTAGAGATCCCAGACATAGTCCAGCAGTTCATTAAACGGGTAGGCGAAGGTCGACAGGACGATTTTCCGCTCGGCGTTTGGCGTTTTAAGGCCGCGGTGCTCGTTTTCACGAACGAAGACTTCGAACCAGGTACCGGGCAGTACGTCGGCTGGATCGAGTCCGAGCGCTTCCATGCGCCGCAACCCACCCAGAAAGATAACAACAATGTGCCCGAGCGCTATACGACGGTAGAGCTCGCTCCACCGGGGGTTCTCGGCCGTTTTGATGATCTCGATCGCCCGGAACAGGTCGTCGAGTGAAATTACCCTTGCGTCAACTGGCAGCAGGCCGGAGGGGACACGGAAGGCCTTCGCCTCATCGATTGTTTTTGCATGGTAGTCTTCGTCGTGCACGAGATGCCGATGATATTCGCGCAATGCCCACGCAACCGTACGTTGTAGGCGGGTGGGCGCATCGGAGTCCTCCCCGGCTTCATCCACGGCTTCCTTGAAGAGTGCGCTGAAAGTGACCGACTCGTACGTGGCGGGATCTTCATCCTTTCGCCCGAGCGCAAACCGTCTCATGACCGTCAACACGCAGCATCTGACGCTGCTGATGGCCCAGCGGTCTCCGGTGGAAGCGCAACCGCGGAGCAGTTTGAGCGCCAATGTGCAGAGTTGTCTGCCTGCTGGAGTGATGTCGGGCCAGTTGTGCAAGGCCTGGATCATGCAGCACGCCTGAGTGGCATCGCCAGAGAAAAAAGCAGCTCTCAGCTGTTTTGCCCATTCTGGTTCATCCTTCTTCTTGTCCGCTTTAGCATAAGCCTCGGGATTGTCCTCCTCTTCGCGGCGGAAATTGACAGCGGCTTGGACGAACTTCCGCGCCGCCTCAGCTGCAGGGTCGCCGTTGATTCTGCCGATGACCGGTGCAAGCAAGGATCGGCTGGGCACCTTGCCAGTCGCGAAATCAACCAGCGTACATGGCAGCGTCGCCCGCAGTGAGAACGCAATTGTCGCAAGAAATAACTTCAGCGACTTCGGTTGAGAAGACTGCGGTACCCCAGCTCGGCTGAACTCTCGGTTGATGCCGTCGACGATCCGCTGGGCTATGCGGGCGCGCCGGTCGGAACGCTTCGCCCCGGGAGGAGAACATTCCGATATCGCGGTCTTGACCTCAGCCGGGTCGACACGAGAGATCAGTAGCAATGTCGGATTGATGGGGTACCACCGCGTGAAGAGGTAGTCCGACCCCTCTCCAATCTCAAGAGGAAGATCGGCATAGGCGCGGTTTTGCGAGCATGCGAAGAAGCTACGGGGTTCGGCGAGAGATTCAGTAAGCGCCACTGCGCGCCGGACGTCCAGGTTCCCGGAATGAAATGCGGCTTGGGCAATCACGACCTCCCACGCGACGGGCTGATTTCGTTCGGCCCCGCTCCACCCGCAACAGTTATCAACCAATTCCTGTTCGGCCTTGAGCCAGATAGCCGCGGTTTCTTGAGCGTCGGTGAACTCCTCGGTGAGTAGGTTGGGATCCTTTTGCAGTCTGTCAGCCCACCTTGGCATTGGAATGCATTTCTGCATTCCGCGGTTCAACTGATATACAGCATCTTTGAGTATGCGCAGGGGCAGAATCGCCCTCTTCGGTTTGAAGTGATTGAAGATTGCTTTCTCCACCTCCGTGACCTGCTCCCTGGTGAAGTCGCGCGAAATGTTGTCAGGCTCTACATCCGCCAAGTACGCCCCAAGTGGGGATTGACAGGCGCGCAGTACTTCGCGAATTTCCGAAGTCTCTTTAGCGTGTTGGAGGGCCAGACGGAAAAACCCATTCGTCCAGAGATCCTTGGACTCGGTCACAACCGCTAATTCGGACACGCAAGCTTCGCTCATATGGTCTTCCCCTTGATTGGCCGGAATCCAAGGTACTCGATGATCGGCTCGACGTAGCGACGAATCTCGGTCCCGAACTGATGCGGCGAGGCGGTTCCGGAGCGCCCGGTGAGCTGGTTGCCAGTATGAAATTGCCCACACCACTCAGGCACGACCGGACATCCGGAATCAAGCAAAGCGTTGAACATGTACCGGCGCGCAATGTTGGTCGGATATCCCGGCAGGAATTGGTGTACATACTCCTCGTATGTTGACGGCTCGACCACGATCGACTTGCCCTTTTTGTCGAGCAGCCAGCAGGGATACTTCGTCAGTTTTGAGAGCCGAGTGCTGCGCAGAAATGCGGCATAGTTCTGCATCTGTTCGAAGAGTTTCGGAAGCAGCCAAACCAGGCGCGCCTTCCGCGGTCCCTTTTCCTGGTATCGCGCGGTAAGACCAACCGGGTCGATCTCGTGCAGCCACAGGTACGGGCATTCGATCGCGCGTGAGCCGACTACAAAGCCGAAGAACCAAATCGTGTAGAACGTGTACAGGTTGAAATACTCGTTCCACTGGTTGGAGTCGTTCAGCTGCCAGGGTCCGCGAAGTTTGTCGATCAGGGTCTGTACTGCTCGTTGCATCTCAGCGTCAGTCGGGCAGGCGTTGATTCCTATGTAAATCTCATTGTCTGGAATCGGCTCGTATTTCGAGCGCGGCTCCGTCCTGCGGGTCCCCTCGGTCAGCAGCGCAAGCTGCAGGCGAGCCTGCTCTGCACTTACCCGCGGCATGGAGGCGAGATTGATGCGGTTGCGGGCATTATTGACGGTTCCCTTCTGGATTTCCTGCATCCGCTTCTCCCGCCGGACGGCGTAGAACATCTGCACTCGTGCGGCGTCGCGGAGGTTTCCTGTGATGATCGTGGCTGCGCTGGAATCCCGCCCCGTCCAGCTCATGAGTTCGTCATAGAAATACGATTGGAGTCGTGCCGGCGTGAGGCGGCCGGTTGGATCGAGGCCCTCCAGCAGTTTCGTAACGCCATGGCTGTAGAATTCGAGATCCTTCCTGAATACCGGCGCGACTCCGAATCCCGGCGGATTACCGTACACCGTGGTAGCGAATTCCCAGACCATCGGTCCGAGTCCAGCCGGATCCTTGAGCCGGACATCTTCGGTTCGATTGCGATCGAGAGGCATTGGCCCGCGCCGGGGCGCATCTTCAGGCCAGTTGGTAAGGATCCGAATGATCGCGTCGCGCCCATTGCCATTCCGGTCCATGACCATGGTGAACGCGTTCGCCCCCATGTACGCCTGCGATCCCGTAACGCGGAGGTCCTTCGTACGGTCGATGCTGCTGGCAGTCCATAGCATCACAAGTGCGAACAATATGCATTCAGCGTGCTCAATGAGCGCCTGATCGTCGGGGGACCGCAGCGAATCAACAAGGTCTTTGACATCATGATCGTGACTCTTCAGTTTGACCATGATGCGGCCAAATTCCCGTCTGGCGTTTACATCAAGGACCACCAGTTCGGACGGACTGAGCCTATCTTTTGCGTTCGCAAGGAACTTGCCGGCGAGAATCGCCTGATCGGTTCCGGCCCCCGCAGAACTCCCGTGGCGCCGCTGGGTAGCCCGGTTAGCTCGACGCGCTTTGCGTTTTTTGCCGCGCCGGTTTTGGCCTGAACCACCGTTACCATTCTGTTGATCGGGAGGACCATCACCCTCTTCCTCTCCACTCTCCTCCCCCTTACCCTCCTCCTCTCTACCCTCCTCTTGATCTTCCTCCTCATCCTCGTCGGGACATTCATCAAAGCGGTAAGCCGGATCCTGAAGATCAGGATCAACCGGGCGGCCATGACCTTTATGACGCAGCTTGATGCCCCAAGCCTGTGCGAGGTAGCGGCGGACACAGTCGCGCTTTTCTTCAAGCCACTTCGGGGACTTGCCCGATACTGACGCCACCGAGGCAATATTGAAATCCGGGCACCCGGCGAAAAACACCAGCGTGTCAGTCACCGGAAAAAGCTCCATCATCGCGCGAGCCCAATCATCGCCGGAGAACAGGCCGCGCAACGCAAGGCCAACGTGGTATGGCGAGACAGTCAAGGCAGGCCATGGCTCTCGTCCCGTGTAAGCCTCGTAGGCTTCGATGGAGGTGTCTCCATTGATGAGGTCCTTTGAAAGCTCTGTTCCCGCGGGAATGTGAAGGATGCGCAAGTGAGCGAGAAACGTGTGGGCCATGAGCAGACGGCATGAGTCCGCGTAGACCGAATCCTCATCGGGCAGGGCGAGAAGATCGGAGTAAATCGCGTGTCCAGTGCGAACGCCGCTCTTGTCTCCGGCTGTTGCGATGTGCCTCTGTTCAAGCGGAATGTGCGGAAATGTCAGTGGCATAATCTGACGATCCAGTTTCTTGAGCTTCGCCGGCCAGCTTGAGATCCCAAGATCGTTCAAGACGCCCGGCCATGCTTTCTCGGCGCACTTAAGGATGCCCCGAAGTTTGCTCAGCAAATCCCGAAAGTCATGAAGTTCCAAAGGCGCGAGAGTGCTCCAGCGCAATTCGCGCAGGAACTCGTCTCCGAGTCCTGCGCGCTTTGCGGCCGAAAGGAGGTCGCACCATTCGGCGTGTTTAGTTTCCATTGGAACCACCCTTCTTTTGTTTGCCCGCTTTCTTCGCCTCGGCGAACCACCGAAGAGAGCGCCGTAAGATGTCCGCCCACTCCTCGTCTGTGAGGTCTTGGGCGAAAAGCGCGGGCATCGTATCGGCACAGTTGAGCAGCACAGATACGCGCGCTTTGAGGGCGGTGTTATGCATTTGATTGCGTGTGGGCCGGATCATCTGTTCGACCACGACGATCGTCCGCAGCCCATCCTTGCCGGCATCCTCGCGCACCACCACCGGCAGAAGGCGTGGCGGTTTCAGAAGGCGTTTGGCCTCTGCAAGCAGAGGCTCACCTGTGACACACCACCAGTCCCTATTCCGAAGGACGACCTGGATCGGCTCCTGGATGGCAAGTTCCATCAGGGCTTTCTCGGTCAGCGCTCCGGAGGCTGGAGCATAGAGGTGGTCGATTCCGGATTCCCGCAGGCACTTCTCTGTTCGCGGATCAATCCGAATCGTATCCACGTCCATCTCCACGAACCGTGGCAGTTTGGCTCGTACGGCCTTCTTTGAGGCCGGTGGCGGCGAGGGTGGTGGCGTTAGTGAAAACGCCTGCTCCTCAGGGGGTACATTGGTCGGATTCTGTTCAGTGTCTCCCATTTCTCATTCTTTCCGCGCGCTTACGCGCGCAAGAATGCGCATGAGGGCGGATCGTGATCCGCGGTCAGTAAAATCCCGTGCGGCAGTCCCAGACGATCACAACTAGATCGTGGGCGCGGCGGTGGCGCGGGCAGCCTTAATAGGCCTCGGCAATTTTTCCTGTTATGGATTTCGGAGCGTAAGGGAGTTGGTTTCCTACGCCGGGCACAATGCGCTCTGTGCCGGCCCCGGAAATTCCTGGTCGCGATCTCGGGGCGGTGATTTCCCCCGGATCCATCGACAACTCACCTGGCTCTTCTCAGTTCGGCGGCGGTGATTCAACGCTGTTGGCGCGCAGACTCACCATGTCTCGGAAAAGACGAGGACATCATCTGCAAGCATCACGCTGCCCAATATCTTGGGACCCGGCAGACCGAAGTTGATCGTGTCAGCCGGCCGTCCAGACGACACGATGTTCCGCTGCCGGCGAGACGTGACCCCTATCTTTCAAATCTGCGAGTGGCTAGATGTTGCCTGCCGCTCAAAGCTCAGCCAGGTCCGGTGCCCATTGGGCGGCCGTAGTTTGACCGAGTCTTAATATCCACACAAGATTTCCCACCTCCAGGGTGGCCCCGCATGCGGACGGCGAACCGGGAATCTGTCCCCCGGTGATTCTGTTTTACACCCGCTGCATCCCCAATTACCAGAGGGTACCGGCCTTTTCTTATCAGGGTAAGTGACCGTCTCTGCTCTCATTGCACCGCCAGAGCAAACGCACGGATCTGGCAGTGCCGGTTCAGACCCCGTTCGCTTGAGGCTCCGGGCGCTTCCGCGGGTCTTCCCGGACGGGGCTGCGCACTGCGCTTGAACTTGACCGATCTCAGAGCGAGCACCTGCGGTTGACCTGGGAAACTCTTTTCGGTCCCATTCTGATCCTCCCTCCACTGCACAATCCAGCCCCAACGATCACCGAAGGCCCGCGCCCTGCGTGCCGTCAACAAGGAGAAAAAATATGCACGAACTCGACTCAATTCCCAGCGCGCAAGGTCCGGACATATCTGCTCTGATCGCGGCGGCCGAACGGTTCTTCAAAGCGAGTAAAGCCCCGGCGACGATCTGCGCGTTCAATTCAGACCTGGCTTCCTTCCGTGCTTTCACCACCCGGAACAACCTGCCTTATCTGCCATCTACTGTCGAGGCCGTCATTCTCTACGTCAGTTCTCTGGCAGCCGCCGATCCACCGTTGGCCTACGCAACGATCCGGCGCCGACTCTCGGCAATTTCCTTCGCCCATCGCCGGCACGGTTTCGATTCGCCGGCTGTGCCCCGCAATCACTTCGTGCTGCGCGAGGTTCTGGCCGGGATCCGTCGCACGCTGGGCACCGCCCAGCATGGCGCCGCTCCAATTCTGGGTGACCAGATCCGCCGCATCGCGGACGCCTGTCCCGATAGGCTGCTTGGCCTACGGAATCGGGCGCTGGTGTTGTTCGGATTCGCGGCCGGCTCAAGAGCGGGCGAGCTTGCGTCCATTCTCGAGGTGGGCGACCTGTCCCTCACCGCGAACGGCGATCTATATATATTGTTACGTCGTTCGAAGACTGACCAGGACCAGGCCGGTCGCGATTTTATTTTGTCTCGAGGGCAGCATCCGTCGACATGTCCCGTGCTGGCGGTCCAGGTCTGGATGTCAGTGTCGGGCATTGACCAAACCGGCGGCCCGCTGTTCCGAGCCGTGAGCAGGCATGGCAAAGTCAGCCCGAACGCGCTCGCGCGCCGCAGCATTTCGAAAATCCTGAAAGCTGCGGCAGCGAGGGCGGGACTCGGTCGGACTCCGCTCTTTCAAACCACGTAACTTACTGATTCTACGAATGTCAAATCAGTAAGGATTGGCATGATTGTCAAATCTCGGCACAAAACGGGTACAAAACGCTCAGGATCCGGAATTTG
>Ga0302320_10003483_pt1 | contig 36578 bp, 27 predicted proteins | sample Bog_T0_3_FD_202130 | JGI IMG/M metagenome (GOLD analysis project Ga0302320, IMG submission 202130) | Peat permafrost microbial communities from Stordalen Mire near Abisko, Sweden - Bog_T0_3 | ecosystem: Environmental > Terrestrial > Soil > Wetlands > Peat | place: Sweden: Abisko, Stordalen Mire...
AAGCGCCGAAGATAACCTTTTTGGGGCAGCTACCTTTGTAACCGATACAAAAGAGACGGAGAGGAGGAAGCTCTTGCAATGAGTCCACGCTGCGTTCTAACGGAATGCTTGACAGGCCGACAGGCGCGCACTACATTGAGCCTATCCCGGTTCATCCGCAAGATTGAATCCGGACAAGGATCTGGTTTCAGAATGAATTCTCTTTCCACTCTCGTGCTGTGTCCGTGTTGCTTCTGCACAGCGGGGGTGTGTGTCTAGGAGAATCGAGCTTTAGTTTCGAGAGTCGCCCAGAACCCACCCGCCGTCTATGGCCGGGTGGGTTTTGATTTTGCGGTCCAATTCACAAATCAACGATGCTACTTCCCAGGAGGAATAACCCAAAATGTCACTCCGAATTAACGATATCGCGCCAGATTTCAATGCTGAGACAACCCAGGGAACCATTCACTTTCACGAGTGGATCGGCGACGGATGGGCCGTCCTCTTCTCGCATCCCAAAGATTTCACGCCCGTCTGCACCACCGAGCTTGGCGCGGTTGCCGCGCTCCAGGAGCAGTTTGCCGAGCGCGGAGCAAAGGTGATCGGCCTCAGCGTCGATCCCGTGTCAAACCACAGCAAATGGAGCGCGGACATTCAGGACGTCGGCGGATATGCGGTGAACTACCCGCTTATCGGCGACCCCGAGTTGAACATTGCCAAGCTCTACGACATGCTTCCAGCAGATGCCGGCGAGACCTCAGAAGGCCGCACACCCGCAAACAACGCACCCGTACGCACTGTCTTCGTAATCGGTCCCGACAAGCGCATCAAGCTTACCTTGGCTTATCCCATGACCACGGGCCGTAACTTCGACGAGATCATCCGCGTCATCGATTCGATCCAACTCACCGCGAAGCACCGCGTGGCGACCCCCGCCAACTGGCGTCAGGGTGACGACGTGATCATCACCGGCGCCGTCTCCAACGAAGAAGCAGACAAGATCTTTCCTGGATACAAGACGGTGAAGCCATACCTTCGCACAACGTCGCAGCCAACGGCATAGCGCGCGAACGGTCAGCCTGGCATTCTTGATGACATTTGCCGAAGTAGGTTTGCGCACTCGCCGCGCGAACGCAGCCCATTTTTCTTTCGTCTTTTGGGTAATCTTGCCGAATTCGGAGCCGTGTGGTACCTTGACCGCAGTGAGATATTCGACCTCCATGACCGCCAAAATGTGTTGTTGTGCAGCGATCTGTTGCGCATGCGCATCTTCTGGCGTGAGGAAGTGGCTGGGGTAGAGTAACTTACAAGCCGTCACCTCATTTATGACCCACCGCCAGAAATTGCATTGGCAGGTGGGTTTTCTATTTTCAGTCGAAATCGAGGCGACGGCGGCAATCGAGCCAGCGTCCTCAGGATTCGGACAAGGAGAAAGAAATGGCTGTTCCGGAAATCAGGGTCGAAGAATTGAAGCGGCGGCTGGATGCAGGCGAGAATCTCTTCCTGCTCGATGTGCGCGATGAATCCGAGTACGACATCTCCAATATTGGCGGCAGCCTGATCCCGCTCCCCGAATTGGCCAAGCGCCTCAACGAACTGGATGTTCACCAGAAGATCGTCACCATCTGCAAAATGGGGCCGCGCGGCGCCAAGGCCGTCAAGGTTCTCCACGATGCAGGCTTTGAGCAGGTGTGGAACCTCACCGGCGGAATTCACGCCTGGTCCGATCGCGTGGATCATTCCGTTCCGAAATATTAGAGTCTTTCGCCCTCCGCTTCCGTTTCTGAAGCGGATCCACACTAGCCCGTAAGCTCCGGCGGACGAGTCCACCTCTCTTGTTTGCGGCGAGCTCCCACAGTGTCTACAATTTAGGTGTCCCTGAGCAATAAGGAGGAAGTCTGTGGCGGAAGAAGTTACGCAAGTTTCATTGCACGAAGATGCGGCATATCAATTAGCAAATATCACCAAGACTGCACCGCAGTTTGGGGCGATTACGCCGCGCTGGCTGGTTCGTTTCCTTGACTGGAAACCACTGGAGGCCGGCATCTTCCGCTTGAATCGCGTCGACGAAACCAAGCCGATCGATTCAACCTGCAACCACGAGGATGAGTCGACGCTGGTTTCCACGTTTGTCCAGTATCAGCAGGAGCCGCGCGAGTACCGCCTCAGCAGCATCAATGCAGTGCTGAACGTGCACACCCGTGTCTCCGACTTGTTCAACAGTCCCTTCGACCAGGTTCGCGAGCAGTTACGGCTGCTGATTGAAAGCGTGAAGGAGAAGCAAGAGAGCGAACTGCTCAACAATGCCGATTACGGCCTGCTGCACAATGTCGACGACTCGCAGAAGATCAAGACGCGCAAAGGTCCCCCCACACCGGACGATCTGGACGAATTGCTCACCAAGGTGTGGAAAGAGCCCTCCATTTTTCTTGCGCATCCCCGTACCATCGCAGCGTTTGGGCGTGAGTGCACCCGCCGCGGCGTACCTCCGCCGACCGTGTCCCTGTTTGGAACGCCCTTCCTCACCTGGCGTGGAGTTCCACTGGTCCCATCCGACAAGATCGCGATTCGCAACAAGGACCAGAAGTCGAAGATCGTCCTCTTGCGCGTAGGCGAAAAGAAGCAGGGTGTCATTGGCCTCTTCCAGCCCGGCCTTCCCGGCGAGCAAAGCCCAGGGTTGTCGGTGCGCTTCATGGGTCTTGATCAGCGTGCACTTGCCTCTTACCTCGTGGCGCTCTATTGCTCCGCCGCGGTTCTGGTGCCAGACGCAATTGCCCTGCTCGAAGACGTGGACGTAGGTCAATACCATGAGTACAAGTGAGCAGCCGCCGATCATTAGTTCAAATCCGGCAACTTCAGTGAACGGACTCAACCCCGGCGATGGCGCTGTCACAGGCGTTCTCTCTCCGTCGGAGGTTGCGCGCATCGCTAACGAACTTTTCAACGCGCTGCCCGACGAACTTCAGCTTCCGGCTGCTGCCGTAGCGCGCGTTGCGCTGCCGCCGAACTCCGCCTTCACGGGGAACCCCTACGCGGCAGTGCCATCGCCAACGGTGCCCGCTGTTCCGGGATTGCTCGCGAGCCTCACCGATCTTCAGTCCGGTTCGTATGTTTCCACGCCTGACCGCACCATCGCTCCCGATGTGCGGACTCCTGCTGCAGCTCCGGCCCCGCCCGCCGGCCGGCCAGGCCAGGGCGCTGCTGGCGTTCCTGATGCGCCGTCCTCGTTTCCTGGCGCGCCGTTCTCGTTTCTTGCCGATGCGCGGCCCATCTTCGTCGAGCCCGCTTCGGAGCGCGATCCGCAAGGAGCGCCTTTGCAGCCTCTCGCTGGAGACGACTATGCAAGCGGCGGATTCGCCGCCATTCCCGCGTCCTTATTTGCGGAGCGGCAGCCCACCCAACTGGCAGCCTCACCGCAGCCTCCTTCGCCCACGGCCCCCGGCTCTTTTGGCCTACTCGACTCCTCGCCCATTCCGCCCTTTTCTTTTCTCGAGGAAGCGCGGCCAATCTTTTCGGGTTCCATCCCCGGTCCCGTTCCTGCTACAGGTGTGCCAGAAAAGCCCGCAAAGCCCGAGGGCAACTCGGCCGCCGCCAATCCTTTCGCGGCCCCGCTCGATCAGCGTGCGCCTCAACTTCCCGGCGCTGCGGCAAACACCCCGGACGCTGGCGCTCCCGCGTTCGGCAATTTTCTTGAGCGAACCCGACCTCTCGACACTGCGGGTACAATCCCGGTTGTCGCGCCGGGAGTCGGGCAGCAGGACTCGCTCGCTGACCTCGGCCTCTCGTCCTACTCCTTTGACGTCGAAGCCATCCGTCGCGATTTCCCCATCCTCAATGAAGTTGTGAACGGCCACCGCTTGATTTGGCTCGACAACGGAGCCACCACGCAGAAGCCGCAGTCCGTCATCGATCGCATCAGCTACTTTTACGAGCACGAAAACTCCAACGTGCATCGCGCCGCACACGAGCTTGCCGCACGCGCCACCGATGCCTACGAGTCAGCTCGTGAGAAAACGCGCCGCTTCCTCAATGCAGGTACGACGCGCGAAATCGTCTTTGTACGCGGAGCCACCGAGGCCATCAACCTCATCGCGCAAAGCTGGGGACGCCAGAACATTCAAAAGGACGACGAAATCGTCATCACCTGGCTCGAGCATCACGCCAACATCGTTCCCTGGCAAATGCTCTGCGCGGAGAAGGGTGCGCGCCTTCGCGTGGCCCCCGTCGACGATTCAGGCCAGGTCTTGCTCGACGAATACGAAAAATTGCTCGGGCCCAAAACGCGACTCGTCTCCATCACCCATGTGTCCAACGCTCTCGGCACCGTCGTGCCCGTCAAGGAGATGGTCGAGGCCGCTCATCGTCACGGCGCGCGCGCACTTGTCGACGGCGCACAGGCGGTCTCTCACATGCGCGTCGATGTGCAGGCGATCGATTGCGATTTCTACGTCTTTTCCGGGCACAAGGTTTTCGCGCCGACGGGAATTGGTGTCGTGTACGGAAAGTCCGAGGTCCTCGACAACATGCCTCCCTGGCAGGGCGGCGGCAACATGATTCAGGATGTCACGTTTGAGAAGACGCTCTACCAGCCGCCGCCGCAACGATTTGAAGCAGGCACCGGCAATATTGCCGATGCGGTCGGCCTTGGTGCGGCCATCGATTATCTCGATCGCGTCGGCATCGCCAACGTCTCACGCCACGAACACATGCTGCTCATGTACGCTACTTCTGCTTTGCAGAAGATCCCCGGCCTCACCATCATCGGCACGGCGAAAGAGAAGGCCGGCGTGCTCTCCTTCGTGATGGATGGTTTCCGCACCGAGGAGATCGGCGATTATCTCAACCGCAAGGGCATCGCAGTGCGCGGCGGTCACCACTGCGCGCAACCCATCCTGCGCCGGTTCGGTTTGGAGACGACGCTGCGCGCCACGCTTGCCCTCTACAACACCTGCGAAGAAATTGACGCCCTCGTCGCGGCTCTCTGGGCCTTGCGCCAGGGACGAAACCCCGGCTTGGCCTGAGCCACAAAAGGGGACCGAGTCCGAATGACGAATTGGTTCAATTCCGAGTGGCCCTGGTACGTGGCAGGGCCGCTGATCGGCCTGTTCGTACCTGCCTTGCTGCTTGTCGGCAACAAGGTCTTCGGCATCTCCGGCAATCTTCGCCATCTCTGCTCAGCCGTCCTTCCCAGCCGGCTCGAGTTCTTTCGATACGACTGGAAGAGCAAGGGGCTCTGGAATCTCGTCTTTCTCGCCGGGGTCCTCATCGGCGGATTTCTGGCATCTCACTTCGGCGCGCCTCAGGCCATCAACATCTCCCCTGCGACCGTGGCCACCTTAAGCCACAGCGGAATTCATGACTTCTCTGGTGTAGCACCGCATGAGCTATTCACCTGGCATGCGCTGCTCACGCTGCGCGGATTCATCTCCATCGTGGTCGGCGGATTTCTGGTTGGTTTTGGAACGCAATACGCAGGCGGTTGTACTTCGGGCCACGCCATCAGTGGTCTGGCAAACTTTGAACTGCCGTCCCTCATCGCCGTCTTTGGCTTTTTCGCTGGTGGACTCGCGGCTACCTACTTCATCCTGCCGTTTGTGATTGGAAACCTATGACCGGCGCGCCTCTTCCCGATTTCGACGGTTGCGGCACGTCTGGTGCGGACGAAAAGATCCGTCCCGCATTCCTGCTCGTCTACCTGCTTCTCGGGATTGCCTTCGGCGTGGTGCTCACATGCTCGCAGGTTCTCTCCTGGTTTCGCATCCAGGAAATGTTCCATTTCCAATCGTTCCGCATGTATGGCATCATCGGCTCCGCCATTGCCACTGCTTCTGTTTTTCTTGCGCTGATCAAAGCCGCAAATCTGAAATCCATCGACGGCAAGCTCATCGCCATCCCGCGCAAACCATTGGGCAGCGGAATCCAGTACGCGGTCGGCGGCACCATCTTTGGCGTTGGATGGGCTCTCACCGGCGCATGTCCTGGTCCGCTTTTCGCTCTCATCGGCAACGGTGTGACCGTAATGATTGTGGCTGTGGCGAGCGCACTTGCAGGCACATGGGTTTACGGCTGGCTGAGGCCAAGCCTTCCACATTGATTGGATCGGGTTTGCGGGGGTGGCTTTTGAACCCCTTTTGTCTCAGAGGGAAGATTCGGGTCAGACTGATCTAACGAGTGCTTCCAGAACCCGTGCGTTAGCTGGCGGCATGCGAAGTACGCGCTGCACCGTGGCCTTCGAAATGCGGTCCTTGGCGATCTGGCGAAGACACTGACCACGCCGGCGATCTTCCTTGATGGCGGCGTTGTCCAGCGATCCTCTAGTTCGAGTCTCAAATACTGCGTACAGGCCAGTGCAATCATCGAGCCGGAGTCGCTGGGACGAATTCATGAGGTTCACGCGAGAGCTGTGCGGTGCGCGCTAATCTCGGTTCAAGGCTCGCTTCAGAACCGCCTCTAGCCCCGTCTTGATTTCGGCGTATTCACTTTGGGATAGAGTGCCGGATAGTTTCTCGCTCTCAATTGCGAATAATTCGTCTTTCAGAATGTTGAGTAAAACTGCCTTGCTGGTGGCAGGAGCAGAATCCGAGACAACGGCCGTCTGGACAGGGCGTGAGGGTGCGGGCGTTGCCCTTGGTTCGAAATCGGCATCGTGGGCCGGGCCTTGTTTTCCAAGAAAGTCGCCGCCTGGCTTCTTCAAAAGAAAAGCGGCTGCGGCGATGAGCAGTAGCGCGAGTGCTCCGAGAATCCACCACTTGTATTTCGTGAGCGGATCGGGTGTGTCGATCGGTACTCCTATGCCACCGCCGGGAGTGTTGCCGGGGCTCGCACTGTCGCCGGAAGCGCCAGCCATGCCGGCCTGGGGGCCCATACCTGCGCCCTGGGCCTCAGCGGGCATTTGGCCCTCGCCGGAGACGGTGAATGCAATCGCCTGACCGGGATGAATCCCCTTGGCCACAAAGGTCTGAACCCGCGGATCCTCTTGCGTCGATTGAAAGGTGGCTCCTTGAGCTCGTGAGAAATCGATTCCCTTGGCAGCGTAGACGACGAAATTGTCTGCGGGCATCTGCAGATGAGGAGTGAAGGTGTAATGCCCGTTGTAGGGCACGTGGTACAGGACCTCGAACAGTGTTTCCTTTTCGCCCTGGTCCGGTTGAATGGGAACGTTGAAAGTATAGTGGCCCTTTTGAGCAAGCGGCACGAGGCGCGTGTTGGTGCCGAGGCCGCCGGGGCGCGTGGCAGATGCGCTGTCGAGTTCAGCATCGGGTGGAAGCACCACCTCGAAGGTGTTATCGCTGAACTGAGCTTTGGGAGGCAGGCTCGTGTTGCGAACCAGGAATCTTTCGTGCACACGCAGGGTGTCGGCGGCGGCTTCGAGAAGAATCATGTCCGCGTCGATACTGACGCCGTCAACCTTGGCGGCAACATCGTAGACATTCACGTCTCCCGAGCCTCCAGCCTGCGGCGCCGCGATGAAGTAGGTTCCTCCCTGGTGATTGACGCGGATCAGATAAGGGCCCATGCCTGGCGCGTTCAACGAGTAGTGGCCGCTGGAATCCGTGGTCGCGTTGGCGGCTTCATTCATACCGGCTTGCACATCGATCAGGGCCACTGCGTCGCCGGCGGACGGTTTGTTGCTTGTCTTGTTGGTGACCGTGCCGGTAACCGGGGCGGCTTGTGCAACTCCACTCAGAACCAATGAGGCCAGGGCAAAAGTGACGAGCGAAATCCGGGGAAGTTTCATGGGCTTCAACGACTCCTATCCATGCGTTGTGAGCTGTTCCGTTTTGTTGTCAGCGCCAAATGCGACACCCGCAGCCTTGAGAAACTCGTCCGGCGGAGTTCCTCCGGCAAAGATCCATACAAAGTCGTTTGGCAGTTCTCGAGTTTGACCGTCTGCTTCGATGAGGGCTGTACCGGCACGGAATTCCATCGGCATGGAGTTGAAGAGGACCTCGATCTTGTTGGATGCAATGTGCTCTTGAATGCGTTTGGCATTGCGATCTTTAAGGCGGCTGAATTCGCTGCGGCGATAGGACACCGTAACCTTGTTGCCCGACTGATGCGCAAGTCCCATGGCAGCCTCGACTGCGCTGTCGCCGCCGCCCACAATGAGGATGTTCTTGTCGGTGTAATGATCGGCCTCAATGAGGCGATACAGGACGTGCGGAAGTTCCTCGCCTTTGACACCAAGTTTACGCGGTGTCCCCGCGCGGCCAACGGCCAGCACGACGGCTCGCGCCATGTACAACCTATGGGAAGTGCGGATCGTGAACAGACCATCGGGATCTTTCTGCACGGCTTCGACTCCCTCGCCAGTGTGAATATTGAGATCGACGCGCTGCATGATCTTCTCCCAGAAGGCCAGCAAGTCTTCCTTGGAAAGTGTGGTCTTGCTGAAACGGCCGTGCAAGGGAAACTCGACAGGGCTGGTCATCACCAGCTTCTGGCGCGGATATTTTGAAACCGTCCCGCCCACAGTCTCGCGCTCAAGGGTGAGCGCCTTGAGATGATGCTCCGCCGATCTAAGCGAGGCACTGATGCCGGCAGGGCCAGCACCGACGATGACCACATCCCAAACGTCTTGTTGTGACGAGCCTGCGTCTGAGGCGCCGATGCGCTGCGCGATCACGTCGATGCAATCGCGTCCCTGGTTGACTGCATTCTTGATGAGGGCCAGGCCGCCGAGTTCTCCCGCGATAAAGAGATTGCGAACGCTTGTTTCGTGTTCCTCGCTGATGAAGGGTGTGTCCGCGCCCGAACTCGGCTTGGCCATCACCATGGTGATCGCTCCCACCGGGCACTCCTCGGCGCACAGGCTATGGCCGATGCACTTATGTCCGTTGATGATCGTAGCCTTTCCATCGACAAGGCCAAGCACATCGCCCTCAGGACAAACGGCGATACACGCGCCGCAGCCGATACACGCATCGGTGTGAATTCGCGGATGCTGCGCCTTGGGTCCGTCAGAAAATAATGCGCCGCGCTCGCGGGACGCATGGGCTTCCGCCTCTTTGCGTTTATGTGTGCGCCAGTAGCGAATGAAGAAGAAGCCCAACACGCTTCCGGCAATGAGCCACGTAAGAAGTGTATCCATGGTTTAGCGGAACCCCATGCTCACGAAGCCGAGCCCCATTACGACAACAATGTGAACGATGGCCAGAACTGCAAACGCGTAGCTGAATGGCCGATGAATCACATGCCAGAGATGGAAGACGCGCTGGGTTTGATCGAGGAAGACGACCCGCTTGGAAAGGGAGGCCTTCTGTTTCACCAGGCGAACGACGAACTCGGTTTCAGGATTGCCGCTCGAAAACAGGCCGCCCAAAGATCGGATCTGAGCGCCAAAGCCGCACGATGCGCGGCGAAGACCTGCTACTCGAAACGGAAGACCGACATCGAGCGCAATCATCTCGCCCACCGCCAGCAACGGTCCAATGCGCCGGATCGATTCGGCCGACGGCATATGCAGCACACGGCTCAACTGTTCGGCCGAGTAGACGGATTGGCCGAGCAGCGCGTCGGCGAGCTCCTGCTCGTTCACGTGCAGTTCTGTGAGAGACATTTCGGCGGCACTCAGGGAGCGCGGAATCTGGGAGTAGAGATAGCGGCCAATAATCCCGCTCAAGGCGACCGCCAGCATAATCCAAAACGCAACACCTGCGATGCCCCTGAATTTGAACGACGCATGGAAGGCAATGATCACGGGCGCCGTCACGCCGGCAATCACGTGGAAGTCCATCCAGTGTTTCGCCGTTCCAAAGCGGCCGAGCCACGGAATGACCTTGCGCAACGCATACAGAAAGATAATGAAAAACAGGAACGTGCCCAGAATGCCTAGCTTGAGTCCAATGCTTCCGCCGGGTTTCAGAAGTTCGTATTTATCCGAGTACGGCCGCTCGTCCAGCGGAAGAAGATAGTAGTCTGCCCCATAAATAGCGATGGCGGCCACGAGCAGAAACGCCGCGCCAGCAGCGATGGCTACACGGATGCGATGTCCGAGTTCCTTCTTGCGCTTTGCCTGTTGTTTTTGGGCAGCGGGACTGTTTTCGAGCAAGGTAGGGTTCAATGCTTCTCCTTGTTGGGGGTGGGAGTTGCCTCTTCCGATGAGGCGCCATCGGCATTCTTGTCCGCGGGTTTCACTTTCACGTTTGGATCCTGTTCGGCTTCGATCGAAAACCCCCGGTAGTTATCGAATACGTGTGTGTTGCGCCAGTGCTGGCGGGGAGTTGTCACGTCAACGACCGCCATGGCCGGCAGGGTAAGAGGCCCTACCTCTTTGCTCGGGTCGAGGCGCTTGTAGTCGACATGAATCTGCAGTGAGCGCAAACCAACATCGCTCATGTCGTGGAGCAGGCTTGCCTCAACTTTGACCACTTCTCCGGAGCGGCTGTCGAGCCATGCGGTGCCCTGCAGTTCAAGCGGGTACTCGCGTCCACGCAGCGCAAGGGCAGCAGGGGTGCGACGGCCTGCAATATGCGTGAAGTGTACCGGGATGGTCGATTGGCCGTTCACGATTTCCTCGTTGTCTGCCTCAAACGTAAATCCATTCCGGTAGTACGGATGGAAAACGAGGAGCACCGTGGAAACGCCGTTCGTCACAAGCATGGGCAACTGCGGCTGTTTGTTCTTCCCGTTGGCGGACTCGATGCGCGACTCATTCAACTGGAATTCATCGCCGCTGCCGCTCATCATGATGAGGTAATCGTACTTGGCGCGCTCGGTGGCCTCGACATGACCGCTGGGAGAGATCTTTTCCTGCGTGACGGACTCGTTGCAATGCAGATCGGCAAGCTTGTCAAGGTAGGCGGTGATCTGCTCCTGCGCCCGATCGATGGCCGTTGTCGTGGGTGCGGACTCTGTAAAGGCCACGCCCGGCATCAACAGGCAAAGAACACCCGACAAAATGGAACGAGGCTTAAGGAAGATTGGCATGGACTGCCCTCCTTGTGGCTGCGCGGTTATTGAAGCGGATGCCCAGCGTCGTCGTCCATTGGTTGTAATTCAGACTGCCTCCGCGCTGAAGGGTAAACATGCTTTCCACAAAGAATTTGGAGCCGAGGTTGCTGTCGGCCATGATGTTTGCAAAGTTGGAATTGCTGCTTGCCGCCACGGACGAGGTGTAGGAGTAACGACCAGCCTGCAGGTTGATTCGCAGACTGTCGGTTACATCCCGCGAGAGGGTGACTGTGCTGTACGTCCCGGCGGCAAAGGCGCTATCGAACTTGGAGTAGCGCGCGTCGGCTGTCAATCCGGTTTTCCAGATGTCGGACATGGTGACGCCAAAAAGCTTGTTCAAGGAACTCTTGGGGTCGCTCGAGTCGCTGCTGCTGCCGAGGCTGAAGTAGCCGGTGATGTGGCGCGGAAACTGTATCCTGGCGCCTCCGTTTATGCCCTGGTAAAGGTATTTGTCCAGGAGTCCGGTTCCCACAAGAGTCGGATCGTAGGTGGGCACGTCGCGAAAATACGTGTCGGTCAAGTCGAGCACCACGCGCGGATGGACCTGAATCCGCAATGAGAGCAGACTCTGACCGAGGCCCGTGTTCACCGCCGTCGAACCGGGATTGGCCGTAGGCTTGTCGATCTGCATCGAGTGATACATAGAGAAGTAGCGCTTGAACGAGATGTTGTTCTCCGTAAATCCAAAGGGCCGGTTGATGGTCCACTTGAGCATTTCTACTCCCGCGCCCACGGTGCTTGAATATCGAAAACCCTCAAAGCTTCCGCCATGCAGGTTGTAGAAGGCGCCGCCGATTCGCCGCTGCGGGTTGTAGTCCCATGCGGTTGGATCGGGAGTGGAGCCGGCAAATAATCCCAGCACCGAGCGAGAGTCAAATTGCCTGGCGACATAAGCGCCATCGATGGTCTCGAGGCTGCTGGCCCAGGGAAGATAAAGCCGGCCAATGCCCGCCGTCCAGTGGGACTCAGGATTCACGTAGCTCAGGCTCATCAGATAGGTGCGGTTGATCAGGTCCTGGAGAGACTGCTGCGAAGGACCGGAGTTCGACCGCAGATTCCCGCGCCAGTAGCCGTTGAGATTCCAGTGGGTGCCAAACATGCGCGTGAAGTCGGCGCGAAACACCATGCCGTACTCATTTGAGACTGCGCCGCCGCCCGACCCGACCTGTCGAATCATGCTGACATCGAATCCGATTCTGCCGCGGATCTGGTTGACCTCAGGTAAGGGTGGACGCGGAAGCGCTGCGCGCACTTCCTCATCGAGCGGATCGCCCTCAGAGAAGCTGATCACGATCGGGTACCGGCGCGTGTTGCCAAGCGTGTTCTTCTCGACAATTTTTTCCACTTCTGTGTCGGGCAAAGAGACGACGTCGCCCGGGGCCAGGTCGCGTGACGTGGCCACTACTTCGCAAACGGCCGACGTGGAAGCGACCGCCACCACCGAGAGCTTGGCCACCACTCCTGCTTCAAGCGCCTTGTTGGCCGGGTCATCCGAGGGCTTCGATGGATCTTGCTTCAGCACCAGCTTTGTGCCTTCGGCCAGCCCAGCATCTCGGCCGGCGTCGATGTACACGTTGGTTCCATTAATGTATCGAATATGAAAATCGTTACGTACCTGCGCGGACGCTGTGGACGTGGCGGGGATTGAAGGCGCGACTGCGGGCTCTTGCGCGGCGCAAAGCGGCGCTGCGAGGAAGATCGGGAAGAGATGCCGAGCGCACATTCGTCTCATCATGAATTCCCATTCTTGTGGCATGCGTAGCAGTTCACGCTGTTATACACGTAGCCGGAGATCCCGTTGTGTTTGGGAGTCGTGGCCGCCGCGGTGTGACAACTGGTGCACGTGAAGACCGAGTAGTCCGACGAATTCGTATGGCATGTGGCGCACACACTATTCGCGCCGCCATGGTTGAGCGGGAAGAACGTGTGGTAGCTGGCGGGCAGAGTTGCTGGGAGCCACGCTGTGGTCGTGTGGCAGGTAGTGCATGTAGTGGGCCAGCCCGCCGTTACGTGATTCGGGTTTGTGGTTCCAGTGAAATCCGCCTGGTGGCACGAGTAGCAGGCCGTTGGCGTGCCGGCAAAGACGTTGTTGATGTGGCAAAGATTGCAGGCCACGGTTACGTGCGCGCCGGTCAGCGGGAATGGCGTGTTGTTGTGATTGAAGGTTGCGCCTGTCCAGTCGGTTGTTGTGTGGCAGGTATCGCACGTGGTGGGGAAGCCCGCTGCGGCGTGATTGGGATTGGTGGTGCCGTTCCAGTCTGCCTGGTGGCAGCCGTAGCATGCCGTGGGCAGCGTCGTGTAGTTGTTGTTCACGTGGCAGGATGCGCAGGGAGTGGTTGTGTGCGCGCCCGTCAGCGGGAAGGCCGTTGTGGCGTGATTGAAGGAGGACGGGCTCCAGCCGCTGGTTGTGTGGCAGATGGAGCAGTCGGTTGGAAAGCCGGATGCGACGTGGTTGGGATTCGTGGTGCCGTTGAAGTCTGCCTGGTGGCAGGAATAGCAGGCAGTCGGCGTATTTGTGTAGTTGTTGTTGGTGTGGCACTGTACGCAGGTCAACGTGGCATGCGCACCTGTCAGCGGATAGTTGGCGTAGGTCGCATGATTGAAGTTGACGGTGGTCCAGTCGGTCGTGGTGTGGCAGGTGTCGCACGTAGTGGGGAAGGCGGCGGCAATGTGGCTCGGATTGTTTGTGCCCGTCCAGTCTGCCTGGTGGCACCCGTAGCAAGTGGTAGGCAGTGTCGTGTAGTTGTTGTTGACGTGGCACTGCGCGCACGGAACGGTGGCATGCGCGCCCGTCAGCGGGAATACGGACGCATGATTAAATGTCGACATGGTCCATGTCGTCGTGGAGTGGCATAACGTGCAGTCGGTAGGGAAGCCGGCGGCGAGATGCGCGGGGTTAGTGGTGCCGGTGAAGTCCGCCTGGTGGCAGCCGTAGCAGGTAGTGGGCAGCGTCGTGTAGTTGTTGTTGACGTGGCACTGTGCGCAGGGGACTGAGACGTGCGCGCCCGTAAGCGGGAATGCCGTGTTGTTGTGATTGAAAGTGGCGAGCGTCCACGATGTTGTGTTGTGGCAAGTGGCGCAGGTGGTGGGGAAGCCTGCTGTCACGTGATTCGGATTGTTCGTTCCGTTGTAATCGGCGGTGTGGCAGGAATAGCAGTCCGTCGGCACCGTCGTGTAGTTGTTGTTCGTATGGCATTGCGCGCAGGTCACGGTCAGGTGCGCGCCCGTCAGCGGGAATGGACCGGTGGAGTGATCGAAGGTAGCGGGCGTCCAGCCGGTGGTTGTGTGGCAAAGGCTGCAATCCGTCGGAAATCCCGCGGCCGCGTGATTCGGATTTGTCGTCCCGTTGAAGTCTGCCTGGTGGCAGCTGTAGCAGGTGGTGGGTGTGTTGACGTAGTTGTTGTTTACGTGGCATTGCAGGCACGTGACCGTGGCGTGCGCGCCTGTGAGCGGATAGTTGGCATAGAGCGTGTGGTCAAATTTGGGATTGAGCCAATCGACCGTTGTGTGGCAGGTTGCGCAATCGTGTGGCAGGCCAAGCTGCACATGCGGCGGATTGTTGGTGCCGGTGAAATCGCTCGTGTGGCAGGCAAAGCAGGTAGCGGGCGTACCCTTATAGACATTGTTCGCGTGGCATGCCGTGCAGGGCAGGGTGGCATGTGCACCGGTCAGCGCGTAGCCGGTGATTGCCAGGTGATCGAACTTTGCGTTCAGCCAGGTGTTCATCGTGTGGCAGGTCTGGCAGTTCGTGGAGAAGCCACCCGCAACGTGATCGATGACCGGAGTAAGAAAGTCTTTCTGGTGGCAGCTGTAGCAGGCTGTCGAGAGCCCAGCGAACTGGCCCACTGCGGCGTTCTTGTGGCAGTCTTCGCACTGCAGCAGAGCATGCGCACCAACCAGCGGGAAACGATTCTGGTGATCGCTGATCTCCTTTAAAGAAACCTGCCAACCTTTCACCGAGTGGCAACTTTCGCAGTTGGCGCCGAACTGGCGCCGATGGATGTCTGCATGGCAATCGGCGCAATGCGTGCTCACATTCTTGAAGACCAGGTTGGTGTGGCACTTGGTGCAAGACACCTTTTCGTGCAAGCCGCGCAAAGGGTAGCCGGTCTGATCGTGGTTGAACTCGGGGTTGGAGCGGATCGGCGCCCAACTGGTGTACGTGTGGCAGTTCTGGCAGGGTGTGGAGATGGGGCCGTGCGGATTGGTCACTTTCGCTTGAGGACCGCCGACGCTGGGACGCGGATTGCTCGCCGGCTGCTGCGCGGCAGCAGCCGCAAGCAGTGGCACGAGTCCAACCACGATCGTAGTGAGCCAGCGCGAACGAGCCATCGTACACTCCGCGAATTACAGGGCCCCGCGAATGGCTGCAAGTTCAAATTGCGGTCAATCGCCTACGCAACGTCAAAAGCCAACTGAAAACGCCCCAGGTGCCGGGAAGCGAATCTCCATCCCTCGCACCATCCCACTTGGCCGGCACTCTTTCATACCGCAGGGACGTGGCGTTTCAATTGCGCTAAATCCATCTCGCAGATTCAGGTTTTACCGGAAACCTATGGGCACGGCCGTGTAAGCATTCAACTGGCTTCAGCGGGTTCGCGCGGCTTTCCTCTTACGGGCATCGAGTCCGGAATGTTCTTGCTTGAGGCAACTGATATCGCAGAATAATGCAGCGTTCTGTAACGACGAACTTTGGGGAACTTTGTGAGCTAGATCGCCTTACGATTGACTTGGGTTCAGATTACAACAGGAGCTTTTTGGGGTCCAGACGAGAAATCGCAAACAGGTGCGTCCTGCATGACGATTCGTTCATCCCGAGCCCGTCGTCTTGCGAGCGTCCACTTTGGGAACGCTCATTCCGTGACAGGCTTCGCACGCCGTCGGCGTTGGCTTGTAGAACAGCACCATGTTTCCGTTCACCGGCTTCTTCAGCGTGTGGCACGCGGCACAGGGAACATCTTCATGACCTCCCGCGAGCGGGAAAACTGTCTTGCTGTGATCGAAGAGCGATGGCCGCCATTTATTGGTGTTGTGACATCCTGCGCAGTCGTTTCCCTTGGTGCCGAACTGATCGGAATGTGGGTTTTCGTGGCATTCCACGCAGGTTTGAGGGGCATTGGCGAATTGCACGTGGATTAGTGACAGCTCCATGTTGGGCGGCTTGTGGCATTCCGCGCAGGCCACTGCGCGATGCGATCCCACCAATGGGAAATGAGTCTTTGCATGATCGAATTTTGACAGGTCTTTCCATTCTTTCGTGGAGTGACATGCTTCGCAACCGAGGGGTTTTCCTGAAGCTCCGAGCGCGGTCATTCGGTCCTTGAATTGGCCCTTGTGCACATCCTCATGACAGGTCGTGCAGTTGAGCTGAGCGAAGTGGTAGGGTATTACTTTCGTACCGAATGCGGCCTTGTGACATTCGTTGCACGCTACCGCCTCATGACCTCCAGTGAGCGGGAAGACTGACTTCTGATGCTTGTCCAGCGTGTAGTTTGTCGTCTTGAAGGTGGCGCCATTGTGGCATTGCTCGCAGCGGTTTTTCCATGGCGCGCCGGCGAACTGTCCCTCGTGCTCATCCTTGTGGCAATCGACGCAGAGTGCGAACTTGATCTTGAACTGTGTGGCTTTGCCCGCCGGAGTATGGCAGGTAGCGCACTTGACCGCCGCATGCGGGAAGATCAAAGGAAAGCCGGTCTTCGCGTGATCCGCAACGGAAAATGTAGACGGGCTCCATCCCTGCACCGTATGGCAACTCTCGCATCGTCCGCCATCGGCGCGCTTCAGAAATTGACCTCCATGTGGATCGGGCTTGTGGCAGTCGGCGCACGCCTCGTGGGGTATTGGCGTCTTGAAGTCTCCGCCGGTGTGGCAGGTCACGCAAGGCACATCGATGTGCTTGCCAAGCAGCGGAAACTTCGTCTTCGAATGATCGAATGTAGTAGCGAAGCCAGACTTCTTCCAGGAAGAAGTGTTGTGGCACGAATCGCACCCCTGCTTGAATTCGCCTTTGTGCGGATCCTTGTGACAATTGGAGCAGCTTGCAAACGGCAGCCCTGCGTAGCGCGGCTGCCCGTCGGCGCCGGCCGTATGGCAGCTCTGGCACAAGACCGTTCGATGGGCACCGGTCAGTGGATAGCGCGTCTTCGAGTGATCGAAGTTTTGCCGGTCAATGCTCGCAGCCTTCCAATCGACAGTTGAGTGGCATTGCGCGCAATTCGCGCCGAAGCGCCCCTGGTGCTTGTCTTCGTGGCATGTGGCGCAACTGGGTGTCAGGCCAAGCCACGTTCGATTCAGATCCTTCGTCGATAAGAGAGAACGCGCTTGCGGCGAGATATGCTGCGCCGAATGGCAGGAGCGGCAACCGACGCCCACGTGCTTGCCGTCGAGCGCGTATCCCGTCTTCGAATGGTCGAATCCCTTCGGCGTTGGGTCCCAGTGGATCATCTGGAACTCGACCCCGTTGTGATCGGAATGGCACTTGACGCAGGCCGCACCCGGTGTGGCAGAGCGCGGGAAGGTGGCATGAAGACCCTTGTTCTGCTGAACTTCGGCGGCGATCTCTTTGTGACACTCCAGGCAGCGGAACTCCGGACTCCGTGTCGAGACTGCGTGGCACTTCACGCAATTCGTGTCGCCATTCAGGCTCTGGTGCGCGCGGGCGATGGGCCCCGGCGAAATCTGTGCGTGCGCAGAAACGACAACACCCATGCACAGCAGAGCAGCGCCAAGCCATCGGATCGCTCTGGTGCGGACACCCGCTCCTGAGACCGCTGTATCCAAGTGCGCTGAACCTCTCGCCGGGCGCTTTCGCATGCAACTGGTCCTTACTCGAATTCCATCTAGCTCCAAGGTCTTGCTACTTTCGGGATGCAACTGGGGATTCCATTTCCGGGATCGGACCTGGAGTGTCAGTTGCTGGAATTTGAGGGCCCAAGACAGAAGGGAAGCAGAAAATGATCGACCGCTCGACCAGGATTGCCGCTAAACGGACGAGTCGTCAATCATCAGCCGGCAGATAAATGAGTCCTGCTCTGGGAGGAGTATGCCAATTTGCGCTTTAGCTTGGCTACAGTGAAATGGCAGAAGGGCATACAACTTTCGTTGTGCAGGCAGTGGCGCAGCCTGGCGACGCAGGAAGGAGCGTAGCGAGAGCCTCTTGGTGCGGTATTAGTCTGCCGTATCGCGGCGTCGTTAATGGGCTTGATGTGGGGGTATCCCGTTCCGCATCAACACTGGTGAAACCCCTCGTTTGCCCCCGCTGGAAGAATTCCTATGATTCCATTTGCGTCCACTTTCATGACGTTTTAGTCTCTGTAAGTTAATGTAAATAAAATCGACACCAACTTTTTCAGGCTGAATTTCGGCGGTTCGATCCCGGTCTCCCGCTCCAAAGGTTTCTTCTACTCGGTTTCCTGAATCTTCACCACAAAGCACGCAATGGATTTTTCTCCAGCCACCAGAAACTGGTGCGGAATTCCCGCAGGCACGTGAACAAATTCGCCCTGCTTCAATTCCTGACGAACGCCGCCTTCCAGGGCGTCGCCGTTCCTCTGGCCTGGCCCGGCCTTCCTGGGGTGCGTCAACGTTCCGCCCGTCACCAACGTCGCCGTGCCTGCCAACACGCAAAACAGAAACGCGTAGCCTTCATGCATTTCGGCGTCGCCATCGCGGCTTCTGAATAACAGCCCAAGGCTGTGCTGGGGGTACTCCCGCAACGTTTCGCTGGCCGAGCCGTCTCCGTAACGCGCCATCTTTTTCAAATACGCGGCGCGCTCCAGCAGGATCGCCGGTGGCCAGTGATCCACGGGCGAACGCTTTTGATCCCGCGGGCCAATCTCCTCAAGCGCCATGTCCTTCAGAATTTCTCTGGCAAGGTCATCCATTTCTTCTACCCACCCTGCGACTGCGAACCAGCCGCAATCGTACCTATTTCAGTTTTGCCAGTTTACGCGCGCGCTGAAACACCGCGAGAAACATGGGCCGCGTCAGCTTGCCCGTGTTGGTGTTTTGCAGCGAGGGATGAAAGCTGGCGATGACTACCAGGCCGCCTGGAAGCGTGTATTCGGCGCCGTGTGCAAAGACGTAGTCCTTGCGGCTGGTGATCAGGCCGGTTCGTTGCGCCCATCCCAGCAGCCCTTCGAAAGCGATGCGGCCCAGACAGACCACCACGCGCAGATCCTTCAACAGCGCCATCTCACGGTCAAGCCAGGGAGCGCAGTTGAGCATCTCCTCCGGCGTGGGTTTATTGCCTGGCGGGGCACAGCGCACAACCGCGCTGATCCACAAACCATGGAGCTTCATGCCGTCGTCGCGTGACGAGGCCTTCGGCTGCGATGCGAATCCGGCTTCGTGAAGCACGGGAAACAAAAAGTCGCCCGAACCGTCTCCGGTAAAAGGCCGTCCAGTGCGATTCGATCCGTGGGCGCCCGGCGCAAGTCCCAGCGCAAGCACGCGCGCATTTTCGTCGCCAAACGAAGGCACGGGCTTGCCCCAGTATTCGTGGTCCGCGTAAGCGCGCCGCCGAACCCGCGCCACCTCGGTGCAATGCTCGCGCAATCGAGAGCAGCTTTCACACGCAACGATCTGTGCGTTCAGGACTTTGAGGGATTTCGCATCCCGCGCCCCAACTTGGACCATGGATAGATTCTACGATCTGCTTCGATCACTGGCCCTGTGCCATACTGAATCTGTCTTTTCTTCATTCCCCCTTGGAGACAGGCTCGATTCACATGCCAAGCACACCGAACCCTGAATTTTTACGCCGCGCCATCGCGCTTGCGACGGAAAATGTGACCTCCGGAAGGGGCGGCCCATTTGCTGCCGTCATTGTGCGCAACGGAGTCATTGTCGGCGAAGGCGTCAACACGGTCACTTCCTCGCTTGACCCCACGGCCCACGGCGAGGTGAATGCGATTCGTGCCGCAGCGCAAGCGCTTGGCACGTTCATGCTTGACGGTTGCGAACTCTACACTAGTTGCGAACCATGCCCCATGTGCCTTGCCGCAACGTACTGGGCGCGCATTGACGCCATCTACTACGGCGCCTGCGCTGCCGATGCGGCGCGCGCTGGATTTGACGATGCCTTCCTGTACGACGAGATGCGCAAGGATCACGCGGCGCGCTCCATTCCGTCCGCGCAACTCCTCGGCAACGAAGCCTGGGCAAGCTTTCAGGCGTGGATCGATGCTCCCAAGAAGATCGAATACTGAAGAGCAGCTATTAGCTTTCAGCTCTCAGCTTCCGGTATCGAGGCAGTTGCGTCAAAGCGACGCCCGCGTCCCAATGACGAGGCGGGTGGGCAGGCAAAGCTAATAAATCAATCTCATCTCGGTAATGAGGTTGTGATTGACGAAGTGGTAGCCCGAGGTGGCGATCTGGATGCCCGTCGCGAAGACGATGGATGCATGCTGTGGCTTCCATTCCATGCGGCGAATCATGTAGAAGGCCGCCGGCGTAATCATGTTCTGCGTCTTGCCGTCGAGCGGACCCGCATGGAAGAAGATGGAGTTGTCTTCAACATCCACCCATGCATATTTGCTCACGTGCATTTGAGCGGTGGAGTTCCATTCAATCGCACGGCCTTGTTGGGCGATCTTGCCAGTGGGCAGCAATCCGCCCACGGTTCCCAGCATCGCAAAACGCCCGAAGGCCTTGCCCGCTGCAATCGACGGGCAGTAATACGAGGTCAACATCAGGTTCTGTTCCACCCGCGGAGCAAAGGCGTGATACAGCACTGCTGAAACTGCGTAATTGCCATGGTCGGCATTACCCGATTTGATCCGCCACTTTACCTGCGTTCCCGCGTTTCCGAATCCATCCTTTGCCGTTGCAGAGTGATTCCGGAAATACGACGGCGGGTCCAGATCGATCTGGAATCGCCGGTCGACGATCATGCTGATGCCTTTGCCGTTTCCATAATTCAGCGTGCGCGTCCCGCCGAAGTCGGCGTTCGACACAGAAAAGCGTACGGACTGGCCGAGCCTGCCGTCAGACTGAATCAGCGGGCCCATCCAGGTCGGCTGCACTTCGGTCATGGAAGCGTTGTTCGAGCGCAGCGTTTGGTAGAAAGAGTCCTGCGCGCAGGCCGAGAGTCCAGAGGCGGCGCAGACGGATGCCAGCGCTAAAGTGAACATGAGTTTGGATAGATTCACAGGTGAGTCTATTTTTCGATAGTCCCACCCATTCGCGAAGTGATTCAGCTCACAGATGCCGAACGGCAGTAGCTGGGGCTGGCAAGCGCACCCTTCTAAAACAGAATCCGCATTTCGGCAATGGTGTTGTGGTTATAGGTGTGAAAGCGCGATGTGGCAATCTGCATGCCGGCGTCGAAAACCAGGTAGGGATGCGCCGGCTCCCATTCCTTGCGCTTGTAAATGTAAAAGACGCCCGGCGTAATAAAGTTCTGCATCTTGCCGTCGTGGCTGCCGGCGAAATAGAAGGTCGCATTGTTCTCAAGCTCAAACCACGTACGCGGTGTCATATGAACCTGCGTCAGAGCATTCCAACCGATGGTGCGTCCCTGCGTGGCGATCTTGCCGGTTGGCAAGCCGCCATTCAGCGCGGACTCCACGTCAATGCGCTTTGTGAGGCCTTTGCCGCCCGCAAGCTGTGCAAGCCAGCAGTCGGTGAGCGCGCCGTTTTTTGCACTCCCGGTGGCAAATGTATGGCTGCCGCTCGCCGACAAAATGTAGTTGCCGTGGTCCGCATTGGCTGAGACAATGCGCGCCTTGACGAACACCGAGCTGTCGCCAAAGCCGTCGGCAGCCGTGGAGTTGTGTTGAAGGTAGGGAGGCGGCAGAAAGTCGAACTCGACGCGGTTCCAGGCCACGATGCCTCCGCCGCGCGCGTTGCCGTAGCTTACCGCCTGCGTTCCGGTGGAGGTGTACTGGTTGGAAAAAGCGAACCGGTAGTACTGCGTCATGCGGGGATCGGTCTCGACGATCGGCGTGGGCCATGTAGGCTGCAGGGCAACCATCCTGGAATTGTGCGCAAAAAAACGCGATGCAAACGATTGCTGCGGCGGGAGTGATGATTGCGCCGGTGCGGTCGGTACATGCCGAGTCACAACCGCGCTGCCGAGTGCCAGTTGCGCATTGGCAATGGGCGCGGCCGAGAGCGCGGCCAAAGCAAAAACGGATATGAGGCGATGTCTGTTCACGTGTCGACTCTGACGCTAACAGCGCAATCGACGCGAGTAAGTGATACGACGCACTGCCGTCCAAGCCGTACCGAACCTCGGTACGGTCTATACTTCGAGCCATGCGAACCCTTTTGCTCTGCTTGCTGTGTGCTCTTCCGTGGATGGCCGCCGGTCAGGACACACAGACTGTGTGGCAGATGCAGGAGTCGGGCACAACGGCTGGCCTGCGAGGCATCGATTCCGTGGATGGCACGGTAGCCTGGGCAAGCGGCACCGGCGGAACGGTGCTGCGGACCATCGATGGCGGATCGCACTGGACGAAGTGCGCCGTGCCGGATGGCGATAAGGATGGGGCGACTCTCGACTTTCGCGGCGTGCAGGCTTGGGATGCGCAGACGGCGATTGTGATGGCTAGCGGGCCGGGGGAGAAGAGCCGGCTATATAAAACTGTGGATGGGTGCGGGACGTGGACGCTGCTTTACAGGAATCCGGATAAGGATGGATTTTGGGACGCAGTAAGCGTGGCCGACCGAGACAACATTGTGATTCTTGGAGATCCGGTTGGCGGGCGTTTTTTCGTTTCAATTACGACCGACGGCGGCAAGTCCTGGGACCGGGACATGGGCGTCGGTTTGGAGGGCGAGGATAAAGAAGGAGCATTCGCAGCCAGCAACAAAGTATTGCTTATCAATTGGGTCGACGGCCCTTTTGCGTTCGGTACTGGAGGGCCCAGCGGGCCTCGAATCTTCATTCAGTGCGATTCCTGCAAGAGCGGAAATTGGACGGCCTATCCGATGCTGTCATGTCCGAAGGGCACTGCTGCCGGCATATTTGCGCTTGGATATCGCGACTGGAGTCGATTGGTTGCCGTCGGCGGTGACTATACCAAAACAAACGAGAGTAAGGGCACTGCAACATGGTCCGCGGACAAGGGAAAGCACTGGACCGCCTCCAAAATCCCACCCCACGGCTACCGCAGCACCGTCCAATGGTCCGACCCGCTCAAAGCCTGGTTCACCGCCGGCACCAACGGTTCCGACATCAGCCGCGACGACGGCCGCACCTGGCAACCGCTCGACAACGGCAACTGGAGCGCGCTATCCCTCCCTTTTATCGTCGGCCCGAATGGGCGGATTGCGCGATTGAATGCTGCGGCTCTTCCAAAGCCTTAATCAATGTTGTTCTTCGCGGTTTCGCGCAATCCCCTATCCGTAATGTCCAAAGAAGTACTTACGATTTGCATTCCTGCGAGATCCCTTGCCTGAATCACCGCGCCGCCAATGTAAAATATTAGTTAACCGGATGAACCAATCCTTACCAGCGGCTGCCGACCAGGCCTCCCGCTTACCACGGGACCCGGAGTCGCGGGCCGAGAACCCGGCCCAAAACAACCATCCAGCCCAGGCCGCACAAGACCCCATTATTCAAGTTTCCGGTCTCCAGAAGACCTACCAGACAGCTCGGGGCAAACTCGACCTTTTCCAGGACCTGAATCTTACAGTTGCCCCCGGCGAAATGGTGGCAATTGTTGGGCAATCCGGCGCGGGAAAGAGCACTCTTTTGCACATTCTGGGCGCCCTTGATGCGCCTTCCGCGGGAACGGTATACTGCGCCTCAACCAATGTTGTCAGTCTTTCTCCACGGCAAGCGGCCGCCTTTCGTAATCGCGAAATCGGTTACGTTTGGCAATTCCACTACCTTTTGCCGGAGTTTTCGGCGCTTGAAAATGTGGCGATGCCACTGATGGCCAAGGGAACCAGCAAGCGGGAAGCCGAATCCGTTGCCGCTAAGTGGTTGATGGAGGTGGGTTTGGAAGAACGTGGCGCCCATCGGCCCGGCGAGCTTTCCGGAGGCGAGCAGCAGCGGGTCGCGCTTGCGCGCGCACTCGTCAACAACCCACGACTGCTCCTGGCAGACGAGCCCACCGGCGATCTTGATGAAACCACTGCCGGAATGGTCTTTCACTTGCTTCAGAATCTTCACCGCAACCACGGGCTTACATCGATTCTGGTGACCCACAACCTGGATCTGGCAGCACGATGTACCCGGGCTCTGCGGCTGGAGAGCGGCAAACTGGTTCCCCTTGTAGCAAAGACGGGCCTTGCGTCCGCAAACATTTGAAGGAAAAGCACCCTATACGGTGTCTTTTGAGTCTTAATAGCAGGCAACCTGGAAATGGTGGTGAGCGAAAGCACTTTCAGGTTGAAGAGGGAAGGATGGGAGTCTTCCGGCGGCAACCTAGCCGGAGACGACGAGTGGAAGGCTACTCGACACCATCCAAATTAGCTGTTCGAAGGTATGGTTGGCTTTTTCCGTACGGGCCTTCGGCGGCGAATCTAGAGGAAGGGCACGCGCAGGCAGGCCGAGGCCGGAAGTTGGGCAGCAGGGGACGCAAGTCGCCAGTTTGCCGAACGAACCGGACGGTCACTCCAGCCGATAGCCTGGCGATAACCCCGTAAGGGGAGGGAGTCTGATTATGTTCGAACGCTATACGGAGAAGGCACGGCGTGTGATCTTCTTCGCGCGGTATGAGGCCAGCCAGTTCGGGTCGCCTTATATCGAGACCGAGCACCTTTTGCTTGGCCTGCTGCGCGAGGACAAGGCCCTGACCAACCGATTTTTGCGCTCTCACGCCTCGGTGGAGTCAATCCGCAAACAAATTGAGGCGCACACCACCATTCGCGAGAAAGTTTCCACCAGTGTTGACCTGCCGCTCTCCAACGAGTGCAAGCGGGTGCTGGCCTACGCGGCGGAAGAAGCCGAACGGCTGGGCCACAAGCACATCGGGACGGAACATTTACTCCTCGGCCTGCTGCGCGAAGAAAAATGCTTCGCCTCCGAAATTCTTCAGGAGCGCGGCCTGAAGCTTGCGCAGATTCGTGAAGAGCTGGCGCGCGTCACGCAGGAGAAGGCTCCGCCGCAGCAGCGTCAACGCGAGAGCAGCCTGCTGGCCGAGTTCAGCCGCGACCTGACCCAGGCCGCCATGGATGGACAGCTCGATCCCCTCGTGGGCCGCGATAGCGAACTGGAGCGCGTAATCCAGATTCTCTGCCGCCGAACCAAGAACAATCCCGTACTCATCGGCGAGCCCGGCGTCGGCAAGACGGCGATCGTCGAAGGCCTTGCCCAGCGCATCTCTGACGGAGAAGTGCCAAGCTTCCTCGCCGACAAGCGCGTCCTCGGTCTCGATCTTTCGCTCATCGTCGCCGGCACCAAGTATCGCGGCCAGTTTGAAGAGCGGCTCAAGACCATCATGAAAGAGCTGATGGAGAATCAGAACTCCATCGTCTTTATCGACGAGCTTCACACCTTGGTCGGTGCGGGCTCCGCAGAGGGTTCGCTCGACGCGGCCAACATCCTCAAGCCGGCTCTCTCGCGTGGCGAAATCCAGTGCATCGGCGCCACAACGCCGGGCGAGTATCGCAAGTCTATCGAGAAGGATCGTTCGCTGGAGCGCCGCTTCCAGGCAGTCAAGGTTCCGCCGCCGAACGAAACCGACGCCATCCGCATCATCCACGGCATCAAGGACCGCTACGAGAAGTTCCACGCCGTCAGCTACACCGACGCGGCGATTGAGTTTGCGGTGTCGCACTCGAACCGCTACATCCCCGATCGCTTCCTGCCGGACAAGGCCATCGACTTGATCGACGAAGCGGGTGCGCGCGTCAAGCTGCGCCAGACTTCGTTGCCCGAGGAGATTACCGAAGTCCAGAAGCGCATCAAGTTCATTGTGCACCGCATGGATTCGGCTATCGCCAACCACGAATTCGAGAAGGCGCGGTTCTACAGCGACGAGGAGCGCAAGGAACGCGAAAATCTGCGTGCCCTTCGCGACAAGTACCACCTCGACGACTCCGCTGCCGGCATCGTGGGCCGCGAAGATATAGAAGATGTGGTCAGCCGCTGGACCGGCGTTCCCGTCACCAGCATCAAGGAAGAAGAGACGCAGAAGCTGTTGCGCGTGGAAGAAGAGCTGCACAAGCGCGTGATCTCGCAGGATAAGGCGATTTCGGCATTGGCTCGCGCCATCCGCCGTTCGCGTGCCGGACTCAAGAGCCCGCATCGTCCGATTGGAAGTTTCCTGTTCCTCGGTCCCACGGGTGTTGGCAAAACGGAGATGGCGCGTACGCTCGCCAACTTCCTCTTCGGTTCCGACAAGGCGCTTATCCGCTTCGATATGTCGGAGTTCATGGAGAAGCACTCGGTCTCCAAGCTCATCGGTTCGCCTCCGGGATACGTGGGCTACGAGGAGGGCGGCCAGTTGACGGAGCGCGTCAAGCGTTCGCCATACTCGGTGGTCCTGCTCGACGAAATCGAGAAGGCGCATCCGGATGTCTTCAACATCCTGCTCCAGGTGTTTGAAGATGGTCAATTGACAGACGGCCTTGGCAACACGGTCGACTTCAAGAACACCATCCTCATCATGACGTCGAACATCGGCGCCAAGTACCTCGTGAGGGAGAAGAAGTCGCTCGGCTTCCACGGCGAAGCGGAAGAGCAGCTCAATGACGCTGTCGAAAAGAATGTGATGGCTGAGGTCAAGAAGGCATTCAATCCTGAATTCCTCAACCGCCTCGACGAGACCATTCTCTTCCAGTCGCTCTCTGACAGTGACCTGCTCCAGATCGTGGAACTGCTGGTGCAGTCGCTCAACGCGAACCTGGCGCAGAAGGCCATCACCATCTCGGTCACCGAGGATGCCAAGAAGTGGATTCTCGAGAAGACCCTCGTCGATCGCAGCTACGGTGCGCGCCCACTGCGCCGCGCCCTGCAGCGATACGTCGAGGACCCCTTGTCGGAGGCTCTCATCGCCGGTCAAATCACCGCGCGTCCAGCCTTCCTCGAGGTCTATCTTGAGAACAACCAGCTCTTCTATCGCCCCGTAAGCGCGGACGAAAGCGGCAGCGAAGAAAAGGCAGCCGGTATCCTGCTCTACAGCGCCTAGCTCTCGGTTAGGCAAACAACCTCAAAGCCCCCGGCCAATCGGCCGGGGGCTTTTTTTTAAGTCCGAAGAAGTCGCAGGCTGATTGCCATTCAAGTTAACGAATTCAACGACTCCGAGTTATTTGCTTTGCGTTAAGGCCTTGTAGGCTGGGTGGTTTAGTTCTCACACTTAGCACCCATTGCTCTATCCTTGTAATGATCCGCAGCAACCCCAAATGCTGCTTCTGCGATCCTGTTATAGAACCTCATGATTGCCGGCGAACCATAAAAACTGACATTGTCATCAACTTCGGAGGGGTATTTTAGAAAGGATCCGTGTATTTTGAAACATCCAAATTTTTGCCCGGTCACCGCATCTCGGAAAGTAAATCGAAAAACATAAAACGTTCTCCGTATCTCATCGAATCTCTCGCCGCTCATCGCTTTATTAGTTTCCGGTGTGTCGGGAAGTACATTGAATTGGGCAATCCTCGTGAGATCAGTCTGTGTGGTTTTTTCGGAATTCAAGATTCCCGAGAAGATCGAAACTGGACCGCTCATAAACGACGAACTCTTTACAGCTGGTACTGCTGATTCCTCTTGGCCGCGAGGAGGATTGGCCATATCCATTAGCTGCGATGAAAAATCTGCTTGAATATCGCGGATTGGAACCGCCCCTTCGTTGGTGATTCTTGCCATGCCGTTGTTGTAAATGTCTATCTTCACGATAGGGGTACGAGTCCTGTCGGATCGAATTGTTTCGGTAGTTGGCTTCTCTCCAATTATGGGCGGATCTGGAGGGCTCAGAAACTGTGACATTGGCGGTGGTACAGATGAGGCCTCGGACCATATGCGGTGAGGAATTCGATAGAAGCCCTCATATGCAATAACCGCAACTAAAACTAGCAAGTAGACCAAAAGGGTGTCCCTAAGCTCGGCTCTCCAGGCGGAAAGAATTAGACTCCACTTTTCTCCTTTAGGCGCGCGACGGGCCTTAATGGCGAGCACGCCGAAAGGAATACCAACCCCAACAATCCAACCCAACGGATTAGTTCCTAAGTCCGCATATGGCGCTGCGATGGCATCCCATGCAATGGACCAAATGAAATGCAACTTTGGCATTGCCTCAATCCTCCCACTAAATTCAGGGTGGCGTCTAGCGCGTGTTCTGAAACACCTAAAATCGTCCCCGCCGGGCACAGGAAACGAACTGGGGCACGTTTGAAGTAAAACCTAAGCGTTTGGGTTTAGGATACAATCCTAGGATTTCAATTGGCGGCAAGGATCAGTTCGAAGTTGCAAATCGGAACGCTCAGGGACTGCAAGCCTCGCTGCCCAGGGCAGTGCGGGCACGCTACGACCGCCGCATCGGGCGGGTCGTGATCACGCTAAGCACAAACTTGGAAGTGGCTTTTGCACCACGCGACGCGGAAGGTCTTGAAGGCGCTTCGCCGGAGCAGTTGAGTTCAATCGAGATCTCCCCGTCTGGATTCGGCATTCACTTTCCGAAACTCGATGCGGATATCTATCTGCCAGCGCTCCTTGAAGGATTTCTGGGCTCAAGGAATTGGATCGCCAGCCGACTGGGAGCGGAAGGCGGCAAATCGAAAAGTTCTGCCAAGGCAGCTGCGGCGAAGCGAAACGGTCAACGCGGCGGACGTCCGCGAAAGGGAACCACAATCGCAGCCTGAGGTTCTCTTCTGCTTGGCTTCCGTACGCAGATTCGAACCACGTTCCCGGCGAGAACAGCCCCGGTCGTTTTCTCTCCTGCTATACTCTCGACCAAGCGTGGCTCGGCAATGAATCAATATCAACATCGGCGGGGATGGGCTCTGGTTGCGGCTCTCGCAATCGTCGCAGCCCTTGTCCTGTTGCTGATCCCGCACGGCCATCTCGGAGATGCCGGGGCATGGCTGGCAGTTCTGCCGATTCTCTTTGTCGGCGTCATTTCCCCACTTAGCCTGCTGTCGCCTTTGGCCCACTTCTATCTGGGCCGCGCGCCAGAGGCACCACTCCTTCCGTCTTCCTTCCAGCGCCCGCCTCCCTTCAGTCTCGGCTAAATTTTCAGGAAATTCTCATGCTTCGTGGACAGCCCTTATCGGCTGCGCGCGGAGTTATTCCTTCGAAAGTCTTGCCCGCATTCTGCGAGGGTGCTTATGAGCGCCGGCGTCTTTTTTCTCTGTTCCGTATTATCTGCCAGTCCGTTTTTGGCGATTGTTGCGATTCTTGTCCACTACCAATTGCGCCGCACCGCCTGGAAGCGCAACAAACGGAAGGGAAAGCGAATCCTCGGATTTTATCCGTCGTCCGCCGCATTGGGAGCTGCCTTTGCCCTCATTTCGGTCTTTTACCGGCCAAGCGTCGACTTTCTTATACAGGCGGAAGTTCAGGAGCAAGTTCAAGAGGACGACCAGGGCGATCCAGAGACTCCGGAAGCTTTGCTCGGCCGTCAACTCAAGCGCATTCGCCGAGGCGAGAAGGTGGAAAGGCTGGAGTGGCGGATGTGAGCCCTTTCCGCAGGGGTAAGCGGAAAGGATGGGGCTCAGGGTAGCCAATCCCGGCGCGCTTGTTGACCCAGTCTGTGGCACAATGGAAGTAAGGCTTGAATGACGAAGAATCGCACAAAAGGCGCGTGGATCTGGGTGGCAATGGCCGCCATCAGCCTTTCTTCGTTTGCGCGCGTCCAATCCGGCGTTGAAAACGCTCGGTCCTACGCCGATCCCGTCATGAAGTTCATCGCCGCAGCCCAGCATGCGGACGCGGATGCCCTGGCTCAAGCCAGCCGGGCCAACGCCAGGTCGCAGGCCGGCAACTCTGGCCTTGGGATTAATCTGCTGGCGGTCTTCTTCGTCGGGCTGTTGGCTCCTTTGGCGCTTGAGTCGTATCGCGCTCTGCTCGGTCGCCAGCGGGTGCTTGTTCCGCCGTTCCGCACCGATCTCTTCCAGCGCCCGCCTCCCATCTTCCTCGCCTAGAGCGCCCGTCCCCGTCACGCATCAGGAATAGTTGTGCAGTTCGCCTGCGCAACGCCTCCCGCGCTGACAGCCGCTTCCATCCTCGACACTTGCACCAGTAAACGGAGACGCCTGTGTTTTTCGATAAGATCCTTACCAAAATCTTCGGCACGTCCAACGAGCGAATCATCAAGCGGCTTATGCCGATTGTGGACCAGGTCAACTCGTTCGAGCCGGAAATCAAAAAGCTGACCGACGAGCAGTTGCGCGAAAAGACCGTCGAATTCCGCGCCCGGATTGCCGCCAGGCTCGCCGGAATTACGGACGAAGACGCCATCAAGGAGGCCGAAAAGGCCGCTCTCGACGAGCTGCTGCCCGAGGCATTCGCGGTGGTCCGCGAAGCCGGATGGCGCGCCGTCCAGATGCGTCACTTTGACGTCCAGCTCATCGGCGGCATGGTGCTGCACCATGGCCAAATCTCCGAAATGAGAACTGGCGAAGGAAAAACGCTCGTTGCAACACTCGCCTGCTACCTGAATGCGCTCGCCGGTCACGGCGTGCACGTGGTCACGGTCAACGACTACTTGGCCAAGCGCGACGCCGAGTGGATGGGCAAGATCTACGAGTTCCTCGGCCTCACCGTGGGCGTCATCGTTCACGACCTCGACGACAGCGAGCGCCGCGCCGCATACGCCTCCGACATTACCTACGGAACGAATAACGAGTTCGGCTTCGACTACCTGCGCGACAACATGAAGTTCGAAATCAAGGATTGCGTGCAGCGCGGCCACTACTATGCCATCGTCGACGAAGTGGACTCGATCCTCATTGACGAAGCCCGTACACCGCTCATCATCTCCGGCCCCACGGACCAGACCACCGACAAGTACGCGCGCGTGCGCAAGATCATTCCTCAATTGGTGCTGGGAGAAGAAGTGGACCACATGGACCACAAGCGCCAGAACGAGCTGGGCATCCAGCTGGCCGAAGGTCAGAAGTTTTTCTCGGGCGACTACATCGTCGACGAAAAGCAGCGCACCATCGGCGTGACGGATGAAGGCTGGGTGACGATCGAAAAGCTGCTCGGCATCGACAATATTGCCGATGCTGAAAACTGGGATCTGAAGCACTACGTCGAAACCGGCATCAAGGCTCACGCGCTCTACAAGCGCGACGTGGAGTACGTGGTGAAGGACGGCGAAGTCATCATCGTCGATACCTTCACGGGCCGCCTCATGCCGGGGCGCCGCTGGTCTGACGGACTGCATCAGTCGATCGAAGCCAAGGAAGGCGTCAACATCCGCAAGGAAGACCAGACGCTGGCCACCATCACCTTCCAGAACTACTTCCGCTTGTACAAGAAACTGAGCGGCATGACCGGCACCGCCGAAACAGAAGCCGCCGAATTCGAGAAAATCTACAAGCTCGAGATCGTCGTCATCCCCACCAACAAGCCCATGCTGCGGCTTGAAAATCCTGACGTCGTCTTCCGTACCGAGAAGGAAAAATACAACGCCGCGGCAGAAGACATTGCCACGCTGCACGAAAGCAAGCAGCCGGTACTGGTGGGCACCACGTCCATCGAAAAGTCTGAGCGGCTCTCAGGAATTTTGCAGAAGAAGGGCATCAAGCACGTGGTGCTCAATGCAAAGTTCCACGAGCGCGAAGCAGAGATCGTAGCCCAGGCCGGACGCCTCGGCATGGTCACCATTGCCACCAACATGGCGGGCCGCGGAACCGACATTCTGCTCGGCGGCAACTCTGAATTCATGACCCGGCAGGAGCTGGTGAAAGGCGGAAAGGCGCGTGCCATCAGCGTGGCCGAGGGAGCAATCAATCCCATGGCGCCCGCAGGTTTCCAGCGCTTCTACTATCAAGGCCAGGAGTTCGAAGTCAGCGACGCCGATTGGACCGCAAGCAACAAAGGCCATGCCGAAGCAGCCGCCGAGGATCACGCGAAGGTGATCGCCGCAGGCGGCCTGTTCATTCTCGGCACGGAGCGTCACGAATCGCGGCGCATCGACAATCAGCTTCGTGGCCGCGCAGGCCGCCAGGGCGACCCCGGTGCATCACGCTTCTACCTGTCGCTCGAAGACGACCTCATGCGCATCTTCGCCAAGCAATGGGTCAGCACGCTGCTTGAGCGGCTGGGCATGGAAGAAGGCGTCCCCATCGAGTCCAAGATGATTTCCAAACGCATCGAAGGCGCGCAGAAGGCTGTCGAAGGCCAGAACTTCGAATCGAGAAAGCACCTGCTCGAGTACGACGACGTCATGAACAAGCAGCGCGAGGCCGTCTACGGATTGCGCCGTCAGTTGCTCGAAGGCGTTGAGCAGCGCGAGCTCATCTTCGAAGACTACGTGGGAGGCATCCTAAGCACCCTGCTCGACGAGTTCGCCCCAGAGAAAGTACGCCCTGACCAATGGAACATCAAGGGGCTCGAAGAGAAGCTTGTCGATCACTTCGGCCTGAATCTTTCCGCCGAAGACATCCAGGCACAGCACTTGAGTCGGCACGAGCTCGGCGAAGAAATCTTCGAGAAGCTCAAGGCGCAGTATGAAGCCAAGGAAATGATCCTGAGCACCGAGACCATGCGCTACCACGAACGGATGGTCATGCTCAGCGTGATCGATGGTTTGTGGAAGGAACACCTGCTCTCGATGGACCACTTGAAAGAGGGAATCAACCTGCGCGGCTATGCGCAGCAAGACCCGCTGGTGGCCTACAAGCGCGAGTCGTACGACATGTTTGAAGCCATGATGCTCAAGTTCCAGGAAGACACGGTCCGGTTCCTGTTCCGGATGCAGATTCTTGGTCCCGATGGCCAGCCTGTCGATGCACCCAGGCCCAACCGCACCATACCGCCAGCCCCTCCGGTAGCCTCTGCAGCGCGCCCCGCCACGCTGGAAGCAGAGCCGCGCGAGATTGGCATTCAAACCCGCGCAGCCTCCACCACCATCGATGCTCTTGAGAAGGAATTCCACCGCAAGAAGCAGCGTGAGCTTGAGGCCGCCAGCCGTTCCGGCGGAGACTCGAGTGAGCCTTCGCAGCGCCGCACAGGAGACAAGGTCGGCCGCAACGATCCTTGCCCATGCGGTAGCGGAAAGAAATACAAGAAGTGTCACGGCGCCGAAAAGTAATAGCGGCACATCTCTCGCAGCAAAACAAAACCGGGCTCTCTCTTTTTGAGAGAGCCCGGTTTTTCGTTCCTGACCTCGACTACTTCTTTCCGAACAGGCTGAACCCTTTTTTCTTGCTCGTGTCCACCGTAATATTGCAGGCCGCTCGCGCCATCTGCCGGATCGCATTGGAAATGGGCGATGTATCGAGCGCGATGGGTGTCGCCGTATTCTGCGTTCTGCGCGCCGTGGCCCAATCGTCAGGAATCTTCCAGTTCGTCGGCCGGGTCAACGCTTTCCCGATTTGCTCGTCGTCAAACAGCAGCGACTTGGCCGTGTACCGGTTCATCACGATCTGCAGGCTGCGATTCCTCAGCGAGAAAAACTGGCTGATCATGCGGTTCGCATTGCGCAGTTCCGAGATGCCCACCTGCGAAATCAGGTAAATGACTGAAGATTCGTCAAAGATCGACGTCTCCATCAGGTCAACACGCGAACCGACGTCGAGCACCAGGTAGACAAAGTTCTGCCGCGCGATCGAGATCAGTTTGTCGATCGCCTCCTTGGTCGGAACTTCATTCGCAAACTCGTTGGGAGCCGACAAAATCGACAGTCCCGTCGAGTGCTTGGTCAGCAGCGACGACAGAAAGCTGAAGTCCATCCGGCCCGGATCGCGAAACGCATTCGCCGTGGAATACGTTGCCGTCATCCCCAGGTTGATGGCTACATCGCCAAGCGGCAGCCCCAAATCGATCAGAATCGTCGCCTGCTTCGACTCCTGCGCTACGGAAAGAGCGAAGTTCGAGGCGATGGAGGTAACGCCGCATCCGCCTTTGGATCCCTGGAACACGAACACTTGGCCGAGCTTGGTAATCAGAGCCGCCGGCGGCGGAGCGGGCCCGCGAACCGCGGCCCTCGAAAGAGCGCCCACCACTTCGTCTGCAATGAGCGGCAGCGTAAAGTACTCAGCGGCGCCGGCGCGCATAAAGCGGACTGCCTGCTTTACATCCGGCTCAGCGGAGTAAAGCATCACGCAAGCATTCGAACAGGAGCAGATGCGCCCCACCAGGTCGTACACATAATCCGGGTCGCTGTCGACGTCGAGGATAACCACGTCATACAGCTCGCCGACGGCCTTGGGAACCTCGTCCAGATCGGGCGGAAACGCGGAAAACTCCCGGACCTGGGAGCCCTCGCAACCCGAAATTACGCTCAGAAATGCCTTGCGGCGATCGTCATCGGGACCTATCAGCGCGATCGACAGTACGCCCTTCTCGCGCTTCTCGGCGTCTCGGGGCTGGTCCTGAACCCCGCTACTGCTTGTCCCATGGTCCTTCATCACTCCCAATCCTACCGTAACCAGGACAGGAGGTTACTCCCTCTTTAGTGGGGTATACCGCAGCTTCCTGCACGGCGGCGGCCCCGCGTTTCTTTACAGTAAAAATCCCCGCAACCCACTGAAAGCACATCGAATCGTTGCAGAGCGGCTCGTGCTGCCCCATATCAGGGACGGGGGCTCCCGGTGGCCGGAGCCCTCGTCCTTCTCCTTGATCGCAGGACCTAGTTGTGGCCGGCCGCGAAGTTCACATCCACGGCAACGGTGGATTCGGCTGGTGCGGGAGCAAACGTCCATCGCCTCACGGCATCTTCCGCGGCAATCGACAGCATGTGGTTTCCGGTCAGGGTTTTCACGTCCTTGACCTTCCCTTGCGGATCCACGGTGGCCTCGATCCGCACCATGCCCTCAATTTTCATCCGCCGGGCAATCTCCGGGTACACCGGAGCCACCCGCGATTTGATCGCGCGCTCATCGGCCGCATGGGCAGGCAACGCCACCGCGACAAGCAGAGCCACCGCGGCAACAGGAAACATGCGCGACCCAATCCGGCGCAATCCGTCTGTAAAATTCCGTGAGCAAATCGTGTTCATGGGTTCTTCGTCCTCCCTGGATATTGGAAAAGAACAAGGAGGTTATCGACGTTCCGCCGAACTTCATAAGGAAATTTTCAGGAATTTGTTACCAATGGAATGGTGCTGGACATGGCGCTTTGCCTCCACGGTACTCACGCTTGTCCTGCGGATACCTCCAAGAGCCCGGGTAGCGAATAGAATGAACGCTGCCGGGGAACTTCATCACGGCGCACCCGGGTGCGGGAGATGAACTCCGAGTGGTAAAGCTAATCGAACTTTCTGACGAGGGACCGAACCTTATGAACTCTAACTCGCTTTCTCGCATTGCCTCCAGCAGCCGGCGTTCTTTTCTGCGCAACGCGGCGGTGACAGCCTTTGCCACCATGAGCCCAAGCGCATTTACCTATGCGTCTGCCGCACCGCGTCCTGATGCTTCGCCGACGGGTGGGCCACTGACGATACAGGCTGTAGAGCTCTTTGAGCTGCATGGAAGCTACCAGGAGGAAGGCGGGGTGAACCGTCAGGCACAGGTGAATCCGCTGGATGTTTACGATCAGTTGCGAAAGCCTCCTTATGCGGACAAGCCTTCGGGCATGCACACGGTGAAGACGAGCGCGATCTATGTGCGCATTCGCACGTCAGCCGGAGTGGATGGGCTATACGGCCCGATCGAGAAGGATGCGGCGCTGATTCTGGCGGCTGAGCTGAAGCCGTTCCTGATTGGCAAGGATGCGCTGGCTGGCGAAGCGCTGTGGGACCAGATGTATCGCTCCAACCGGCAGTCGCGCGACGGCATCTTCATGATGGCAATCAGCGCAGCGGACAACGCCTTGTGGGATGTTCGCGGGCGATACTACGGAGTTCCCGTATACCGGTTGCTGGGAGGACCCACGCGCGAATCGGTTGAGATGTACGCGAGCTGCCTTGGCTACTCGCTTGAGCCGGAGGCGGTGCGCAAGCGAGCACTGATCAACAAGAATAATGGGTTTCGCTATCAGAAGTGGTTCATTGGCTATGGGCCTGGCTCGGGACCGGAGGGCATGGATAAGAACGTGGAACTGGTACGCATCCTGCGGGAGACGGTAGGAGAGGATACCGAGCTCATGTTCGACGCCTTCAGCAGCTGGGACCAGAATTACGCGCTGGAGTGGGCTCACCGAGTTGAGCAATACCGCCCGCGCTGGATGGAGGAAGTCACGCATCCGGAGAAGATTGACAGCTTCGCGGAGATTCATCGCAGCACGACGATTCCGATAGCTTCAGGCGAGCATTTCTATGGGCGATGGGAGGTGGAACGCTACTTGCAGGCCAATGCGCTTTCGGTGGTGCAGGCAGATCCGGAGTGGTGCGGTGGCACGTCGGAGCTGCTGAAAATCGGAGTCGTCGCCTCTCTGCACGATGTTCCGGTGATTCCCCATGGCCATAGTTTGCGGGCGGCGATCAACATCATCGCAAGCCAATCGCCGATGACGTTTCCGCTGGGCGAGTATCTCATTTTGAAGATGGAACACTACTACCACTTCGAGAGTAACCCGATGGTGCCGGTGAAGGCCCACATTGCGTTGCCAACCGAACCGGGATTTGGAATTGTGTTGGATCAGG
>Ga0302320_10003485_pt1 | contig 36571 bp, 24 predicted proteins | sample Bog_T0_3_FD_202130 | JGI IMG/M metagenome (GOLD analysis project Ga0302320, IMG submission 202130) | Peat permafrost microbial communities from Stordalen Mire near Abisko, Sweden - Bog_T0_3 | ecosystem: Environmental > Terrestrial > Soil > Wetlands > Peat | place: Sweden: Abisko, Stordalen Mire...
CGGATACCTCGCCCCCGGACGCCGCGGACAGCTCACCCCCGGCGGACACCTCGCAGGCCGGCGACGGCAGCAGCTGCTCGTCGATCATCGCGGTCGTCGGCGGTAACGGCACGGCCGCCGTGGGCGCGACGCTCCGGGGTCAGACGTGGACGGTGTCGACCCTTGGCGGGAGCGCCGCCAGCACCCCCGCCATCGTCGCGACGACGGGTGGATTCCAGACGGTCTTCCGCGAAGCGACGACGAACGCCCTCGCGTACTCCACCTTCGATTCGTCCTGGTCGACGCTCGCGCCGATCGGCGCCGCGCTGTCCCTCGACATCCCGGCCCTCGCGGTCGTCGGCAGCGACCTCCACCTCATTTACCGCGGCACCGACTCCAAATTTTACCACGGCACCTACGCCGCCAACGCCTGGGACGGCGCCGCCAACCCCGTGAGCTTCGGCGGGGTGCAGAGCTTCGGGCCGAGCGCGCCCAGCGCGGCGGCGGCCGGCGGGGACCTCGTCATTGCCCAGGACGGGAGCGACAACTACCTCTACGACCAGACCTTCACGACCGCGTGGCAGGGCGCCGTGCAGCACGCGGGCGCGATGGTCTCCGCGGTCGCACCGACCCTCGTCGCAGCGAACGGGGGCGCCTACGATCTCGTCGTCGTCTACGTCCACGAGAACGACTACGAGCTCTACTGGTCCGGCCGCGCGAGCGGCACCTGGTCGACGCCCGCGCAGGTCGGCACGAACGTCTACACGAACTTTCCCGTGTCGCTCGCCGCGCTCCCGGGCGGCCAGCTCGCGATGATCTACGAGGGAAGCAACCTGGAGCCCTACGCAACCCTCTTCAACCCTGCGGCGACGCCTCCGTGGGTGGCGCCGGCGCCGCTCGTCGCGTCCGCGAACCCCATCGTTCCGTCCCCGCCCGCCGTGGCGTCGGGCGTGTGCGGGTACGACGCCGTGGCCGTCTTCGCGAGCGACACCGCGCTCGAGCTGGTCACGTTGACGGCCGGGGTGTGGTCCGCGCCTTCGTCGATCCCGAGCACGAGCGCGATGACCTACGCCGCCATCGCCACGGGCCCGTAGGTGAGGGGCGGGGGAGCCACCGTCGTCGCCACGCTGGCCGCGACCCTTGGGGTGAGCGCGTGCTTCCTCGGGTACAACTCGAGCTGGGGCGAGACCAAGCGCGGGCAGCAGCGGCTCGCCGAGGCGGGAGCGGCCGCGAACATCGCCTCGGACGAGCCGGCGCCTCCGGCCGCGGCGAAGCGCGTCTGGCGGGTGCGATTCCGACCCGACGGCCAGTACCTCGCACAGACGATCGACGCCCCGAAGCAGCTCGCGGCGCTGCTCGACGATGCGAACCGCGTCCTCGCGCCGGCCCTCGCGCTACGCCTCGAGCTCGACCGGATCGAGCCGTGGTCGACCGACACCGATGACAACTTGACCGCGGCGCTCGCGAGGCTGCGGACCGAGGACCAGGGCGAGCAGGTCGACCTCGTCATCGGGCTCGTCGGCGCCCTTCCGCACCAGACGGAGTCGCTCCACGAGGTGGGGATGGCGCCCATGCTGGGCAAGCACCTCGTGGTGCGCGCCGCCTCCCGCGCCGGGGAGCGCGACGCGATCGATCGCGCGTTCGACCAGCTGAGCGACGAGGACCGCACCCGCCTCCTCGCGCGCCGCAAGAGCCACCGCGCGCTCGCCGTCCTGCTCCACGAGATCGGGCACTGCCTGGGCGCGCTGCACGAGAACGACAGGGCCAGCCTGATGAGCCCTGCGTACGACCGGAACATGAGCGGCTTCGGCGAGGGCGCCATCGCCCTCATGCGCATCGCGCTCGACGGCGTCGATCGGGTCTCGGTGGCCCGCGCCCAGCGAGCCTTGCTCGAGGGAGCCACATCGAGCCCGTGGCCCGACGCCGAGCGCGATGCCCAGGTGGCGCGCCTGGGGGCGCTCGCAGGCGTCACGCCCGTGGCTCCCCCGAGCGCGACGATCCCCGCCACGCCCGAGCCGCCTCCTCCTCCCGACGCGCTCCGGGGAGCCGATCGAGAGACGTTCACGCGCGCGCAGGGGCTCTTCCAGGCGGGGGCGGTACGGCCCGCGTACGAGGCGGCCAGGCCGCTCTTCAGCGCCTACCCGAAGGTGGTGGCCATCCAGGACTTCCGCTGCCAGCTCGCGGTCCTACGCTGGCTCGACCGTGGCGAGCTGCTCGCTGAGTGCGCTCCCTTCAAGCGCCTCTCGGGCGCCGCCGACGGTGGCGCGCCGCCGCGCTAGCCCCGAGAACCTCAGCCGGTCGCCCCCTCGTACTCGATCGCGACGACCTCGAGCTCTTCCTCGGAGCGCGGCGCTTTCACGACGGCGACGTCCCCGACGCGCTTGCCAAGGACCGCTCGCGCGAGCGGCGAGACGAAGGCCACGCGCTCCTTCGACGCGTCCGCCTCGTCGACGCCGACGATCTGGAAGTAGCGCTCTCTCCCCGACTCTGCGCGGACGGTCACCTTCGCGCCGAATCGCACCTCGCCGCGCGGCTGCGCACCGGAGTCCACGAGCGCCGCGCTCGAGAGGCGGTCTTCGAGCTCGCCGATGCGGGCCGCGAGCACATGCAGCGCGCGCGGCCGGTCCGGGTCGCCGGAGGTGCTCCCGTCGAGACGCGCACGCTCGGAGGCAAGGCGGTGGAGCTCGTCCCGCAGGAGCGCGAGGCCCCGAGGCGTGACGTAGTTGGTGGCGCCGGCCGGAAGCGGCGAGCGCGGCGGTACGACGAGGGGCGCCTCCGAGGCGTCGTCCGTGGTGAAGGCCTTGCTCACGCGCGAAGGATGCCACGCGCCACCCAGGCCGCCAGCTGGAGGGCGGTCGGGCCGGCTCAGGGGGTGCACGTGTACACGGCGCCGTCGCAGCCGTACGGGGACATCTGGCCCGGCACCGGGCCGCCCAGCGCCGCGGGTGATGCCGTGAAGCCCACCCCGAGCGAGACGCTGTCGCACACGGCGTTCGTGTTGTCCTCCGATGGCGAGCTCATGATGTCCGAGGCCTGGCAGACGATGCCCCGAAGCTGCAAGAACGCCGGGTCGGTGCCGCAGAGGAACCCCGCGTCGCCGTCCTGCAAGCGCCCGAGCAAGGTGAAGATGTCGTTCGTGTCGATGCGCGCGCCGAACGTGCCCGCGAGCCCGTAACGACCGTTGGCGTCGACGGCGATGGTCGCCGAGGCCACGAAGCTACGAAAGAGGATGGTGGCGAAGTCGAGCTGGAACGGGATCGCGTCGAGCGAGGCGACGAGCGTGTTCCCCGTCACGTACGCGGTGGTCGTGAAATAGACCGGCGTGTACTGCCACCCGGCGTCCGTGAGGCTCGAGACGACGGAGGAGGTCGGGTCGACGTTCCACTCGTCGTTTCCGTTCCACGCCGGCGGAACGACGGCGCCGCCGTCGGGATCGTGGAGGCCGCTGGAGTCGTACACGGAGACCGTGACCTGGGTGTCGTCGGGGCCGCCGTTGTAGTCGCTGACGACCGCGAGCAAGGTCAGCCGTCCCTGCTCGATCCGGTTGGTGATGTCGCCGCCGGAGGAGGCGAACGACTCCTCGAAGACCTCGATGAGCGGATCGCCCTGCAAGTCCCGACCTCCGGTCATGTCGCAGTTCGGGTTGGCGGGCATGACCGGAGAGCGGCACGAGGGAGGAGCAGGGCACGTGCACACCCCGTCGAGGTCGAACCCGATGCCAGGGCCGACGCTCTGCCCGGGCTCGATCCCGGTCACGGTGCGCAGCGCCGCCACGAAGGTGATCGATTGGGTTCCCGGCGAGTCCTGGGTCGGCGGCGGCGGAACGGTGACGTGCGCGCAGGCGTCCGCGTCGGGCCCCGCGGTGGCGTCGTTGGGCGGGCCACCGTCGGTCACGGTGGAGTCCGAGGTGGCGGAGTCCGAGACGGTGGAGTCGGGGGTCCTGGCGTCCGGGATGGTGGAATCCGAGAGGGCAGCGTCGAGCTTGCCGCCGGTGTCGAGAGCACCCGCGTCCGGGGCCGTAGCGGGCTCGCCCTCGACCGTCGGAAGGAGGAGCTGGCAAGCCGCCAGCCCCGACGCCAAGGCCAGCGCGGATACCCGTCGGGCGACGACGCGCAGACCTCTCACGCTTCGAATGTACACGAGCCCGGCGCGAACGGAGAACGTGCTAGACCGAGGCACATGTGGGGCGTGTGCGTGCGTGACAGGGGACGGATCATCGTCGCTGTGGTGGGGGCGCTGGTGGGCCTCCATGCCTCCGTGGCGCGCGCCGAGCCCCCGCAGCCTGCTCAGGCCGCCGACGCCAGACCTCCGGGTCAGATAGACGCCCTTCGCGCCGCCGCGAAGGCCTCGCCCGGGGACGCCGCGGCATCGCTCTCGCTCGGTCGAGCCCTCCGCAGGGCCGGCTACGCGACGGAGGCGCTCGACGAGCTTCGCCGCGGCTCCTTGCTGCCCGCCGGCCGCGCGGGCGAGACGGGGATCGCGCTTCGCTGGGAAGCGGCGCGCGCGTTCCTCCAGCGGCGCGAGTTCGAGCCGGCGATGGCGAGCTGCCGGTCGGCGGGGAAGATCACGGGAGGCGAGCAGGCCGGCCACGCGTGCGCCGCCGAGGCGCATCTGCTCCTGAAGCGCGCGACCGATGCGCTAACCGAGACGAGCCAGGCGCTCGCGGGCGGCGCCCGGGTCTACGAGGCGAAGGTGGCCGAGGGGCTCGCCCACGAGCTCGAGGTGAAGGACGCGGACGCCGAGGCGTCGTTCCGCACGGCCATCGGCTGGCGGCCCGACGCCCCGCTGGCGCACGCCTGGCTCGGCCGGCTGCTCGTGCGCGACCTCAAGCACGACGACGGTGTGGCCGAGCTGCGCCGTGCGGTCCAGCTCGACCCCTCGGATCCCGAGGCGAATTTCGAGCTCTCGCAGACGTTGCCGGCGGGCCCCGAGGCCGAGGGGCTCCTCCAGCGGGCCGTCCAGGAGCGGCCGTCGTACGTGCTAGCGCTCCTCCGGCTCGCGAACGTCGAGCTGGAGCTCGGCAAGCTGCCCCTCGCGCGGGCGGCCGCGGCGTCGGTCATCCGGTACGACCCTCGCGAGCCCGCCGCGGACATCGTCGCCGGACGCATCGCGCTCGCCGAGGGTCACCCTGACGACGCCATACGCTCGGGCCAGGCCGCGCTCGCCCTCCTCGCGAACTCCGCGCGCGCCAGGCTGCTCATCGCCGACGCGTACGCGAAGAAGGGCGAGGTCGACCTGGCCGTCGAGAGCTACGAGGCAGCCTACGGCCTCGACCACGCGGACCCGACGCCGCTCGTTCGCGCGAGCGAGGCGTGCCACCGCGAGGGCCGCGAGACGTCGGCCCGCGCGTTCGGCGACAAGGCGACCAAGGAGTTTCCCCGGTGGGGGCCCGCGTGGGTCGCGTACGGCGACGCGCTCGCGGGAGACCGGGAGCCGGCCCTCGCGCGGGCCGCATACCAGTCGGCCCTCAAGGCGACCGGCCCGGTCGACGCAGCCGCGGTAGAGAAGAAGCTCGCCGCCTTGAAGTAGACTCGCGAGACCTCCATGCACCCTCTGTCCCAGCGCATCCTCGCGAAAGACCTGCGCGCGGTCGCGCGAGCCCTGCGCCTCGTCGACGACCGGGTCGAAGGCTACGTCGACATCCTGAAGGATCTCTTCCCCCACACGGGCAAGGCGTACGTCGTCGGGATCACGGGCAACCCGGGCGCCGGCAAGTCGACGCTCGTGGACCGCCTCATCCAGGCCCTGCGCGCCGAGGACAAGCTCGTGGGTGTGCTCGCGGTCGACCCGACGAGCCCCTTCTCCGGCGGCGCCATCCTGGGCGACCGCATCCGCATGGGCCGCCACACGACCGACCCCGGCGTCTTCATTCGCTCGCTCGCGACGCGCGGCCACCTGGGTGGGCTCTCGCGCTCGGCGCGGGACATGGTGCGGGTCCTCGACGCATACGGGTGCGACGTCGTGCTGGTCGAGACCGTGGGCGTCGGGCAGGACGAGCTGGAGATCACGCGCACGGCGCACACGACGCTCGTCGTGATGGCCCCCGGCATGGGGGACGACGTGCAGGCGAGCAAGGCGGGCATCCTCGAGTGCGCGGACGTGTTCGCGGTGAACAAGGCCGATCGGGACGGGGCGGACTCGACCGTGCGTGACCTCGAGCTCATGATCGCGCTCGGGGGCGAGACGATGGTCGCCGCGAGCAAGGGCCGCGGGCACGTGGTCCACGGTCGCATGGCGTTGCCGACGAGCGAGGCGACCTCGGAGAGGTGGACGCCGCCGATCCTCCGGTGCATCGCGACGCGGGGGGAGGGAATTGCCCCTCTCGTCGCGGCGCTCGCGAGCCACCGCGCGTGGCTCGAGGGGACCGATGCGGGCCGCGAGCGGCGCAGGGCCCGCCTGGCGGAGGAGGTCCGTGACGGCCTGCGCGAAGCGCTGATCGACGCCGCGACGCACAAGCTGGGCGCCGAGCTGGACGAGGCAGTCCGCGCGGTCGACGCGCGGGAGCTCGACCCGTACACCGCCACGGAGCAGCTCATCGAAGCGTTTCGCCGATGACCGCCGCCCGCCGCCTGGCATTGCGACTCGCGACGGCGCTGGCGCTCCTGCTCGCGATCTCGTCCCTGGGCTGCGCGTCGCGGACGGTCGGGCGAACGGCCGAGGGAGCCCCCATCGTCCAGATCCCGCTCAGCCTCTCCAACGTGTACCTCGTGAAGGCGAACCGGCCGATCCTGATCGACACCGGGGCGCTCGGCGACATGCACGACCTGACTAACGCGCTCGAGGACAACGGCGTCTGGCCGGGTCGGATCTCCCTCATCATCGTCACGCACGCCCACGCCGACCATGCGGGGCTCGCGGCGGAGCTCCGGGAGATCTCCCGTGCGCCCGTCGTGCTCGGCGAAGGAGACCGGGAGCTCGCCCGGCGCGGCCACAACGACGAGCTTCGTCCCACGAGCCTGACGGCGACGTTGCTCAAGCCGTTCATCCCGACGATCTTTCCCGAGATCGAGCCGGACATCGCCGTCGCGCCCGGCAAGCCCCTCGACCTGCGTCCCTACGGGCTCGAGGGTGAGGTGATCGCGATGCCGGGCCACACCCCGGGGTCCATCGTGGTCGTGCTTCCGAACCACGTCGCCTTCGTGGGCGACATGATGCTGGGCGGCGTCGCCGGCGGCGCGCTCTTCGCCCAAAGCCCGGGCGAGCACTACTACCAGGCGGACCCGGCAGAGAACCGCGCCAACATCCAGGCGCTGCTCAGGATGGGCATCGAGACCTTCTACCTCGGCCACGGCGGGCCCGTATCGCGCGCCGCGGTCATCCGCGCCTACGGGTTCGACGCGCGCTAGCGGAACGTAGCTACTTCTTCGTCTTCTTCGTCACCCCGGCCCGCGTGGTGTTCGCGGCCCGCTTCTTCCCGCCGCGGGGAGGGGCGGGCGGGGCGGTGCGGCCGGGCTTTCGGCCGATCTGCTCGGCACGAAACGCGCTCGGGCACAGGTCGTTCACGCCGCACGTGGCGCAGCTCGGCTTGGCCGCGAAGCAGGTGCGCCGTCCGTGGAAGATGAGCAGGTGGGCGGTCATGTCCCAGTCTTCCCGGGGCAGGAGCTTGCAGAGATCCTGCTCGATCTTCTCGGGCTCCTTGTTCTTGGTCCACCCGAGTCGCTGCGAGATGCGCTGGACGTGGGTGTCGACGACGACCCCCTCCGGTGCCCCGAACGCGACGCCGAGGACCACGTTCGCCGTCTTCCGCCCGACGCCGGGCAGCTTCACGAGCTCCTCGAGGGTTCGTGGCACCTGCCCGCCGTGGGCCTCGACGAGCTGCTGGGCCAGGCCCACGATCGCCTTCGCCTTCTGCCGGAAGAAGCCCAGAGCTCCGACGACGCGCTCGACGTCCGGCGCCTTGGCGACCGCGAGGGCCCCGGCCGTCGGGTAGCGGGCGAAGAGGACGGGCGTGACCTTGTTGACCGCCACGTCCGTCGTCTGCGCGCTCAGCACGGTCGCGACGAGGAGCTGGAACGGGGACGCGTGATCGAGCTCGCAGTGCGCGTCGGGGTACATCGCCCGGAGCCGGTCGAACGTGCGGAGCACCTCGTCGGGCGTCTGCTTGCGCCACCGCGGGCGGGGAGCGTTGCCTTCGCCCGGCGTCGTCGTCTTCGGAGCCATGGGCGACGCATAGCACCGCGATCCTCGGGCGGGAGGAACAACTTCGACGAGGCGCCCTCGCGGTCAGAACATGAGGCCGTCGGAGACGTAGATGCCCACGGGGAAGCCCGGGTTCTCCGCGACGGCGTCGGGAGAGTACGCGGCCTCGACGCGGAAGATGGCGGCCTCGCCCCACTGGAGAAAGACGCCCCCGCCGATCCCGTACTTGAGGCCGAGCGTCCTCCCGTCGACCGCGGGGTTGAACGAGTAGTCCTGCCAGACGCGCCCCGCGTCGAAGAACGCGGTCGTTCCGAAGCGGAGGCGCTGCTTGAAGATGGTGAAGCGCGGGAGGGTCGCGCGGATCTCCGTGTTGCTCGCGACCATCACCTTGCCCGCGTAGCGCCCGTTGGGCACGCCGCGCACGCCCGTCTCGCCGCCGAACAGGTACTGCGGCTCGAACGTGCCGCCCTGCTGGAGATCGTAGAACGGCACGTTGCCGAACGAGAACGACGTCACGAGCCGGTTCGCGAAGATGACCGGTCCGACGATCGGAGCGTAGTGGGCGAGGATGGCAGACGCGTTGCCGTAGCCGATGCCGTCCGCGCTCCCGACGGTCCCGCCCAGGCCTACCTGGTAGAAGACGCCCGTGGTCGTGATGAACTCGCTGTCGCGCGTGTCGTAGAAGGCGCCGACCGCGAGACCGCCGAGCGCGGCGGGATCGACCCCGCGTATGGCCGTCGCGCCGTTCTGCGGCGTGGCGACGTCGTCCGCGAGCTTCGAGCCGGAGTACGACTGCGGAGACTCGTAGCGGAGGTTGGCGCCCAGGGCCAAGTCGAACGGCGTGTGCGTGTGGACGCGGACGATGAAGCGCGCGCGCCCCTCCTGCTGCAGGTACTGAAACTGCCGGCCGAGCGTGGCGCCCGTGGGGAGGGCGGCGCTCGAGGCGTTGCCGAGCCCGTAGTAGCCCTCGTTGATCGTGCGCTGGAAGCTCGCGCGACCGTCCATGCGCATCCGGCCGTCGAAGAGGTCGGGCGCGTCGAGGCGCAGCACGTGGCTCTGCTGGACGAGGCTGAGCCCGCTCTCGTTCTTGGCGCTCGCCGACAGGAGCAGATCGACGTTCCAGAGGTACGGGAGGACGCCGTCGCAGAACCGGGTGAGCGTCGCCGCGCCGCCGAACTGGAAGCCGATGTCGCTGTTGCCGCCGATGATGGGGAAGCCGGCGAGCTCGAAGCGGTGCGGGTCGAGCCCGCCAGCCCAGGGCTTGCCGGGATCGCACGGGTGCGGAGCGGTCTCGCGCACGAGGGGCGGAGTCACGGGCGGCAGGATGGGAGCCGGCTCGGCGGCGGCGAGGCTCCCCCACAGCGCGAGCGCGGGGACGAACAACGACGCCGCGATGGCGGCTCCCGGCGACGCTCTCTTCATCGGAGGGCAGAGTCCAGCACGGATCAGGGAGGGGGAGAGGAAGATCTCCCTCCGACCGTGAGCCGCATGACGCGCGTCCCCCTGTAGGGGCCCTCGCCGGCGGCGACGACCTGCTGGACGGTGTCGATCTCCTGGAAGATCTCCGCGACGCCGCGCTCGCCGGCAACCGACCCGGACAGCGCCATTCCCCCGGCGGGCGCCTCGTCGAGGAGGGCCAGGCCGCGGTGGAGGGTCTTGCCGAAGAACTCCGTCCTACCGGCGCGCGTCAAGGCGATGCACTGGCCCTCGTGAATGGCGATGCGGATGGGCTCGCTGGCGTGGGCCACCGCGGACTGCTGGAGCGCGATCGCGGCCGTCACCGCCGCGGCGCTCGTGTTGAACGCAGCGACCTGGACGTCGAGCGAGGACGGGATGGCGACCCCGCGGTGCGCGCGAAGCTGCTCGTCGATGAGCCCGTCGAGCTTCTGGAGGATGCTCCACGTCCCCGCGTCCCCGACCCGCTTCAGGATGTCCGGCCGGTTCACGAGATCGACGAACAGGAAGGCCATCCGGCTGACGGTCATGTGCTCGCCCTCGGCGAGCATCTCGTGGGAGAACAGGTCCCGGAAGTCGGAGAGCGTGAGGACGTCCGCCGCCGCGACGCTGTCCTGGCGAGCGCCGGGGACCTCGACCCGGACGATCTGGTCGTGGGGCGTGGCGTTCACCAGCGTGACCTTGACCTCCCCCGCGCGGACCACGCCCGGCCGCGCGTCGATGAGATCGTGGTCGATGATGACCTCGATCTCGGAGACGAAGCCGGCGGCGCTCGCGCTGAAGCCGAAGGGCTGGACGATGCGCGAGGCGGTGAGCTGGTAGTCGGCCCGGTCGAGATGCACGACGACCGTTCGCCGCTCTCCGGGGACGAGCATCTGCTGGACGAGGATGTGCGGGCGCAGCGCGGGCGCGCCGGCGCAGTAGGTCGTCGGGGTCGCGTCGCGGACCTCCGCGTGGGGCCGAAACACGAGCTCCACGGTCTCGCGCAGGTCGCGCTCGTACGACCGGCTGCAGGGCACGCACGCGCCGACGCGTCCGACGCGCGAGAGGCCGGGGAACGACTCGTGCGGCGCCATGCAGCGCGGGCAGATGAGATCCCACGCGATGTCCACCAGCCCGAGGTTCGCCGCGTGGAGAAAAAGGCTGAGCGTGTCCGTCCGCTCGAAGCCCCACGCGCGCGCGAGCGCGTACGGCCGTATGCGCTCGAGGAGCTTGGTTGGCTGGTGGAGCAGATGGTCGGTCAGCTTCGAGACCATGGCGGGCGAGAAGCCGCGCTCGACGAGCTTCGCGCCGTTCTGCTCGACGTGCCTGCGCTGCGCGGCCGCCGGAGAGAACGGCGGCTCGAAGGCGTCCGCACCCGGCGCCGTGCTGCGCGCCCGGATGGCCGCGTCGAGCTGGTGGTAGACGCGGTCGAGGTTCTTCCCCGTCTTCTGGCCGATCTCCCAGCTCGCGGCCATGCGCCCGACGAAGTTTCGAGGCTGGAGCCAGATCTCGTGGACGAGCTCCGTCCCGCCCTCCGGCAGCGCCACGAGCTGCACGCGGTTCCAGGCTGCCTCGACGGGCCCCTTCTCGTACTGCCGGTAGACGCTGTGCTCGCGGTCCTTCACCCAGTCGAACGGGTACTCGCGCCAGGCGAGCTCCATCCCGAGCACCCGCGTGCGCGCCTTGCGCAGCGCCCCGCCGTCCTCGTCCGCGAGGTCGGTGAACTCCACCTCCGGTAGCCCGATGGCCTTGTTCAGGCGGTCCGTGTTCGCGACGAGCGGCCAGAGCTCCGAGGCCGATGACGCGAGCTTCCAGGACCAGCGATGGTGCACCGCCGCCCGCTCGCGGCCGTGCGTGGGGGCGAGCATCGGCGTCGGCGTGGCCCGGCGCACGGCGGGGGACGCGGCGCCAAGCAGGGCCTCGACGGGTCGACCCTCGAGGAGGGCCTCGAGTACGGTGGCCAGCTTGCGGGCGGACGGGAACCGGGCCTCGGGCTTCTTCTCCAGGCAGCGCAGCACCGTGCGCTCGACGTCGACGTGGATCGCGGGGTTCTTCGTCGAGGGCGCCTCGGGTACGTCGTCGGCGATGGCCGCCATGACGTCGTCCGACGTCTGACCGTTGAAGGGGCGTACGCCGGTGAGCATCTCGTAGAGGATGATGCCGATCGCGTGGACGTCGGCCGGCGCGCCGGCGGGCTCGGCGGAGACCTGCTCGGGAGACATGTACGAGGGCGTTCCGAAGACGGCGTTCTCGAAGCGGTCCTCGCCGACGACGGTGTTGTGGGCCAGGCCGAAATCGAGGATGCGGGTGCGGCCCTGGTCGTCGATGAGGATGTTGCCCGGCTTGAGATCCCTGTGGACGATGCCGCGGTCGTGCGCCGCCGCGACGGCCCTGGCGATCTGGAGGCAGAGGGACAGCGCCTTCGTCTGCGGCAGCGGCCCATCGCGCAGGAGCGAGCGCAGGTCGGTGCCGTGGACGAGGTCCATCGTGTAGTAGGGGCTGCCGTCGAGCGTGGTGCCCAGATCGTGGACGGCGACGACGCCGGGATCGGACACCCTCGCGGCAAGCCGCGCCTCCGACCACATGTTCGCGACGCGCTCGGGCGACACGTTGTCGATGTGCACCTTGAGAGCGACGCGGCGCTCGAGCCGATGCTCGATGGCTTCCCAGACGACGCCCATGCCGCCACGGCCGATGATGCGCAACAGCTCGTAGCCCGGTACGAGCGGTTGCCCGTCCCTTCGCGCCTTGCCGGCGTCGGCGAGCGTGGTCGCGAGGCCCTCCGCTTCGGGGACGCCCACGCGGGTGGCGTCCAGGTCGGGCGCGGGCTGGGGGGATTCGTCGGTCATGGGGCGGGAGAGGTAATCTTCGCTCATCTTCGCCCCGCTGGGGGCAAGCGGAGCGGGGCGGATGACCTTTCGAGGTACGCGGAGGTGGGCGTCGCGGATCGCTGGGCCCGTCGTTCGTCCGTTTTGCGAACGAATGCGGGCGTTTGTCCGCTCGAGGTGGCCATGACAGAAGGATGACGGCGTCCCGGCGACAGCAAAGCTAGATCCAGCCGCCTACACCACCCCACGGATTCGTTCGAGGTCGCTGCCCGATGGTCATCCTCCTGTTCTTCGTCCTGCACTGGCAGGTCTCGGTCTTCTTCCAGACCTTCTTCCTGCACCGGTACGGCGCGCACCGCATGTTCACGATGAGCAAGGGATGGGAGCGCTTCTTCTACCTCTGCACGTACGTCGCGCAGGGCTCGAGCTTCCTGTCTCCGCGCGGCTACGGGATCCTGCACCGCATGCACCACGCCTTCAGCGACACGCCAAAGGACCCGCACTCGCCCACGAACTACTCGAACGCCATGACGATGATGCTGGCGACGAAGCACACCTACGACGACTACGCGTACCGCCGCGTCGAGCCCGAGGCCCGCTTCGACGGCGGCCTGCCCGAGTGGCCCGCGGTGGACCGCATCGGTCGCTCCTGGGTGGGACGGCTCGCGTGGGGCGCCGCGTACACGCTCTTCTACATCCGCTTCGCGACGAGCCCGTGGATGTTCGCCCTCTTGCCCTTCCACTACGTGATGGGCCCGGTCCACGGCGCCATCGTCAACTGGTGCGGGCACAAGTACGGCTACCGCAACTTCGAGAACGGCGACGTCTCCCGCAACACGCTCCCCTTCGACTTCCTGACGGCGGGCGAGCTGTTCCAGAACAACCACCACAAGTTCGGCATGTGCCCGAACTTCGCCGTCCGCTGGTTCGAGCTCGACCCGACCTACTTCGCCATCCGCGTCTTCTCGTGGCTCGGCATCGTGGACGCCAAGGGCGCGCAGGTGTCCCGGCCGCCGTCGCCGGTGGAGCTCGAGGCTGCAGCCGCCACGAGCCGCGCGGCGGGGTAGATGAGCTAACCGCAGACGCGCGGCGGGCGCTGAGAGAGTGAGTGGGAGAGAGATTCTTCTACAGACCGTCTTCCTCAGCGTTCTCCGCGCCTCTGCGGCTTTCTACTTCCGGGATTGAGCGCTACTTGCTGCTCGTGTGAAGGCTGCCGACGAAGGTGTCGAAGTCGGCGCGGGCGGCGGTGACCGTCTTCTCGGGGCCCGTCAGCTTGAAGAAGTAGGGAGGGTCCACCGAGTCGACGATGGCGCCGAGGAGAGCCCAGTTGCGCTTCGGGCTCGAGGGGGGCCCGCCGGGCATCCCGCCGCCGTTGAATATCCCGTGTCCGTCGACGATCGTGACCTTCAGGCCGCCGACGTCCCGGTGCGAGACCTTGAGCTCGGGCGATCCCTCGAACTGCGATGCCCACCGCTTGATGTTGGCCTCGGCCCCGCCGCCGGCCTGGCTCACGCTCAGGTCGGCGTCCTCCGGATCGGTGGGAAGCTTCGGGATCTTGTAGGTGGCGATCCGCAGCTTGCTCGGGTTCGGTGCGACGGACCACGCGGCGGGCGCCGTCCACACGACGGCGCCGGCCGGCGGCGCGGCGGCGGGCGCGGCCTGGGCGGATGGCGTGGGGCTCGCGGAGGCTGCCTGGGAAGGGGGGCCGGGGGCCGGCTCGTCGGTCTTCGAGCACGCGACAAGGGCGGCCAGCGCGAAGGCGAGGGAGAGCTCTCTTCTCATGGCGGCGTGACTACCATCGACTGGCGATTGGGATGGCCGAAAAGTGCGGGGGGTGCGTAATGTCGGCGCACCCATGCGCCTGCGAATCTGCCTCTCGATCGCGCTCGTTGCAGCGCTCGTCACCGCGGCGAGCTCCTGCGCCGAGGACGCCCAGTTCACGACCCGCTTCACGCCCGACTACCCGAGCGCGCCGCACGCCACGATCTCCGTGTTCGGCGTGTTCAAGGACGGTCGAATGAGCGCCGAGGCCTGGGACTACTTCTCTCCCGTGGTCGCGTCGGGCGGGGCGGACGGCGGCGAGGCGAGCCCGGCGTGCCCGGCGGCCTTCGAGACGGCGCTGCTCGCCAGGGACATGCCTCTCTTCACCGCGGTAGACAGCTACGCGAGGGCCAACGGCATCACCGAGGGCCTGCTCGAGAAGTTCGCGCAGTCCGCCAAGGGGGACCTGGTGATGGTCATCACCCAGTCGGGGAAGCTCCCCGCGACGGGGGCCGACGGCGGCGCTTCGCTCCCCGCGAGCCAGCCGCCGCCCCAGGGCGGACAGGGAAGGGGAGGCATGGTCGGTCGCCGGGGCTCCCCGGGGTCGACGACGGGCATGCGGCGCGTCGAGCCGACGGACGCGCTCGAGCTCTCGGCGATGCTCTACTCGGTGCACCTGCACCGCTCGGTCGGCCTCGTGGGAATGACGTACTCGGGTCACAGCATCGACGAGGCAGTGAAGCAGTTCGCGCAGAAGCTACGCGCCACCGTTCCCGCCTCGCCGTGCGCGGGGTGGAACGAGATCCACGTCGACGAGGCGGCGATTCACGACATCCAGGAGTGACGGCGGCGGCCGACCTGCCGGGTATGCCGGCATCGCGACGCGCGACTCCTCCCCCCCCCGGATTGTCGGGGGGAGGCCGGGAGGGGGGCCACGGGTAAACCCGCGACGGGCCTCCTCAGTTCAGCGCATCCGGCGGCGTGCTGCCCGAGGGCGGCGTGGAGCCGGGCGGCGGCGTGGATCCAGCGTCTCCAGCCGGCGGAAGCTCGCTCGATCCGGGCTCCTCCTCGACGCTGCTCTCCGCGAGGCGCTCCATGGCGACGATGCGCTCGTCGGCCTCGAGCGTCATGAGCTTCACGCCCTGGGCGTTGCGGCCGGTCTCGCGGATCTCGTCCGTGCGCGTGCGCAAGGTCTGTCCGCGATCGGTGATGAGCATCACCTCGTCGCCGTCCTTCACGAAGCGGATGTCGACCACCGGGCCGTTTCGCTCGCTCGCGTCGATGAGGATGATGCCCTTGCCGCCCCGGTTCTGCACCCGGAACTCCTCGAGCAGCGTGCGCTTGCCGAAGCCCTTCTCGCAGACGGCGAGGAGGTGGTTGCGATCCTGCTCGGTGACCGCGAGGCCGACGACCTGATCGCCCTCGGCCACGTCGATCGCCTTCACGCCCATCGTGGCGCGACCCATCGCGCGGACCTGCGACTCGGGGAAGCGGATCGACATGCCTTGCTTGGTGGCGATGACGAACTCGCGCGTGCCGTCGGTCATCGCGGCGCTGAGGAGGCGATCGCCCTCCTCGACCTTCACGCCGATGATGCCCTTCTCGCGGAAGTTCTCGTACTCGTCGAGCTCCGTCTTCTTGATCTGGCCGAGCTGCGTCAACGTCACGACGAAGCGACCCTTCTCGATCCGGGGCACCTCGACGATGGCCGCGACGGCCTCGCCCGGGTCCATCCCGACGAAGTTCACGATGGCGCGGCCCTTCGCCGTGCGGGGCGCGAGCGGGATCTCGTAGACCTTCTTCACGTAGACCTTCCCCTTGTCGGAGAAGAAGAAGACGTACGCGTGGGTCGACGCGACGAACAGCTGCGTCACCCAGTCCTCCTCGCGCGCCTCCATCCCGATCTTGCCGCGGCCGCCGCGCTTCTGGGCCCGGTAGCTCGTCGGGCTCGTACGCTTGATGTAGCCGGCGTGCGAGATGGTGACGATCATGTCCTCTTCCTGGATCAGATCCTCCTGCGTGATCTCCGCCTCGTCCGCGATGATCTCGGTGCGGCGCTTGTCCGCGTACTTCGACTTGATGTCCTCGAGCTCCATCACGATGATGTCGAAGAGGAGCTTCTCGTCCGCCAGGATGGCGCGGAGGCGCGTGATGGTGTCGCACAGCTCCCCGTACTCCTTGGCGAGCTTCTCCTGCTCGAGGCCGGTGAGCCGCGACAGGCGCATCTCCAGGATGGCCTTGGCCTGACGATCGGACAGGAAGTACTGCCCGCGCTTCTTGGCCAGATCGATCTCCGCCTGCGGGCGGCCGGCGCGGATCACGAACTTCTCGAGCCCCGGGAGCGGGAGCTTCATCAGCGCCACGCGCGCGACCTCGGCGTCGGCCGACTCGCGGATGGTCTTCACGACCAGATCGAGCTCGGTGATGGCGACGCCCAGGCCCTCGATGATCTCGCGCTGCCCCTCGGCCTGGCGCAGCTCGAAGCGCGTGCGCCGGGTGACGACGTCGCGGCGGTGCTCGACGAAGCAGGAGAGCGTCGATCGCAGGTCGAGCACGGCGGGGCGACCGCCGACGATCGCCAGGTTGATGACGCCGAAGGACGACTGCAGATCCGTCATCCGGTAGAGCTGGTTCACGACGATCTGCGGGAGCACGTCCTTCTTCAGCTCGATGACGAGGCGGATGCCGTCGCGATCGGACTCGTCCCTCACCTCCGAGATGCCCTCGATGCGCTTCTCGCGCATCAGCTCGCCCAGCTTGGCGTGCACGCGCGCCTTGTTGACCTGGTAGGGGATCTCCGTCACGACGATCTGCTCGCGCTCGCCCTTGCCCGGGATCTTCTCGACGTTGAAGCGCGCGCGCATGATGATCGTGCCGCGCCCCGTCCGCTGCGCCTGCTCGATGCCCGCGCGGCCGTGGATGATGCCGGCCGTCGGAAAGTCCGGGCCCGGGACGAAGCGCATCAGGTCTTCGATAGGCGCCGCGGGGTTGCGAATGAGGTGGATCGTCGCGTCCAGGATCTCGCCCAGGTTGTGGGGCGGGACGTTCGTGGCCATGCCGACCGCAATGCCGCCCGAGCCGTTGACGAGCAGGTTCGGGATCCGGGCGGGCAGGACCGTGGGCTCCTGCCGGGTGTCGTCGAAGTTCGCCGCGAAATCGACGGCCTCCTTGTCGAGGTCGGTGAGCAGCTCGATCGCGACGCGCGTGAGGCGGGCCTCGGTGTAGCGGTAGGCGGCCGCCGGGTCTCCGTCGACCGAGCCGAAGTTGCCCTGCCCGTCGACGAGCGGGTAGCGCATCGAGAAGTCCTGGGCGAGCCGGACCATCGCGTCGTACACGCTCGCGTCCCCGTGCGGGTGGTACTTGCCGAGCACGTCTCCGACGACGAGGGCGCACTTCCTGTGCGCCACGCCCGGGCCGAGGTTCAGCTCGTACATCGAGTAGAGGATCCGCCGGTGCACGGGCTTCAGCCCGTCCCTCACGTCGGGGATCGCTCGCCCGATGATGACGCTCATCGCGTAGTCGAGGTAGCTCGTCCGCATCTCGTCCTGGATGCTGACGGGGACTCTTCCTTGCGGGACCGTGGTGGGTACGTCGGCCATGGGGACGTGCATTACCACGGACAGAGCGCGCCGGCTCGCGCCCGCTACGAACGCGAACGCGAGGCGGCTCGGCCGGAGAGGAAGGGGGAGCCGAAGGCGAGGACGGGAGGAGAGTGAGAAACGACCGCCGGCATCCCGAGGGGGCTTTTTTCCGACGAGGCGGCGCCGGAGGCGGACGAGAGCTTCGCAAGTCCGCGTCCCCACGGTATATGCTCGCCCTTCGTTGTTTTGCCGCCGGAACCGCCGTCCGACAGGCCCTACCCCGACTCAATGACCATCAAGGACGACGCAAACGAACCGGTCGCCATCGCGGCCGCTCCGGAGCCCGACGCTTCGCAGGAGGCCACCCAGGCGGCGGCAGCTCCGGCGGCCCCAGCCACCGAGGCACCTCCTTCGAGCGACGGAGCTCAGGCGACGCCGGTTGCTCCGGCAACGTGGGTCGCTGCGGTCGCCCCGGGAGCCGCTGCGCCCGCGGTGCCGGCGGTCGCGTCCCCGCGAGACCGCGTCCTCGCGGCGGTCCTGTTCGCGATGCTGGCGGATGGGTGCGCTGCCGGGCTCACCATGTGGAGGACGCACGCCGGGGCGACCGCCGTGGTCCTCTCGGCGTTCGAGTCCGCCGCGTTTCTGGCCCTGCCCCTCGCCTTGCTGGCCCTCCCCGTCGCGTGGGTGCTCGGGCGGCGCGAGGTCCAGGTCCTCGGGACGCACCTTCGCGAGGGGCTCTCGGGCGGCCGCGCCGAGAACGGCGCCGTTGCGGTCGTGCTCTACGCCGGATCGACGGGCTTCGGGGCCACGTTCGTCGCGTGGCTGGGGCTCCGGCTGTCGGACCACATGAGCGTCCGCGTCGCCCTCATCTTGACGGTGGCGCTCTCGATCGCGTGGATGGTCGCGACGGCTGCGCTCGTGGCGCTCACCGTCCGCTTCTTCGCGTGGCCGTTCTCGCGGCTGGGCCAGCGCTTCGCGTGGCTGCCGCGACCGACGAGCCTCGTGCTCGGCTTGATCGGCGTGGGCACCTTGATGCGTCTCTTGCCGGTCTCACACGCGGTCACCCCGGCGTGGGCCATCGTCGGCTTCGCGGTCGGCCCGTCGTTCGGCGCGCGCCTCGGGATGCTTCGCGGGCAGGCGGCCCCGCGCGCGAGGCCGGTGCCGGGCGCGGCGCTGTTGCTCGGGGCGTGGGCGCTCTCCCTGCTCTCCGCCTTCGCGTTGAACCGCGTCCCCGACACCGTGCAGCTCGCGGTCCTCTACCACGCGCCCTACACGTCGCTCATCATCTCCGCGGTCCACAAGCTGGTCGACCGGGACCAGGACGGCTATTCGCCCGTGCTCCTCGGGGGCGACTGCAACGACAGCGACGCCCGCGTCCACCCTGGCGCCTACGACTGGCCCGACAACGGCATCGACGAGAACTGTTCCGGGTCCGACGCGCACGTCTACAAGCCCCCGGCGCAGGTGCCGGAGATGTACTCCAAGGCGCTGCCTCCGCGGATGAACGTCGTCCTCATGCAGCTCGACGCCGCGCGCCCCGACCACTTCAGCTTCGCGGGCTACGGCCGGCCGACGACGCCGCACATCGACACGTTTCGCAAGGACGCGACCTGGTTCAAGAACGCGTACACGGCCGCCCCGACGACGCGGCTCGCGATGGCGAGCATGTTCACCGGCTGGGACATCGACCGCATCCCGCAGCGGCGCGGGCCGGGCATCAACTTCACGCTGCTCCCCGGGGCCAACACGATCGCCGAGCGGCTCGACGCCATCGGCTACGATCGCGTCGGCTTCACCATCTCGTACGTCATCCAGCACCACATCGATCAGGGGCAAGGCTTCCGCGTCTGGAAGACGCCCTGGCCGACCGAGGACTGGGAGGCCACCCACGGCGTGGCGGCGACGAGGACCACGGACGCGGCGCTCGACTACCTGAAGGACGTGCCGCAGGACGGCGCCAAGCCGTACTTCCTGTTCATGCACTACCAGTGCACGCACGACCCTTACATCAAGCACCCGGGCTACGACTTCGGTGACCAGCCGGTGGACGTGTACGACAGCGCGCTCAAGTACTGCGACGAGGAGATCGGGCGGTTCCTCGAGAGCATCGACAAGCGCGGCGACAAGGAGCGCACCGCGGTCCTCATGATCTCGGACCACGGCGAGCTGTTCGGTGATCACGGGCTGACCAACCACGGCAACTCGCTCTTCCAGGCCGACGTGAAGATCCTCATGCTGGCCCGCTTGCCGAACGGGGCGGTGTCGACCGTGGACGATCCCGTCATCCTGACGGACGTGGCGCCGACCGTGCTCGAGCTCGCCGGGGCCTTGCCGGACGCGCAGGGGCACGCGTGGAGCCTCGTCCCGTACGTCCTGAACCCGAAGCCCGCGACCCCCCGCGTCCAGCGCCCGCTCTTCCTCTACGCCGACCTCTGGCGGGCGAACGTCCACATCGAGGCGCGCGGCGTGGTGGACGGTCCCTACAAGTACATCCACGACCTCGGCACCGGCGTGAACATGCTCTTCAACCTGGAGCGCGATCCGGAGGAGCTGTCGAACCTCGTGGAGACGTCGCCCGCCATTCGTGGGCGCCTCGCGGAGCTCCTGGACAGCTGGGAGGCGTACGAGCACCTGAACGCGCCGGCGAACTCCCCCGCGATGATGGGCCGCACCTCGACCTTCGCCCCGCCCACATCGACGCCTCCTTGAGAGAGGGCCCGAGAGAGGGCGGAGTGAAACCGAACCTGGGCTGGGGCGTAGAGTGAGGCATGCGAGCTATTGCGTCCTGGGTTCTGGCCTCCGCGGGTGTCTTCGTTTGCCTTGCCGGCTGCCATGAGGCTGCCACGGCGGCCCCTGCCTCGTCCGACGTCCACTCCACCGCCGCTGCGGTCGCCACGGTGGGAGCCGATCCGGGGCACGTCGGCCGCGGGACTCCGCTGACGCCGCGCGATGGTGATGAGCTGGCGGCGTTCGCCGCGGGCTGCTTCTGGGGCGTCGAGGACACGTTCCGGCACGTTCCCGGCGTCGTGGCCACGGCCGTGGGCTTCACCGGGGGCCACACGGACGACCCCACCTACCCCGTGGTCTGCAGCCACACGACCGGCCACGCCGAGACCGTGCTCGTCGAGTTCGATCCGAAGAAGGTCACCTACGCGACGCTCCTCAACGTGTTCTTCAAGAACCACGACCCGACGACGATGAACCGCCAGGGGCCGGACGTGGGCGACCAGTACCGGAGCGAGATCTTCACCTTCTCGCCCGCCCAGGCCGCGGCGGCGCAGACCGCCAAGGATCGCGAGGCGGCGGCGCTCGGCAAGCCCGTCGCGACCGCGATCGCCCCCATCGGGAAGTTCTGGAAGGCGGAGGACTACCACCAGCAGTACGACGAGAAGACGGGGACGCACTCATGCCCGCTGCCGAAGGGGCTGGGAGGCGGGGAGGGGACGTAGCGCCTCGGCGCCCGGTCAGCCCTGGAGATCGACCCGGGCGCCCACAGCGGCGAGCGCCTGCTGGATCCGCTGGGCGTCGGCGGCCGGGACGTTCTGCGCGAGGATGCCCATCGGGCGCTCGACCACGTCCTTCGCGACCTTCAGGTCCCACTTGAAGATGTCGCGCAGGACCTTGATGACGCCGATCTTGTTCTCGCCCCCGTGAACGAGGACGAGGCTGAACGTCGGAGGGCCGCCGTCCCGGTAGGGCGTGCCCTGCGCGCCCTCGCGGGGCGGCGCGGCTCCTGCGCCCGGCGTCACCGCAAAGCCGCCGACCGCAGCGACGTGCAGGGTCGCCAGCCCGCACGACGGGCAAGCGTGGGCGAGCAAGGGCACGAGACCCTCGCTACCCGGCACCCGCACCCCGATGATGCCAGCGTCCCGGCTGGCGACCTCGAGCACCGTCACATGCGTCCCGCAAACGCTGCATGGCCTGGGCATTCCCCGACTGTAACAACTGGCGCTTCTTCCGAGTAGCCCTCTAGAAGAAGTTGCCGATCGTGAACTCGAAGACCGAGTGCTGCTCGTACGGGAGCGGCATCAGGGGGAAGCCCCACTCGAACCTGAGAGGCCCGAGCGGCGAGAACCAGCGGATGCCGAAGCCAGTGCTCGTCCGCAGGTACGCGAGGCTCGAGGCGTTGAAGCACGGGCTGACGACGCGGTCGAACTGCGGGGCGGGCGTGGTCGCGCAGAACTGCTGCTCCGTGTTCCATGCGTTGCCGGCGTCCAGGAAGATGACGCCGCGGATGCCGACCTTGTCGATGATCGGGAACTCGAGCTCGAGGTTCTCGTATGCCTCGAGGTTGCCGCCGATGTTGGCCCCGTTCGGGACGGGCGCCGAGTTCACGTCGAGGGACGTGTTGAGCGGCAGCCGCGGGCCAATCGTGCGGAGGTTGTAGCCGCGGATGTCGAGGATGCCGCCGAGGAAGAAGCGCGCGAAGATCGGCACTCCTTCCGCCGACGGGCTCGTGATGAGGCCGAACTCTGTGTTCAGCTTGAGGACGAAGCCCGACCCGGGCGACCCGTTGCCGCCGCCGAGCGGGTAGTAGAAGCGCCCCGTGAACCTGTGGCGGAGAAACTCGATCTCGCTGCCCAGGATCGAGTTCGCGTACTCGAGCGAGTACTGGAGGAAGATGCCCTTGCTCGGGAAGAGGCGGTTGTCGCGGTGGTCGTAGGTGATCGTCGGGCGGAGCGAGATCGTGCGGCCGTCGTTGAAGAGGTTCGCGAGCGGCAGGCGCTGGAAGACCGAGTAGTAGCCGGGCGTCGTCCCGAAGAAGGTGCTCACCGGCTGCGTGCTGACCTCGTCCTCCTCGACGGTGGCCGTCAGGCTCAACCGGAGCCACGGCTGGATGAGGGCGTAGCCGTACGTGAGCGACCCGCCGAGCGAGCGGCGGGAGAAGTTCGGGAAGATGTAGAGCTGGTCGTAGAGCTCCGTGCTCATCGACCACTTGCTGTTCAGGAAGTACGGCTCGAAGAAGCGCACGCTGATGAGCTGGCGTAGCCCGGACACCTGCGCCTGGAGGGCGAGCGACTGGCCGTTGCCCAGGAGGTTGGCCTGCTGCACCTGCGCCGTGGCGATGAAGTTCTCGACCGAGCTGAAGCCGGCGCCGACCTGGAAGGTGCCCGTCGGCCGCTCGGCGATCTCGAAGTTGATGATGAGCTTGTCCGGCGCGGAGCCCTGCTCCGTCGACACGTCGACGCGCTCGAAGTAGCCGAGGGCCGTGATGCGGCGCTTGCTCGCCTCGAGCTGGCTCTCGCTGAAGATCTGGCCCTCTTGCAGCTCCATCTCGCGGCGCAGGACGCGGTCGCGCGTCTTCGTGTTGCCCTTGATCTCGATGCGCTCGACGTGCACGAGCGGGCCGCGCCGGATCGGGATGATGATGTCCACCTCGTTGTGGACGGAGTCGAGCTCGGTCTCGGGCTCGGCCTCGACGTTGGCGAACCCGGCGTCGCGGTAGAGCGTGCGGACGGCCGTGAGGTCCTTGATGAGCTCCGCGCGGTTGAACCAGTCGCCGGAGTTGGCGCGGAGCAGCTGACGGAGCGCGCGACGGCCGCCGAGGGGCTCGATCTCCTTGCCCTCGTTGTCGCGCTCGAAGATCTTGAGCTGGCGGATCTTGAAGCGCGGCCCCTCGTGGATCGTGATCGTGATCTCGATGCCCTCGCGGTCGGCGGTCAGCATCACGCGCGGCGTGCCGATCTGCACGCCCATGTAGCCCTTGTCGTAATAGAGGGCGTTGAGCAGGAGCACGTCCCGCTCGAACATGTCCTGCCGGTACGAGCCGCCGGACCCGAACGCGAAGAAGCCGCCCTGGCCCGTCTGCATCTGGGACTCGAGCTCGGCGTCGGACACGGTGTCGTTGCCGATGAAGGTCACGCGGCGAACCGTGACCGGCTGGTGCTCGGTGATCTTGAACTTGACGACGACCTCGTTGTCGCGCTGCGGGTCGATCGTGAACGAGACGTCGGCGAGGAAGTAACCCTTCTCGGCGTAGGCGTCCTTGATCTTCTGCACGCTGCGGCGCACGGCCGGCACGCTCAGGATCGTGTTCGGCTTGATCTCGACCGACTCGGTCAGCTTGTCGTTGTCGAGCTCGTCGTTGCCCGAGAACTCGATGCTCTTGATGTTCGGCCGCTCGCGCACGAGAAAGCGGAGCGTGACGCCCTGGTCGCTCTTCGTGAGGTCGACCTCGATGTCGTCGAAGAAGCCGGCGTCCCAGAGGGCCCGCACGTCGTTCGAGAGGTTCTCGGCCTTGAGGAGCTGGCCCGGCTTCTCGCGAAGGTAGGTCGTCACGTCCTCGAGGGCGACGCGGCGGTTGCCGCTGATCTCGATCTTGAGGATCGGCGCGCCCTCCGCCTTCTCGATCTCCGTCTGCGGGATGCGGACCTGCGGGCCCGACCCCGCGTTGTCGAGCACCTCGCCGCCGGCGTCGATGGCGTTGCCGGGGACACCCGCGTCGCCGGTGCCCGGAGCGCCCAGGTCTCCTGTGCCGCCACCGCCGCTGTCACCTCCGGTGTCCGTTGCTGCATCGGCCTGCGGGCCTGCGTCTCCGGCGCCCGGCCTGCGGCGAGGCCTGGGGCGCGCTGCGGGGCCGCCCGCATCGGGGCCCGTCGTCGCCGGCGCTCCGGCGTCACCGGCGGTCGGGCGGCCTGCGTCCGGCGCCGTCTGCGCCCGGGCCGATCCCGAGAGGACGAGGAGCAGACCGACGACGAGCGACGCGAACGCGAGCCACCGCGAACGCGACCCTCGCACGCGCCCCGATCGTGCCTGCGCCTGCGCAAGGTGTGCGCACGCGGAGCGGTCAAAGGTAGAACGCGGCACGGGACGTCGGTTCGTAGCGCAGCAAAGGGCGGCGGGTCAACGGCGTGTCGGCCTTGGGGTACAGCTTTTTTCCTTTGGAATTCTCGTGGGATCGTGCGCTTGGCGCGGCGGTGGCCCTGGGGCGGCCTGTCCCCGTTGCGCTTGGGGCGATGGTCGCCGACCATCCGCCGATGCAACGCTCCTCCGTGCTTCGCCTGCTCCTCGTGGTCGGGGCGCTGCTCCTGTCGGTGTTCGGGGGCCCCGTGGCAAGGGCCGCCGAGCCGCTGGACCCCAAGGCCGTCCCCGACCAGCTCAAGCCCTGGACGGCCTGGGCCCTCGACGGGAAAGACGAGGCGCTTTGCCCCGTCTTCTTCGAGCACGCGGACGTGACGCGCTGCGCCTGGCCCGCCCGGCTGGAGCTCACGCTCGACGAGCACGGTGGCCGGTTCGGGCAGTCGTGGCACCTCGAGGGTCTGGGGCGGCGGTGGGTTCCGTTGCCGGGGGACGCGAAGCGCTGGCCCGAGGACGTGAAGGTCGACGGCAAGCCGGCCATCGTCATCGCGCGGGGGGAGGTGCCCAGCGTGGAGCTGGCGCCCGGCGACCGGGCCGTCACGGGAACGTTTGCCTGGGACTCCTTGCCCGAGTCGCTGCACGTGCCACCCGAGACCGGGCTGCTCGAGCTCGCGCTGCGAGGAGCGCGCGTGGCCTGGCCCAACCGGGACACGGACGGCACCGTGTGGCTCCAGAAGACCGCGACCAACGAGGAGGGGGATGCCCTCGAGTTCGTCGTGCACCGCAAGGTGACCGACGACATCCCGCTCCTGCTCGAGACGCGGGTGGAGCTCCACGTCTCTGGCAAGAACCGCGAGGAGCTGCTCGGCAAGGTGCTCCCCGCCGGCTTCATCCCCATGTCGCTGAGCTCGCCGCTCCCCGCGCGCCTCGAGCCCGACGGGCGGCTGCGGGTGCAGGTGCGCCCTGGCGTCTACGTCCTGGACCTCATCGCCCGGAGCGAGGGCCCGGTGCGATCGCTCACGCGGCCGGCCCCCGAGGGCCCCTGGCGCAGCGGCGACGAGGTCTGGGTCTTCGAGGCCAAGAACGACTACCGCGTCGTGACCGTCGAGGGGGCGCTCTCCATCGATCCTCAGCAGACCACCCTCCCGGACGCGTGGAAGGTCCTTCCCGCCTACCCGATGGCCGTGGGGGCGAAGCTCGACCTCGTCGAGAAGCGCCGCGGGGACGCCGACCCGCCGCCCAACCAGCTGGCGCTCACGCGCTCCTTGTGGCTCGACTTCGAGGGCGACGGCTACTCGGTGAGCGATCGGCTGACCGGGTCGATGACCCAGGACTCGCGCCTGTCGATGCTGCCGCCGACCGTCCTCGGCCGCGTCTCGGTCGGCGGAAAGGATCAGTTCATCACGCAGCTCAAAGGGGACGCGTCGCACACGGGCGTCGAGGTCCGGGAGGGAGAGCTCGTCGTCACGGCCGACAGCCGCATCCCGGGAGACCCGACCGACATCCCCGCGGTCGGCTGGGCGCACGATTTCCACCAGGTGCAGGGGACGCTGCACCTGCCGCCGGGCTGGAGGCTCCTGCACGCCTCCGGCGTCGACGACGTGCCGGACACGTGGCTCCGCCACTGGTCGCTCCTCGAGCTCTTCCTGGCGCTCATCGTCGCGATCGGGATCGGGAAGCTCTACGGAGTGCGCTGGGGTGTCGTGGCGCTCGCGATGCTCGTGCTCACACTGCCCGAGACGGACGCGCCGCGCTGGTCGTGGCTCGCCGTCCTGGCGGCCGAGGCGCTCTTCCGCGTCCTGCCGGTAGGCAGGGTGAAGACGCTCTTCGCGGGCGTGCGCGTCGCCACGATTCTCCTGGTCGTCCTCCTCGTCGTGCCCTTCCTCGTGCACCACGTGCGGCAGGGGATGTACCCCGTGCTGTCGAGCCCTGACACGAACGTGGGCCAGGGCGGATACGCCACCTTCGACGGCGTGACCGACGAGTCGAACGCGGACAACAAGGAGGGCGGAACCGGCACGCGCGCCAAGGGCGAGGAGGGGAGCATGGGCAACCCGGCCCCCAACGCCCCGGCGGCAGCAGCCCAGGCGTTCGACACGATGCCGCAGCAGGCCGGCGGAAGGGGCGGCGACGTCAACGTGCCGGGCAGGCCGCCCGAGAAGGCGCGTATCGCCCTGACCAAGTCGATGTACCAGCAAGAGAACGCGCAGGTGTACGACCCGGCCGCCATCGTGCAGACGGGGGCGGGGCTCCCGCGCTGGCAGTGGTCTTCCATCGCGCTGCGGTGGAGCGGCCCGGTCGCCGCCACGCAGCGCCTGCACCTCTACCTCGCGTCGCCGCTCGTGAACCTGCTGCTCGCCTTCGCGCGCGCACTGCTCCTCGGCGTGGTCCTGCTCCGCCTGTTTCCGTGGACGCAGCGCATGTTCCCGAGGGGCTGGGCGCCCCCGCCCGCCGCCGCCGTGGCGCTCCTCTGCCTGGGCAGCGTCCTTTGCTTGCCAAGGCTCGCGGCCGCGCAGATGCCCGACAAGGCCACGCTCGACGAGCTCGCCCAGCGCCTGCTCAGGAAGCCCGACTGCTCGCCCTCCTGCGCGTCGTCCGCCCGGATGGCGCTCGAGGTCCGGGGCGACGCACTTCGCGCGCGCATCGAGGTGCTCGCCAGCGCCAGCACGGCGGTGCCGCTCCCGGGCGGCAGCGGGCAGTGGGTGCCCACGCAGGTCCTGCTCGACGGGCAGCCCGCGAAGGGTCTGCTTCGGAGGGACGACGGGGTCCTCTGGATCGAGCTCGGCGAGGGCAGCCACCAGATCGTCCTCGAAGGTCCGATGCCCGACCGGGAGTCGATGCAGCTGACGCTGCACATGAAGCCGCACCGCGTCGAGGCGACGAGCGCCGGCTGGACGGTCGCCGGGCTCCACGAGGACGGCATCGCGGACGACGATCTCCAGCTCACGCGGGTGCGCGACGCGCGGCAGGACGGCGGCGCCAGCGCCTCGCTCCAGCCGGGCGAGCTGCCGCCGTTCGTGCGCGTGGAGCGCACGCTCGAGGTGGGGCTCAACTGGCAGGTGGACACGCGCATCGTGCGGCTCACGCCCGCGGGCACGGCGGTGGTGCTCGAGGTGCCGCTCCTGCCGGGCGAGAGCGTCACGACGCCGGACACCCGCGTCGTCTCGGGCAAGGTGCTCGTCAACATGGGCGCGCAGGCGAGCGAGGCGACGTGGCACTCGGTGCTGGAGCAGAAGTCGCCCGTGAAGCTCGTCGCGTCGCGGTCGCTCTCGTGGGTCGAGGTGTGGCGCGTCGACGTGGGGCCGATCTGGCACGCGACGTTCGGTGGGATCCCGTTCGTGCACACGGCGGGGCCCTCGGGCTCGGCGGCGCGCGTCCCCGAATGGCGGCCGTGGCCCGGCGAGGAGGCGAGCGTCGAGCTCGTCCGCCCTGACGGCGTCCCCGGCCAGACCCTGACCATCGACGAGAGCTCGCTCTCGATCCAGCCGGGCCTCCGCACGACGGACGTGACCCTGAGCTTGAGCCTGCGCTCGAGCCGCGGCGGCGAGCACACGATCGTGCTTCCGCCCGACGCGACCCTCGAGTCGTTGACGATCGGCGCCGCCAAGCAGCCCATTCGCCAGGACGGGCGCAAGGTGACCATCCCCATCACGCCGGGCGCGCAGTCCCTCGCGCTCACGTGGCGCGAGACCCCCGGGCTCGCGACGATCTTCACCGGGCCCGCCGTCGATCTCGGCGCCCCGAGCGTCAACGCGACGACCACGATCCAGGTCCCGGGCTCGCGCTGGCTCCTGCTCGCCGGCGGGCCGCGGATCGGCCCCGCGGTCCTCTTCTGGAGCTTGCTCCTCGTGCTGCTCGGCGTGTCGGCCGCGCTCGGCATGAACCACTGGACGCCGCTGCGCACGTGGCACTGGGTCCTGCTCGCGATAGGGCTCTCGCAGGTGAGCGTCATCGCGGGCGCGGTCTTCGTCGGCTGGCTGCTCGCGCTCGGGTGGCGCGGCAAGGACGACGGCAAGAAGCTCAACCTCGCGTCGTTCAACCTCCGGCAGCTCGGGCTCGTCGCGTGGACCCTCGTGGCGCTCTGCATCCTCGGCGTCTCGCTCTACCAGGGCCTCCTCGGCGCGCCTTCGATGCAGGTGGAGGGCAACGGTTCGAGCTCGTCGTACCTCCGCTGGTTCACCGACCGAACCGCCGGACCGCTGGCGACGCCCTGGATGATCTCGGTGCCCCTGCTCGTGTACCGCGGCGCGATGCTGGCGTGGGCGCTCTGGATCGCGCTGGCGCTCCTGCGCTGGCTCAAGTGGGGCTGGGGGGCGTTCTCACGGGGTGGGTTCTGGAGGAAGCAGGTGCAGCCGGTCCGGCCCGCGCCGCCCGCGCCACCGCCGCCGCCGGCGCCGCCGGTTGCCGTTGCGCCGGCAGCGACTCCCGAAGGGCCGCCGCCCGTCACGGGCTGAGGGGCGCGCGCCCGCCGGCCGGTCGGGTCAAGGTCCGTGCAGGATGACGCCGTCGTCGTCGATGTCCGAGCCCACCGCGTAGACGTCGCACGGCCCGCTCCCCCACAGGTGGCTCGTGGAGACCTGGTTGGCCGTGCCGATCGCGACGTTGGACCACGACCCGTTGCCCGTCGAGTGCAGCGCCTCGCCGCCCGTGGTCCCGATGTAGATGTCGTTCGGTCCGCTCCCCCAGATCGCGAAGTAGTCGTAGTTGATCTGGGTGGCGGTGACCTGCGCCGCCCATGTGCCGTTCCCGGTCGAGTGGAGGATGGTGCCGTTCGTGCTGAGCGCGTACACGTCCGCGGCGCCGCTCCCCCACACGGCGACGAGCGAGTCCTCGAAGCTCGTCAGGACGGGCACCGTCTGCGCGACGAACATCGACGACCCGCCCGACGAGTGCGCGATGAGGGGGTTGCCCATCGCGTCGCCGCCCACGACGTAGACGTCCGCGGCGCTGCTGCCCCAGATGCCTGCGAAGGACACCTGGGAGCCGAGGCTCGTCTGGAGAACCGTCCAGGTGCCATCGCCGGTCGAGTGGGCAACGAAGCCCCCCGTTCCGCCCGACAGCGCGTAGACGTCTCCCGGCCCGCTTCCCCACAGCGCGCCGTAGCTGCCGCCGGGGACGTCCTCGCTCGTCCAGGTGCCGTTGCCGGTCGAGTGGAAGATGACCTCGTTGCCGGCCGCGTAGACGTCGCCAGCGCCGCTCCCCCACACGCTCACGAGGCCCTGCTGCATGCCGCCGCTGCCCACGGTCTGGCGCGTCCAGACTCCGTTGCCCGTCGAGTGGACGATGACGGCGTCGTCGCTCGGGTCGAACCCGACGGCGTAGACGTCCGCGGCGCTGCTGCCCCACACCCCGCTGACGGCCGCCTGCATCGTCCCGCCCTCGAAGACCTCGGCCTGCTGGACCCACCCGGTGGAGCACACCGTGGCGTCCCCGCCGCCCTGCGCTCCCGTGTCGGTGGGGGCATCGTCGGGCACCGTGCTGTCCGGCAACGGTCCGTCGGTGGGGGCGGTGTCGCGCGATCCGTCAGGGGGGGCGAGCGCGGTGTCGGACCCTCCGTCTCGCCCAGGTCCCACCTCGTCACCGGCGTCAGGCCCCGACAGGTCCTCGAATCCCCAGATGGCCGCGCATGCCGTCGTGGTGGCGGACGCCGCCGCGACGATCGCGAGCGACGCGAGGCGGACTTCGATGGAGACGCGGCGGGCACTCACGGCGACGGCAGACCCCGCGCTACGCGCCGCGCTGCCGCATGCGCCACGCGTGCGAGGCCCCGAGGCCCAGCGCGTCGAGCCCCGGCACGATCTCGTTCTCCATGACCTCGCGTACCGCGTCTCGCTGGCCCTCGGACTCGAGGACCCCGAGCGCGCGCGCGGCGCGTCGGGCCGCGGGCGCAGCGTCACGCCCGCGCCAGAAGCGCTTCTCGACCGACACGACCAGCCGCCCGACGTGGTCCGCCACGCGCTGCCGCTCCGCCTGCGACCACCGGGGCGCTCGCCACGCGAGGTAGTACCAGCCGACGCGCGCGTGGTGGACCTCGTCGGCCACGATGGCCGAGAAGAGGGCGCGCAGCGTGCGGTCCTTCGCCCGCGTCATGCACGCCGACAGGAGCGCGCACGCGAGCGTCTCGCCGACGGCGGAGATCTCGGCGACCATCCGGTCGAGCGTCTCCTGCGAGAAGTCGTTCTTCCACGCGTGGCCCAGGGCGGAGGCCTCGACGCGCAGGGACACCTCGCGCCCCGCGAGGAGCGTCGCCATCTGGAGCGCGAAGTCCGCGTGGCGGATCTCGTCGGCCGGGATGCGGGCCGTGGCGGCGACGAGGTCGAAGGGCACGGCGTTGGCGGTCATGGCCGACGCCATCCACGCGAAGAGATCGACCGCGCCGTATTCGCCGAGGGCGAGCTTGGTCTGCGCGTCCGTCGCGAGCGCGAGCGCCGGGGCAGGGTACTTCGTGCGGTCGAACGCGGAGAACGGGATGGGCTTCGCGCGCTTGCCGCCCCGCCCTGCGAGGCGGTGCTCGTGGAGGCGCGCGAGCGGGGTATCGGTGAGGACGCGTCGAACCTGGAGCGGCATGCCGCGCTCAGCCTTCTTCGTGCGCGTCGCCTGCCTCGGTGCTGCCGTCGCTCGCGTCGAAGCCGGTCATGGCGACGGTCAGCGGCGCGTCCATGACCGAGGAGTCGAATCCCACCATCGCGACGCCCGGGAGCATCCCCGTGTCGACCATCCCGCTGTCGAACGCTGCCATGGCGACCGTGAGCGGCTGCCCGCTGTCGCCGCCGTCGAACGCCGCTCGGGCCACCCCCGGCGCCGTGCCTGAATCGGTGACCGCTGCAGGCGAAGACGAGCTGCACGCGGTCACGCAGAGCGGCACGACCCCGGCCCCGACCACGACGCTCGCGAACACGACCTGCGGGACGAACCGCGTCTTCTTCGGGGTGGCCTTCTTCGATCGAGTCGCCATGGGCCAACGATAGGCGGAGGCGCCTCTCATGCAAGCCGAAAGCTCACCTGGGGTCAGCCCTCTTCGTGGGCGTCGCCCGCCTCGGCGCTGCCGTCGATCGGCGTTCCCGTATCGATGAACCCCACGTCGGCGACGCTGAACGCCGCGCTGTCGAACCCCATCGCGGCGACCGTCGCGCCCAGCCCCGTGTCGAGCAGCCCGCTGTCGAAGCCCATGGCAGCGACGGTGGCGCCCAGGCCGGTGTCGCGCGAAAAGCCCGCGTCCGCGACGGTCGCTCCGAGGCCGGTGTCTCGCGCAAACCCCGAATCGGCGACGGTCGCAGGCAGCGGCGAGGAAGAGGAGCACGCGCTCACGCAGATCGGCACGGCGGCCCCCACCACCACCGTCGCGAACACGACCCGCGGCACGAAGCGCGTCTTCTTGGCAGCAGCCTTCCTCGATCGCGTGGCCATGGGCCCACGATAAGATCAGGCGTCCCCGGTGAACAGCCGGAAGATCAGCCCGGCGTCGGGCCGGCAGCGCCTTGCGCAAGAAGGGTCAGCTCGCGGTGCCGGCTCGGACCCCTCACCTCGAGGTAGCGGAGCATCTTGTCGCGCACCATGGGCCGCAGGCGGAAGTACGTCGCCGACGGGTCGCGGATGCTGGGCTCGCGCTCGAACCAGTCCTGGATCTTCGAGACGTCCTCGTCCGGAAAGACCTTGCGCAGCGTGTCCTCGTCCACGCGGTCCAGGTAGCAGACGCGGACGAACCACTCGCGCTCGCGATCGGTCATCCACCGGGTCGTCCGGTCGTAGAAGCGTCGCAGGAAGACGACCGAGTTGGCCGCGGCGTCCCCGGCCTCCTCCACCGCGAGGCTGATGAGAAAGGGGTAGCCCTGGGTCGCAAGGAAGAGAGATGGCCACCTGGCCTCCGGGATCCCCGCGGCGGCGAAGAGGTCGTTTGCCGCGCTCTCCTCGAAGGCCGTGAGCCGCACCTGCTCGCGGAGGAAGCGCCGGCAGTGCTGCGCCCAGCCCGGGTGCGTCGCCTCGAGATCGTCGCGGCCGAGGACGACGAGGACCGTTCGAAACGGCGCCGTCGCGAGGGCCGGGACGAGCGCGCCCACGAGGAAGTCGCCGAGCAGGCCGGCCATCGCCTCGTAGTCGTCGATGACGAGCAGCAGGCGGTCGGTGCCCGGGATGCTTCGCCGCGCGAGGATGCGCCGCGTGGGGGCGGCGGGCTCGTCCGGCGCGAGGGCGAGATCGAGGTCCGCGCGGATGACCGACGCCGTGAGCGCGTAGAGATCGCGCTTCACCCGGTTACGCCTCGTCACGCCGAGGAGGTCCCGGACCGGGCCGGGGAGGCCGGTCGAGTCCCGCAGGCCGGGCAGGCCGCGTACGAGCTCCCAGGCCTCGTCCATCGCCCTCTCGACGTCGGCGTTCTCGACGCCCGCGGCGTCGAGCGCCGCCCGGGTCTTGGCGACGGTGCCGTTGAGTATCCGGCCACCCCGCAGGAGCAGGCGCGCCGCCCGCTTCACGTTGTCCGGCGCGCCCCGCTTGGTCATCTCGGTCATCGCCTGGGCGATGACCGAACGGTGCTCCTCGGCCACGTCGCGCAGCTGCGGAAAGTAGTCCTTCGTCCGGTCGGCCGGGGGGCCGAGCGTGCGGCGAAAGAGCTGCCCCTCGACGATGCCGAGCAGATCTCCGCGCGTGTCGGGGTTGGCGGCGTCGGCGCTCAGGGTCAGGTAGCCGAGCTTCTCGGGCACCACGCTCTCGAGGACGTGGGAGAGGAGGAAGGTCTTGCCGACGCCGCCGGGACCGCTGATGCCAACGATCGAGAGCCCCTCGGCCGGCTCCTCGAGGACGCGCGTGAGGCGCGTGACCTCGGAGGCCCGGTGAATGTCGCTGGGGTGCGCCGGAGGCTCCACGACGCCAGCCTACTCCAGGGCCGCGAGGACGGCCGGTACTGGCTGCGGCAAAAGCTTCGACCACCAGGCGATCCCGCTGACGAGGATCGCCAGCGGTATGAAACCCATCGCCCATTCGATGGGGAACCTGTCGGCGAGCGCTCCCACGATGGGCGGAGACCACATGTCCCCGAACAGGTGCATCGCAAAGATGGATAGCGCCATCGCGCTCGCTCGAAGCGACGGCGGCACGCTCTGGAGGACCACCGCGTTCGCAGGCGACGTGGAGATGAAGAGCGCGAACTCGGAGATGAAGAAGATCCCGACCCCGACGACCACGTTCGGCGAGAGAAAGCTCGCCATGGCCAGCGGTGCGGCGATGAAGCTCCCGATGGCGCAGATGCGGAGCTGGCCGCGGAGGCGCGCGTCGGGGTTGTCGATGACGCCGGGCCGCTTGATCCACGCGTCGGCCCAGAAGCCGCCGATCGCCGTGCCTCCCGCGCCGCCGATCACGGTCGCCCCTCCGCCGACCAGGTTGGCCGAGATGAGCGACATCCCGTAATGGCGGACGAGGAAGGTGACGGCCCAGAGCCCGAGGGCACCCGTGGCCGCGGTGTACGCGACGAGCCCGATGACCGCCCGGCGGTAGAGCGTCGATTGCCAGAGCGCCCCGAGGGAGCCGCGCCAGGAGGGGCGCTTCGCGACGTGAACGCGCTTGGGCTCCGCGATGAAGAGGCACAGGACGGCGGCGGCGAGGCCAGGCCCACCGGTGCCGAAGAAGGCGGCGCGCCAGCCGAAGTGGCTCTCGAGGAGGCCGCCGATGAGAAAGCCGAGCGCCGCGCCGACCGGCATGGCGACGTAGAAGATGGCAAGCCAGCGCCCCTTCTTCTCGAGGGGCGCGATGTCGTCGATGATCGTCGGCGCGATGGTGACGTAGCTCGCCTCGCCGACGCCGACCACGACGCGCGACCACTCGAGGTGGTGAAACCCGCGCGCGAGCCCCGAGCTGATGGACGCCAGGCTCCAGACGGCGACCCCCACGGCCAGCAGGTACTTGCGCGCTCCGCGGTCGCCGAGGGCGCCGAACACGGGGCTGGTCAGGAAGTAGCCGATGAGGAAGATCGTCGCGAGGAAGCCAAGCTGGCTGTCGTCGACGTGAAACTCGCCCTTGATGCGCTCGAGCACGGACGCGAGCACGAACCTATCGATGTAGTTCAATAGGTTCAGCGCGGTCAGGAGCGCGAGGATGGCCTGGGGGCGCCGGATCATGGTGGTTCACGATAGGCGGTTTGCCTGCGGAGCCGCCACTCCCTTGACACCCGTTCACCCTCTCGGGTACCGGGTGAATGAAATGCCGAAGAAGAAGCAGGCCCCGGCGGCCAAGCCATCCTCCGAGGGTACCAAGCCCGTGGGCCGAGAAACTGCGCGCGCCCCCAAGAAGCCCGGTCACGTCGTCGCGGCCGCCGCCAAGCCCTCGGCTCCGTCCGCCAAGGCCCCGTCTGCTGCCAAAGCTGCGCCTCCCGCCAAAGCTCCGCCCGAGGAGCCTGCCGAGGCCGTCGAGCTCCGCGAGCCCGCGCGGCCCGCCCGTCGCGCGACGGCCGAGACGATGGCGACCCGCCAGCGGGACATCTCGGTCAGCGAGTTCTTCACGAAGAACCGCCACCTGCTCGGCTTCGACAACCCGGCCAAGTCGCTCCTCACCACCGTGAAGGAGGCCGTCGACAACTCGCTCGACGCCTGCGAAGAGGCCGGCATCCTCCCCGACCTGCGCGTCGAGATCCACGAGGTCCAGGCGCCCGGATCGAAGGGCGAGAAGGGCGAGAAGACGAACCCCAACGCGCCCATCCGCTACCGCGTCTCGGTCGAGGACAACGGCCCCGGCATCGTGAAGCCGCAGATCCCCAAGATCTTCGCCAAGCTCCTCTACGGCTCGAAGTTTCACCGGCTGAAGCAGTCGCGCGGCCAGCAGGGCATCGGCATCAGCGCCGCCGGGCTCTACGGCCAGCTCACGACGGGCAAGCCGGTCACGATCGTCTCGAAGACGGGCAAGGGCCGCCCGGCCTTCCGCATCGAGCTCCGGATCGACACGAAGCGCAACCAGCCCGACGTCGTGAGCGACGAGACGGTCGAGTGGGACAAGGATCACGGCACGAAGGTCGAGATCGAGCTCGTCGCGCTCTACCGCGGCGGCCGCACGAGCGTCGACGCCTACCTCGAGCAGACGGCGGTGGCGAACCCCCACCTCGCGCTCCACTACGTCTCTCCCAAGGGCGAGACGATGGACTTCCCGCGCGTGAGCGACGCCCTGCCGCGCGAAGCCCAGGAGATCAAGCCGCACCCGCACGGCGTGGAGCTCGGCATGCTCCTCAGCATGCTGCGCGACTCGCCCGGCAAGAAGGTGAAGCAGGTCCTGATGGACGACTTCTCCCGCGTGACGTCGTCGGTGGCCGACACGATCTGCGCCATGGCGAAGGTGAGCGCGAAGGCGTTCGCGGCCTCGGTCGACCACGAGGGCGCGGAACGGCTGCACAAGGCTCTCGGCGAGGTGAAGCTCATGGCCCCCTCCGCGTCGAGCGTCGTCCCCATCGGGGAGGAGCTGCTCGTCGAGGGGCTCAAGCGGCGCTTCAAGAACGCGTTCTACGTATCGACGACGCGGCCGCCCTCGGTCTACCGCGGCAACCCGTTCGTCGTGGAGGTCGGGCTCGCCTACGGCGGAGACCTGCCGCTCGAGGAGCCCGCCGAGATCATGCGCTTCGCCAACCGCGTGCCGCTCCAGTACCAGCCGAAGGCGTGCGCCATCAGCGAGTCGATCTACGACACGAACTGGAAGGCGTACGGGCTCACGCAGCCTCGAGGCTCGCTGCCGGTCGGTCCCCTGGCGATCGTCGTCCACCTCGCCAGCGTCTGGGTGCCCTTCACGAGCGAGGCGAAGGAGGCGGTCGCCCACTACGACGAGCTGATGCGCGAGATGAAGCTCGCCGTGCAGGAGTGCGGGCGCAAGCTCGGCGCGCACCTGCGGGCGGCGGAGCGCGCGGCGAGCGAGCACAAGCGCCTGGGGCTCTTCCAGCGCTACATCCCGGAGGTCAGCGCCGCGCTCGGGAGCATCCTCGGGTCCCCCGCGGACAAGATCGAGCAGGCGTTCACGAACGCCCTTCCCAACTTCGTGAAGCTCGCCGAGCTGGAAGACAAGGGCAACGGCGGGGGCGAAGGG
>Ga0302320_10003486_pt1 | contig 36557 bp, 28 predicted proteins | sample Bog_T0_3_FD_202130 | JGI IMG/M metagenome (GOLD analysis project Ga0302320, IMG submission 202130) | Peat permafrost microbial communities from Stordalen Mire near Abisko, Sweden - Bog_T0_3 | ecosystem: Environmental > Terrestrial > Soil > Wetlands > Peat | place: Sweden: Abisko, Stordalen Mire...
CGAACAGCGGCCCATGCTGGTCCATCACATTCACGTGCGGGTGAAGAATCTTCATGCCCAGCAGCAGCGCCGAAATGAAGCTGCCAGCCAGAATGCCCAACGCGCCAAAGGCGCCGAAGAAATGCAGCGGGCGGCTCATGTACTTGAGCAAGAAGCGAATCGTCAGCAGGTCGAAGAAGACGCGGAAGGTGCGGCTGATGCCGTAGTGGCTCTTGCCCCGCTCGCGATGAACATTCTTGATGGGAATCTCGCAGATCGACGCGCCATACCAACTGGCCAGCGCGGGAATGAAGCGGTGCATCTCGCCATAGAGGGGTATATTGTGGATGACCTCGCGGCGATAGGCTTTGAAAGTGGTGCCAAAGTCGTGAATATCCACGCCGCTGAGCTTGGCCATCAGCCAGTTGGCGCAGCGCGAGGGGATGCGGCGCATGATGAAGTTGTCAATCCGCTCCTTGCGCCAGCCGCTAACCACGTCGTAGCCCTCGGCCAGCTTTTCCAGGAAGTGGGGAATCTCGCTGGGATCGTGCTGCAGGTCGCCGTCCATCGAGAGGATGAACTCGCCCGACGCGTGGTCAAAGCCGGCGGCCAGCGCCGAAGTCTGGCCAAAGTTGCGGCGCAGCTTGATAACCAGCACGCGGCTATCGACTGCGGCTATCTCCTCCATCAGCTTGAAGGTGCGGTCATTGGAGCCATCGTCCACCAGCACCAGTTCAAAACTATCGCCCACCTGCTCCATCACCTGCTTCAGGCGCGCGTACAAGACGGTCACATTCTCCTCTTCGTTGTGAAAAGGAACGACGATTGAATACTTTGGCATGATATTAGTATAGACGCGAAGGGGAGCGCATGAGCGGGATTGCATTGCATCGCAATCGCAGCAACTTTTTTGCATATAATTACCCACTTCAGGCGCACAATGAAACCATGTTCACTCGCCGCCAATCCCTTACCCCTAGTCCCTCAGTCCCTAGTCCCTGTTCTTATGAGCGAAGCGAGCCTCTGGCCGCACCGTCGGGAGCCCCTCCCCCCCCTGTCGTTCTCCCTTTCTTCGCCCGTTTTTCTTGCATATAATTTAATTCTTCTGTGGTTCACTTCAAAATCACCCCGTCTTTATTGAGGATTTCGCCCGCCTCCTCCGCACGCTGTCAAATGCCAAAAGCGAAGAAACGGCGATTCGCTAATTCTTTCCTTTTCCTTCGCCCTTCTACCCGCTCACTTGTTCACTTCTCACTGACTGCGGTCTTCTCACAAACGGATGCACGGAGATTCACTTACCTGTCCAGCTCGTCCATCATCGCCTGCATCTCGCTGGCGGCATGGTGATTGCCACTGCGCTGGGCGCTCTCGACGCCGCTTTTGAGCCGCGCAATCGCTTCTTGTGTGCGGCCCGCCGCGGCCACCGTCTGCGCAGCCATGAAGTATGCGGCGGTGTAACCGGGATCGTTGGCCAGCAGTGTATCGAATTGAGACAGTGCCGCCTCAGTCTCGCCGCCCGCGGCCAGTTCCATCGCCAACCCATAGCGGGCAAAGCTGTTGTTGGCGTCGAGCGCCAGAATTTCTTTGAGTCCTGCAATCTTGTCCATCTTGCTCCCTGGAATGCTGGCGCCTCTTCAAACCCGCCGCCTGCTTGATTCTAACCGGCGGAGTGTAAACTTGAATCGCAAGAGATTCTATGGAGTGGAGCGAAGATGACTCTCGCTGAAACAACCCCCAATCCCGCCGCCCGCACCGTCGCCAGCACGCAGTCGGAGATGACCGAGATTGTGCTGCCCAACGACACCAATGTCCTGGGAAATCTGCTGGGCGGGCGCCTGATGCACTTTATTGACATGACCGGCGCCATGGCCGCCTACCGGCACGCGCGCACCTACATGGTGACCGCGTCGATGGACCACATCGACTTCATCCGGCCGGTGCATCTGGGCGACCTGGTCATCCTCAAGTCCAGTGTCAACCGCGCCTTTACCACTTCCATGGATGTGGGCGTGAAGGCATGGACCGAAGACCCTCAGACCGGAGAACTGCTGCACGTGGCCAGCGCCTTTCTGGTCTTTGTCGCTGTTGACAAGGAGGGCCGCCGCGTTCGCGTTCCCGCGGTCATCCCGGAGACAGCCGAGGAGCAGCGCCACTACCTCGACGCCATGCTGCGCCGCGAGCATCGCGAGACCGAGGCCGCCCGCCGCAAACAGCAGAAGCTCGCCCACGAGGCGCTGGAAGCTGCAGAAGCCTGAGAACCGCAATTCATCGGATGCGCATCCAATTGAGTGGTTTCCCAAAGGAGCAACAAACAGAATGGCTCATTCACCCGCTATGCCCGCGCCCGTCGCTTTGCCCGGAGTCTCAAAGATCGTCGCCATCGGTTCCGGCAAAGGCGGCGTCGGCAAAACCACCGTCGCCGTCAACCTGGCCATTGCGCTCGCGCGCCTCGGCCAGCGCGTGGGCCTCATCGACGCCGACATCTACGGCCCCAATGTGCCGCTGATGATGGGCTCAAGCCAGCCGCCCGGCCTGGGCGCGGAGAACCGCATCCAGCCCAATGAAACCCACGGAGTGAAGACCATCTCCATCGGCTACATCTCTCCCGGCGACAAACCGCTGGTGATGCGCGGGCCGATGCTCCACCAGATCATTCGCCAGTTTTTGCAGCAGGTGGATTGGGGCGAACTGGACTACCTCATCGTCGATCTGCCTCCGGGTACCGGCGACGTGGTACTCTCGCTGGTCCAAACCGTGCCGCTGACCGGAGCTGTGGTCGTCAGTACGCCCAGCGACGTGGCGCTGCAGGACGCGCGCAAGGCGCTGGAGATGTTCGCCCAGGTCAACGTCGAGGTGCTGGGCATCGTCGAAAACATGAGCCACTTCACCTGCCCGCACTGCCACCAGGAGATCGACATCTTCTCCCGTGGCGGAGCAGAGCGCACGGCCAAGCACTTTGGCGTTCCCTTCCTAGGCTCCATCGAATTGGTTCCCGCGATTCGCGAGGGTGGCGACCGCGGCCTGCCCGTCGCGCTGGCCGGACCCAAAAGCCCGCAGGCGGCTGAGTTCTACGCCGTGGCGGAAAAATTGATGGTGCAGGCCGAAGCTGCGGCCGCTGCGGCCACTGATGTGATCGAGATTAGCTGACCACCTGCGGCGGGACAATTTGCCTTCGGCCTGACAGGGCAACGAAAAAGCGGGGCGCAAGCCCCGCTTTCTTTGATTTTGGCTGCAATCTACCGCCAGTGGCCTTCACGCATCTCCCAATGATCACCGTGGTGGACCCATCTGTGGGCAACCCAACGCTGGCCCGGACGGGGTGGACGATCCCAGCGGCCGGGGGTCCAGACGTAGCGGCCGCCTTCCCAGCGGTGGTAGCCGTCGATCCACACGAATCCCCGCTCCGGTGGCCGGCCGCGCTCTTCGTAGATGGGTGGCGGCGGCCCGATGCGAACCACTATCTGCGCAAACGAGGCTGCGGGAAGCATGGTGAATGCAAGCAACAGTGCCAGTGCAATCTTCTTCACGATGAGTCATTCCTCCTTGTTAAGGTTGCCGGCCTCTGCAATCTCTCCGGCCTGCTGATAACTAGAACGCTGTGGGTCGAAAATAGTTGCGGTCCCATCGGGAATCGCACCCAAGTTGGTTCTATCACCAACCCTTTCCTCTCGTGTGTACAGAATTGCTCAGATCACTCTTTTCGGCGTTTACGCCCGCATCGCCGCAATCTCCTCGGTCAGCGCCTCGGCCGCTCTCACGCAAGCGGTGCGATCCACGTCCAGGTGCGTCACCAGCCGCATCGCGTCCGGCCCGAAGGCGCTTGCCAGAACTCCCCTCGCCTTGAGCCGCTCGGAAAGATCGACCGCCTTCAGCCCGTTCTTCAGCCGGAAGATCACGATGTTGGTCTCGACCGCGTCGAGGTCGATTTCGACCTGCTCGATCCGGGCCAGCGCCTCGGCCAGCAGCCGCGCATTGGCGTGGTCCTCATGCAGCCGCTTCGGTCCCTCCTCCAGCGCAATCAAACCCGCCGCGGCCAGTATGCCTGCCTGCCTCATTCCGCCTCCAAGGGCTTTTCTGAAGATGCGCGCGCGAGCCATCAACTCCGCCGAACCAACCAGCATCGAGCCAACCGGCGCACCCAGCCCCTTCGACAAGCAGAACATCACCGTATCGAAGCCGCGCGTCAGATCTCGCACATCCACGCCCAGCGCCACCGACGCATTGAAGATGCGCGCTCCGTCCAAGTGCAGCGGAATCTTGCGCTCACGCGCTCCAGCCCAAATCTCCTGCAAGGCATCCAAGCGGGTGCAGCGCCCGCCGGCCAGGTTGGCCGTGTTCTCAATCTCAATCAGCCCGGTGGCCGCTCTCAAGGCTCCGCGCGCGTAAATCACCGGCTCAATCTGCTTCCAGGTCAGGGTGCCGTGCTCGGCCACGACGGAGCGGATCAGGCAGCCGGAGAAGACCGCCACCGTGGCCATCTCCCAGTCCATGATGTGCGCACGCGACTCGGCGATCACCTCCTGGCCCGGCTGGGTGTGCAGGCGAATGCCAATCTGGTTGCCCATGGTGCCGGTGGGCACATAGACCGCCGCCTCGCGGCCAAAGCGCTCCGCCGCGCACTGCTCCAGAAGGTTGAGGGTGGGGTCTTCGCCATAAACGTCGTCGCCCACCTCGGCGGCGGCCATCGCCGCCCGCATCGTCGCTGAGGGCCGCGTCACTGTATCCGAACGTAAATCGATCGTTGCTGGCATTGGCTTTACTCTTCCTTTTCTTCGGATTCTTACTGATCAAAGAACCTCTTGGTCTTCGAGGAATTCCACCCAACTGTCCGCTGTTCACTGTCCACTGGACTTACGGTATCTGCGCCATCAGCAGCTCGAGCACCGGCGTCTGCTTGCCATCTTTCACGGCGTAGGCCCACAGGCCATGAAAGATCTCGCGCACTCCCGGCTGCGCCTTCAGCACGGCGCTCAGCACAGCAATCGCCTCGGTGCGCTGCGCCGCGGGATCGGTAACACCCGTCGATTCATAGACGACGCCCAGGTCCGCGTGTAGCAGCGACGGGTCCAGGCGCATGGCGTCAATCTTCCACACGCGCGCGCCGTCCTGAAGCGTCCAGGGAAAGGCATTCTGCGGAGAGTTTTTGATCGCCAACTGTTCCTGGTTGAGCTTCTCCAGATTCGGCGAGGAGATAAAATCCACCGGCAGCGAGAGCAACCGCGCGGCTTCATAGGCGTACCAGGCGCTAAAAGGCTGGTCGGCCTTGGCCAGTTCGCGCGCCCGCTTCCACCAATCCTTGCCGGTTTGCCCGTCCAGCGCGCCCGGGCGCACAAAGAGGCCGCCCAGCTTCCAGCCGCCGGCGGGGCCGTTCCAGGCCAGAATAAAGCTCAACTGGCCATCGTAGGGCGCGCCCACGGCCTCGGCCAGCACCACGGCGTATCGGCCGGGCGGCAACGCCCGCATGGTCAGCGTCACGGTCAGCGCGCTATCCGCGCTCGAACAGAAAAACTGCGTGTCGGCGGCAGCGGCAAGGCTGCTCGCGTCCAGCAGGTAAAGATTCTGCAACTGAATCTGCCCGCCCTTGAGCAGCACCGCGCCTGCTTGCGCCGCTCCGCTGATGCTCTCCCAATCAGCGGCCACAGCGGGCAGCAGCGCGGCTTTGAGCGCGGCCTGGTCCTGCTGGGCCGCGGCCTCGGCCAGCCGCTCGCCGATAATGGTGAGCGCATTGCGGTCCTGCGCCGACAACTCGGCCTGCATGGTGCAACTGGTGGCGCTCACCGGCGGCGGCGCAGCCAGCAAAGCCAGCAGAACCGCCGGCACGGCGAAACTCTTCCAGCAGAGGCGCATCTTCTTCCACCCTCCCAGCGCGCGAAACTCTTTGTGAGCGTCCACGGGCCACTGTTAGTCTAGTACAGTAGAGCGGCAGAGGGGACGCCGCGGCTCTTCCGCGCTTTTGCCGGAAGCGAACGAATGCCCCAACCGTCGGAAACAGAGACATATTCCATGCGCGCAGCCGCACCGCACAACTCGACTGCTTTACCCGCAAGCCGCTGTCTGTGCGTTTGTGCGCTTCTCGCGTCTTTTTTCCTGATTCAGCCGATGCTGGCCGCGCAGACGCCCGCCGCCGCCGCTCCGGCGCACAAGCCGGTTCATCCGCGCAAGCGCGCCGTGGCTGCCAAGCCTCAGGCGCCACTGCCGAACGCGGCCGCGCCTATTGCCGCAGCGCCGCCTGAGCCAGAACTCCCCAAGTGGCCGGCCAATGAGAAGCCTGAGCCAGCTGCGGTTACCTGGGACAGCCACGGACTGCGCATCGAAGCGGCTAACTCCAGCCTCGCGCAGATTCTGGCTGACGTGGGCACGGCCACCGGCACAAAGTTTGAGGGCTTCGACACCGACGAGCGCATCTTCGGCGCCTTCGGACCCGGTCCGGCGCGCGACGTAATCTCCCAGCTTTTGCAAGGCTCTGGATATAACGTGCTCATGGCCGGCGACCAGGGCGGGGGAACTCCGCGGGAGATCGTGCTCAGCCGCCGTCAAACGGGAACCGCGCAGCCTGCCGCCGCGCAAACTCCGGCCAGTTCGAACGACGAAGACTCCGAAGCGGATGAGCCGCAGCAGCAGAATCCGCCCCCCATCCGGCCCGGTTTCGGCCCCGGAGGGCAGCCGCGCACACCCCAGCAGATGCAGCAGCAGATCCAGCAACGCCAGCAAGAGATGCAACAGCGACAGCAGCCGGGGCAACCTCCCGCTACTCCGCAAAACTAGGGGTTAGGGATTAGGATCAGGGGTCAAAGCCCCCGCGCCGCTTGCGGCAGGACCTTCATTGCCGCCGGGCGCGCCTGCGGGCGGATCAGAGCGAAGCCCGCGCGAAGAATTCCATAGGCCGCCAGAATGCCGAAGGCCAGCGCGCCAGCCGAGACACAAATCAACATCGCCAAATTCAACAAGTCCACCACAGCTCCCGCCTTCGATCCCTTTGCAGCGGCTCTGCTGCGGTGCATTCTCCGCTTGCGGCCGCCCGGAAATCCACAATGTCATTGTCGCAGATAATCCTACGCGCTGACCCTGATTTCTGTTGACCAATAGAATACCTCCAGAATGTTACATTCCCGTGAACGACCGGTTGCACGGCCCCGATCCCCACATGGATTTAGGTTCTGTTTTCTTCGCAACCGTGCAACAGTTCTCCCCTATCGGCGATAATCATTCTATTGTCTGTACAAGGAGAACTCCCCATGACCGAACCAACCATCGCCCAAAAATCTCCCATCGCCGTCGCAGTCGAAGCCGGCAAGAGCTATTACTGGTGTTCCTGCGGCCTCAGCAAGGGCCAGCCATTCTGCGACGGCAGCCACAAGAGCACCGATTTCACTCCGGTGAAGTTTGACGCCGCGGAAAGCAAAACCCTCCACTTCTGCGCCTGCAAGCACAGCGCCAACCCCGTGCTCTGCGACGGCAGCCACAAGAAGCTTTAACCATCGCCCTCCCACCCATCGCAACAATCGCGATGGATGGGCGCCAACATTTGATTCCAAAGATGCCCATCACCCACATCTCGGTGCGCGGAGCGCGCCAGCATAATCTGCGCGACATCAACGTGCGCATCCCGCGCAACACCCTCACTGTGGTCACAGGCCTCAGCGGCTCGGGCAAAAGCTCGCTTGCCTTTGACACCATTTATGCCGAGGGCCAGCGTCGCTATGTGGAGACGCTCTCGGCCTACGCGCGCCAGTTCCTCGACCAGATCGAGCGGCCCGACGTGGACTCGATTGAAGGCCTCTCGCCGGCCATCTCCATCGAGCAGAAGACCACCAGTCGCAGCCCGCGCTCGACGGTCGGCACCATCACTGAGATTTACGATTACCTGCGCCTGCTCTACGCCTCGGTGGGAACGCCGCACTGCCCCAACTGCGCTCGGCCCATCTCTCGCCAGAGCGCCGACCAGATCGTGCAGCGCATTCTCGAACTCGGCATGGGCGAGCGCGTCACCGTGATGGCGCCCATCGTTCGCGGGCGCAAGGGCGAGTTCAAGGAGATGCTCGACCAGCTTGACCGGCAGGGCTTCCGCGCCCGCGTGGACGGCGAACTGATGGACCTCTCCGAGCCGGTTCCGCTGGACCGCCGCAAGAATCACACCATCGAAGCGGTGGTGGACCGCATTCTTCTCAAGAAGCCTTTGCCCGACGCGCCGCCACTGCCGGCCGGTAAGCCCTCCGTCGAAAAGCGCCTCGAAGCCGCCGTCAGCAAGGCGCTGCAACTGGCCAATGGCCTCGTGCTGGTCGCCGTTACCGGAGGCGAAGAGCAGATCTTCTCGTCTTCCATGGCCTGCCCCGATTGCGGCCTCGACGTGCCCAAGCTGGAACCGCGCAGCTTCAGCTTCAACTCGGCCTTTGGCGCCTGCCCGGAGTGCCACGGCCTCGGATCGCTCTATGACCTCGACCCCGCCAAAGTCATCACCGACTGGTCTAAGCCGCTGATGGACGCTCTCGGTCCCGGTTCCACCTCGCAATATCTGCTCAAGCTCGTCAATCTGGCGGCGCTGCGCTACAAGATCGACCTCAAGACTCCCTTCGAGGAGCTGCCCCCGCGCCAGCAGCACCTGCTCATCTACGGCCCGCCCAAAAATGAAGCCCCGCGCACCGGCTTCCACGGGGTTCTCAGCTTTTTGCGCGACAGCATTGAAGAGGCGCGCAGTGACTCGTACCGCGAGTCGATGATGAGCTATATGTCGGCCACGCCCTGCCCCATCTGCCGCGGCAAGCGCCTGCGCCCGGAGTCGCTGGCGGTCAAGATTGGCGGCCTCTCCATCGCCGACTTCACTTCCCTTCCCCTCAATCGCGCCCTCTCGGCGGCCATCAACCTCAGCTTCACGGCGCGCGAGTCGCTGGTCGCCGAGCGCATCCGCGGCGAGATCGTCGAGCGGCTGGAGTTTCTCTGCGCCGTAGGGCTGACGTATCTCTCTCTGGACCGCAACGCCGCCACGCTCAGCGGCGGCGAGGGGCAGCGCATACGGCTGGCCACGCAGATCGGCTCCCGGCTGCGCGGCGTTCTCTATGTGCTCGATGAGCCTTCCATCGGCCTGCATCAGCGCGACAACAACCGGCTCATTCAGGCGCTCATCAAGCTGCGCGACCTGGGCAATACGGTACTGGTCGTTGAGCACGATGAAGAGACGATTCGCCACGCCGACTACGTGCTTGATCTCGGTCCCGGCGCGGGCCGGCTCGGCGGCCAGGTGGTGGCGCAGGGTACGCCCGCCGAGATCATGGCCTGCCCAGAGTCGCTCACAGGGCGCTATCTCTCCGGCGCGGCGCCCGTGCTGCAACGCGCCCAGCCGCGCCCCCTCACCGGCAAATGGCTCACCATCAACGGCGCCCGCGAACACAATCTGCAAGATGTGACCATCCGCATTCCACTCAGCGTGATGACCGTAGTTACCGGCGTCAGCGGCAGCGGCAAAAGCACGCTCATCAATGACATTTTGTATCGCTCGCTGGCGCAGACGATTTATGGCTCGCGCGAAGATCCGGGCGCGCACGAGTCGCTCAGCGGCGCCGAGCAGATCGACAAAGTAGTGCGCATCGACCAGTCGCCCATTGGCCGCACGCCGCGCTCCAACCCGGCCACATATACGCAGGTTTTCGCGCCCATCCGCGATCTCTTCGCCATGCTGCCCGAAGCGCGTGAACGCGGCTACAAGCCGGGCCGCTTCAGCTTCAACGTCAGCGGCGGCCGCTGCGAGGCCTGTCAGGGCGATGGCCAACGCCGCATTGAAATGAATTTCATGCCCGACGTCTACGTGCAATGCGAGGTCTGTAACGGTCGCCGCTACAACCAGGAGACGCTGGCCGTAAAATTTAAGAACCACTCCATCGCCGACATTCTCGAGCTGACCATTGAAGACGCGCTCATCGTGCTGGCCGATGTGCCGCAGGTGCGCCAGAAGCTGCAAACCCTGGTCGATGTGGGCCTGGGCTACGTCCATCTCGGCCAAAGCGCGACAACATTGTCGGGCGGCGAGGCGCAGCGCATGAAGCTGGCGCGCGAACTGAGCAAACGCCAAACCGGCCGCACACTCTATCTGCTCGACGAACCCACCACCGGCCTGCACTTCGACGACGTGCGCAAGCTGCTTGAAGTCCTCCATCGGCTCACCGACCTGGGCAACACGGTCATCATCATCGAGCACAACCTCGACGTGATCCGCAACGCCGACTGGATTGTCGACCTCGGCCCCGAAGGCGGCGAAGACGGCGGCCGCATCGTCGGCCAGGGCCGTCCAGCCAAGATTGCCGCCACGCCCGGCTCCTTCACCGGTCAGTTTCTCAAACGCTATTACACCTCCAGCAATGGGCGGCTGGAAGCGGCCGATCTCGAAGACGATCCTGTCAGCGAGAATACAGCTACCAAGATGGGTGCCCCAGGTCTCGTTTCTGAGACCTGGGATTCATCCGTTTTTAATGTCAAAACACAATCAATACCGAAGAATCCCGCCACCCGCAAACCAACAGCCGCAAAGAAGACCGCCAAGAGGAAATACACTCGCAGAAAGAAGACGGTACTGCCATGAGCGACCTCGAATCCACGCCGCACGAGCCGGAGCAGAACATATCTCCCGCGCAAGAGTTGGGTGCCCCAACTCCCGATTCCGGGACTTGGGATTCCGCCGTACCCATCGAACCGCCTGCGGAGCTATTTGACTCTTTTTCGCAGCCTAAAACCGCTCCGCCCGTGCGCATTCCGCATCTCGGCCATCTGGCCCTGCTGGCGGCTTTTCTGCTAGCCGGCTTTCTCTGTATGACGGTGCTGATGCTGGCCGGCTTTTTCCTCCATCTCGGTGGAGTCACAACACAGGATCAGATCAAATCCAACGTTTACTACCTGCTGGGCGGAGAAGCAATTCTTTATCTGGTTGCGTTTGCCCTCAGCCTTCCACTCTTTTCAATGCTCTGGAACAAGAACTTCTTTGCCGGCGTCCAGTGGCGCGGCGCCACGGCTCTTGAGCTGGGCTGGCGCCTGCCGCTGATCGCCGTGGGCTGCATGGGGCTGGCGTTGCTCGACGAAACACTTTTGCCCGGACCCTCCAAGGCCCCCATCGAAGACCTCTTTCGCACTCCCGGCGCGGCCTGGCTGATGTTCGGCTTCGGCGTCACTCTCGCCCCCTTCTTCGAGGAGATGATCTTCCGCGGCTTCCTGCTGCCCGCTCTGGCCACGGCCTGCGACTGGCTCAGCGAGTACGTTAGGAGTGAAAATAAGTGGACACGCCCCACTCTTATAGCAGGATCAGCCGTTGCGAGTATCGCTATCTTTACAATTTATTGTGCAAGAGAATTCGGAGGTTCGCCTTATATATTTATTGTGTTTTTGATCCTGTTTTGTTTCATTGCTATTGTCTTAGGTCCGACCTATTTCTGGTTTAACCTACGGTACCAGGCTCTGTGCGCAGGTAAGTTCGCCCGTCCGCTCGACGAAAACGGCCATCCCCAGTGGTCCATTCCCGCCATGGCGATTGCCTCCATCCTCACCAGCCTGCCCTTCGCGCTGGTGCATATCGAACAGCAGGGCCATTCGATAGGCCCGTTTCTTCTGCTCATCACAGTCAGCTTGATTCTCTGCGCGGTGCGGCTCCAAACGCGCTCTCTGGCCGCCAGCACTACAGTCCACGCCTGCTATAACTTCCTGCTCTTCGCCTTCATGATGGTGGGCACTGGCGGCTTTCGGCATTTCGACAAGATGTGAGAACAGTGAGCAGTGGACAGTGGTCAGTGGTCAGTGGTCAGTGGTCACGGATATTGTTCGACTTATTGTATGCAAGTCAAGCGATATTTTCAGGAGACTCGATTTGGTCGCAACACCCGGGCGAAACTGACCACTGTGCACTGAGCACTGTCCACTGTAGAATCGAAGCAATGACCACCTCGACACACGCCCAGCAACTTCTCGCCTTGCTCGCCCGCCTGAGCTTCCGCCTCGGCCACTTCAAGCTCTCCTCCGGCGGCGAGAGCGACTACTACGTTGATTGCCGCACCACGACCCTCCACGCTGAGGGCGGACGCCTCACCGGGCACTCCGTGCTTGAACTCCTGGAAGAGAAAGCTATCGAAGCAGAGGCCGTCGGCGGACTCACGCTGGGCGCGGACCCCATCGTCTGCAATGTGGCCACGGCCAGCGCCCAACGCGCACTCTCCAACCCCGGCGCGCCCTTGCTGCACGGTTTCCTGGTGCGCAAGGCGGAGAAGGCGCACGGAACAGGCCGCCGCATCGAGGGCTTCAACCGGCCCGGCGCGCGCGTTGTGATTGTGGACGACGTCTGCACCACCGGCGCCTCCACCATCAACGCCATCGAGGCAGCCCGCGAAGCCGGAATGATTGTCGCCGCCGTGGTCTGCCTGGTCGAGCGCGAAGAGGCCAACGGCCGTCCTGCAGTTGAAGCCGCGGCTGGCGAAGCGCCGTTTTTCAGCCTCTTCACAGCAAACCAGGTCCGCGCCGAGCACATTCGACAGCTCAGCGCAGAGCAGTAACCGTCTACTGAACGAAGGTGGTAATGCTTTGCGCCGGCAACGCGGCCGTGAAGCTGTTGCCGGCTACGCTGACCGCAGGGAGCTGAACCAAGCCGCCCGCGACCGTGGTCTGGTAAGGCGTCAGCGAAGCAATGGACTGATTCACCATGAGGATGGGCTGCGAAAGATCCGTGGCATTGGAGTTGATCACCACAATCACCGCGTGTCCGTTCCCCGTGTAAGCCGACATATACACACCCGGCGAAGGGTTCGGCGTCGCATTCACGCGCAGATAGCCCGGCCGCACAAAGCGCGAGAATTGCGCCATGGCGTAGCCGTAGTAGTTGGGATTGTTGCTGGAGTCGATCAGCGGAGCGGAGAACGGATTGGTCGCACTGGACCCCCACCAAACATAGGCGTTGTACTCCCCCACGGTCAATGAGTTGTGCAACTCCTCGGCTAACGCAATGGCATCGGCGATCTCCGGCGTAGTCCCGGTAGCAGGACTCAGGTAGTGTTCGGTCATCCACACATCCTTGCCCTTGCTCTTGGCATTGGCGTAGTAGTGGGGCGCGGAGCCGTACAAGTGACCGGCGACAATCGAGACCTCTCCCACCGCCGCGCTGTCATTCAGCGCCGGATCCGACATACTGGCGGCAAAGTAAAACGACTCCGGCATCATCAGCTTGACCGGGTTGGCGCCAGTAGTCAGCGTCGCGGCGTTCTGCGCCACCCACGCATCCATCTGCGCTCCCGTCCACAGGCAGGATTCATAGCAGTCCTTGCCATTCGGGCCTTCGTCCGTGCCATTTGGATCGCAGGGATTCCAGTCCGGCTCATTCTGCATGGAGATGGCGTAAAGGTTCACGCCCTGACTGACGGCATAGTTGGCGTATGCCTTTAGATAGGCAGCGTAATCGGCATAGCTGGTTGTGCTCAGGCTGCCTTCATTGGTACTGCCGTTGGTCTTCATCGAGGCCGGCGGGCTCCAGGGAGAAGCAAAGATCGTAGCGCCCATAGCCTGCGCGGCCAGTCCGTTGCTCAACTCCGTGGTCCAGGCGCTTGTATCCGCGGACTGGGAGACAGCAGTCCAGTTGGCGGGCGCAATGTGCAAACGCAAAATGGTCAGGCCAAGGTCCGCGCCGGTGGTGCCAAACAAGGCGGAAATCGTGGCGCTGGGCATCGTCTGTGAAGCCCAGGGATAGGCGCCGCCGAAGCCGCGAATCGTCTGGCTTGTTGCCGCAAAATCCACCGCGGGCGTCCCGGATATCGTCAGCGTCACTGAGGCGGTCGCGGACGAGTAATCCACTGGGTCGGCCGGAGTGAAGGTCGCCAAGAGCGTCTGGCTGCCGGTTACATTCATCTCCGTTCCCGCCGCCGGAGAGTATACGAATGTGCCGGCAACGCTCGACGATGCGTCCAACTGCGTGGAAGAGAGCGCCGTTCCCTCCGCGACGGAGGCCGGCGCTGCCCAGGTAATCGATGGAGCGGCCTGCTCCACCGTAATCGAGACGCTGGTGGATGTAGATGTGTAATCCTTTGTGTCAGAGGGCATAAAGGTCGCCGAAAGAGTTTGAGTGCCGGCCGTCAGCACCGTTCCCACGGCAGGGTTATAAGTAAATGTGCCGGCTACATTCGCGGTTGCATCCAACTGCGTCCCGCTCAGCGGCGTTCCATACACAATCGCCGACGGAGTAGCCCATGAGATAGAGAGTGGCGTGACTGAGGTTCCTGCGCCGGACCCTCCACAACCCGATAATGCCAAGGTTGCCAGCAATAAACAACTTTGAATGGTTTTCACTCGTTTCCTTCCGATTGCACACCTACCAGCAGAGGCGATTTTAATTCAGTTTACTGGGAAGCGACAAGCAGTTGCGATACGCGCATCCCAGGTTAAAGATGTGCCGCTTAGCCCTCCCCGATTATTCTGGAGCAGGAGCCTTGCAGCAGCCCCATGGATCTCTACGAAAAAATCCGCGCCCTGCCCACGCAGCCCGGCGTTTACCTCTACAAAAACGCCGAGGGCGAGGTCATCTATGTGGGCAAGGCCAAAAACCTGCGCGCGCGGGTGCGCTCTTATCTGCTGGAGTCCTCGCAGGCCGACGCCAAGACCGGCTCGCTGATGCGCGAGGCCGTCGATCTCGAATTCATTCTGGTGGGCAACGAGAGCGAGGCGCTGGCGCTTGAAACCAACCTCATCAAGGAGCGCAAGCCGCGCTTCAACATTCTGCTCAAGGACGACAAAAGCTACCCCTACGTCAAGCTCACGATGCGCGACCGCTTCCCCAAAGTCTTTGTCACGCGCCGCCTGCGCAAGGACGGCGCGGCCTACTACGGCCCCTACTTTCCCGGCAGCCTCGCCTGGCGCGTTGTCGAGCTCATCCATCGCAGCTTTCTGCTTCCCAGTTGCAAGGTCGATCTCTCGCGCTACCATCCCCGCGCCTGTTTGCAGTACTACATCCATCGCTGCCTCGGCCCCTGCGTTGAGGAGTTGACGACGCCGGAGATATACAAGAGCGCCGTGCGCGACGCGCAACTGCTGCTGGAAGGCCGCCACGCCGAACTCGAGCGCACACTCACGGAGCGCATGATGGCCGCCGCCGAGGGCGAACACTTTGAGGCAGCCGCCCGCCTGCGCGATCAGCTCTCCACCGTCCAGCAGTTGCAGGAAAAGCAGCGCGCCGCCACCGCCGAGCAGGAGGATGACACCGACGTCTTCGGCTATCACTTCGAGGACGGTTCGCTGGCTGTCAACCTCTTCCACGTCCGCGCCGGAAAGATCGTCGACCGCCGCGAGTTTTTCTGGGAGGATCTGCCGGATCTGCTGGAAGCGACGGAAGAGGGCGGCGAAGAAGAGGAGAGCGCAGTAGCTCCCTTCCACGCCGCCCATCTCTTCTCTGCCCTGCTCAAGCAGCTCTACATCGACCAGCACTACATTCCGCGCTCCATTCTCGTCCCCACGGACTTCGACGACCGCGAGGCTCTCGCCACGCTGCTCACTGAGCGCGCCAGCCATCGCATTATGATCGCCGTTCCGCAGCGCGGCGAGAAACGCTCGCTGGTTGACCTCGTCGGCCAGAACGCCAAGCAATCGTACACGCAGCGCTTTCGGGTGATTGAACCTTCGCGCAAGGCCATTCAAGAGGCGCTGGCCGAGGCGCTCATGCTCGCCGAGCTGCCCCGTCGTATCGAGTGCTTCGACATCTCCCACATTCAAGGCGCTGAGACGGTGGCCTCGCTGGTCGTCTGGGAAGACGGCAAGATGAACAAGCAACTCTATCGCAAGTTCAAGATCAAGACCGTCGCCGGCGTGGACGACTTCGCGTCGATGAAGGAAGTTGTCGCACGACGCTATCGCCGCCTGCTCGATGAAAAACAGCCGTTGCCGTCGCTCATCCTCGTCGATGGCGGCCTCGGCCAACTCCACGCCGCCGCCGAAGCGCTGGAATCGCTCGGTCTCACTACGCAGCCGTTGGCCTCCATCGCCAAGCGCGAGGAGGTGATCTACCTCTACGGCAACGAGGAGGAACCTGTCGTCCTCGACCGCCATTCGCCGGTGCTGCACTTAGTCCAACTTATCCGCGACGAGAGCCACCGCTTCGCCGTCGGCTATCATCGCCAGCGCAGAGCCATGCGCGACCGCGACTCCGAGCTATTGAACATCCCCGGCGTCGGTTCGCAAACTCGCCAGCGCCTTCTCACGCACTTCGGCAGCCTGCGCGATGTGCGGCAAGCCACCGCCGAGTCGCTGGCCGCCGTTGTGCCCCGCAAAACCGCCGAGACCATCTGGAGGCATTTCCACATCGCTAGCCAGATATGAGCAATCGGTAGAGAAGCGAGGCTCAAGATGTCGCTGACACCAACCTTGTTACGATTGAATCATCTGCTTGACCTGGAGAGTGATTTTTGAGCGCGCTCAACGCCGGTATTGCCAAACGGTCCTACCGTCCTGACATCGACGGAGTCCGCGCCATTGCCATTCTGTCCGTCGTTCTGTGCCACGCGCGCGCGCCCTGGATCACCGGCGGCTTCACCGGCGTGGACATCTTCTTTGTCATCTCTGGCTACCTCATCGGCGGCCACATCTTCGCCGAACTGCTCGCCGGTCGCTTCAGCTATCTGCGTTTCTACCAGCGCCGCGCCAAGCGCATTCTTCCGGCTTTTTATTTCGTGCTTTCATGCTCGATTCTCGCTGCCTTCTTTCTGCTCTCGCCCATCGAGGCATGGGAGTTTGGGCGCTCCGCCTTCGCGGCGACGCTGTCGGCATCGAATCTCATTTTCTGGCATTTTTCCGGCTATTTCGCCACCAACAGCAGCCTCAATCCGTTGCTGATGACCTGGTCGCTGGGCGTCGAAGAGCAGTTTTATTTCGTAATTCCCTTGCTGATGGTTCTGCTGGCGCGCATCCGGCACAGTTTGCTCTGGCCGGCGATTCTCATCGTCTGCGTCCTCTCCTTTTTGCTTGCCTGCATCGGGCTTCACAATTATCCGATGCTGGTTTTTTATATGCTACCCACGCGCGCATGGGAACTGGGCGCGGGTGTGGCGCTGGCGGTGGCTGAGTTGAAGCGGAGGCAGGCCGCTCTCTCGGCGCCCGCCGCTCAAGGGCTGGCTCTGGCGGGCATGGTTTTGATGCTCGCGCCGCTTTTTCTGCTCAATGCCAAATCGCCCTTTCCCGGATGGGCTGCCCTGCCCTCGGTGCTGGGTACGGCTCTGGTGATCGCGACGCCCTGCAGTTGGGTCAACCGGCGGCTGCTCAGCCTGCCGCCGCTGGTCTTCGTGGGCCGGATTTCTTACTCGCTCTATCTTTGGCATTGGCCGATGCTGGCTTTTCTGCGCGTTGCCAATGGCGACAATCTGCCCCCGGCAGCCGCCTTCCTGGCCATCGCGGCAGCCTTTGCCGCGGCCGTGCTTTCCTATTACGTCATCGAGCAGCCCTTCCGGCGATCGACGCGCGCGCCCGGCCCGCTTCTCATCCGCTACGCTGTGGTCAGCATCTTCATCCTCGTGGTCTGCGCCTCAGTTTGGCTGAGCCATGGCCTTCCCCAGCGCAATCCATTGTTGGCGCGCATCGATTACGAGTCCCGAATGCCCTCGACCGACCCCTGCCTGGTTGGCCATGACAAGTTGCCGCTGGCGCCCTCCTGCTTCAACCGCTCGGACGCGCGGCCGCAGGTAGCTGTTTGGGGAGACAGCCATTCTGCCGCGCTGGCGCCGGGTTTGCGCGCGGTGGCCAACGCCCAGGGCTATGGCCTGGTGCAACTCGGCAAAAGCTCCTGCCTGCCGTTGATGGGCGTTGCCAAGTACGTTCCTCCGGCTCCGATGAGCGCGCGGGAGTGCATCCCTTTCAATCAGAAAGTTCTCGACCTGCTCAATCAGGATCGCCGCGTGCGCATTGTGGTGCTGGCCGGCGTGTGGGTGGATGCGCTTCCCCGGCCTGCCGACCAATGGTTGAGCGCCGAATCTGCTGGCCGCCTGCTGACTCCCGCCCCCGATGAAGAGCGCGGCCTCTTCCGGCGGTCGTTGACGGCAGCAATCCAAAGTCTCCAGCAAGCCGGCAAGCTGGTGATCGTGATGGAAGATGTGCCCAGCTTCGACTTTGATCCGCTGTCGCGCTTTAGAACCGCGCAAATCCCCCTGCGCCACGCTCTGGCCGCCTGGATGAAATCTCCTAATACGGACGACCCGGGATTCGCGCCCGATAGCGAAGCGGCTGCAACCCTGCTGGCCGATGCGCAACTGAAGCAGGCTCTCGACGGTTTGCGGGATGTGGCGCTGATCGACCTGAAGCCGATGCTCTGCCGCGGCGACAGCCAGTGCATCTACCGCATGGGCGATCAGGTATTTTACTTCGACCATGAGCACCTTACCTCCGATGGCGCGCGCTACGCTTTGCGGGAGTTCCGCTTTCCGGTGCTGGTCGAGCCTGAAAGATAGCCTGCGCAATAAAAATAGTGTTTAACCTGCCGTATGCCCGATTGTTGTATCCTCCTCCGCAAACAACAATTCGCGGAACCTGCCCTGCTTCTCCTGCGTACAATCGCGTAGACTATCGTCAAGGAATCTATAGCAATGCACGAAACCACCATGCCTGTTCTCGCGCGAACGCCGCTGCGCGCCGCCCTGTTGCTCGCCAGTATTTTTGTTGTGCTCACTTTCCTCATCCATCTGTTCAGCACATTCTGGGGTTATCATCTGGGCTACGGCTTCCATGGCGATGAATTGTACTTTCTGGTCTGTGGCCATCATCTCGCCTGGGTTACGTGGATCAGCCCCCACTCGTCGCTTTGCAGGCTCGCCTTGCCGAAATGCTCTTCGGCGTTTCTCCCGCCGGGGTTCGCATCTTCAGCTTCCTCGCGGCCGGCCTAAACGTAGGCCTCGCCGGCCTTCTGGCCTGGCAACTCGGAGGACGCCGCGCGGCGCAGGTGCTAGCCATGATCGCCGTCCTCGCCGCTCCCGTGTTCCTTGCCACCTCCAACTATCTCTCTATGAACTCCTTCGAGCCCTGCTTCTGGATGGGTATGCTGTTCGTCCTCCTTCGCATGGCCGATGGCTCGGCCGGCCCCCGCGCATGGCTGTTTTTCGGTTTGCTCGCTGGCCTGGGAATCGAAAACAAACACTCCACGGTCTTCTTTCTCATTGCGCTTTTAGCTGGCTTGCTACTCAGCCCCCAGCGCCGTCTTCTCCGCTCCCGATGGTGCGCCGCCGGAGTGGCCTTGCTGCTCCTGATCGCTGTGCCAAACTTCCTATGGCAGTGGATCCACCATTTCCCCACATATGAACTGCTCAGCAACATCGCCCACTCCGACAAGAACATCAAGCTGCCCCCGTTGGCCTTTCTGGTCGCGCAAATAAATATATTGTTTGTCGTCGCCGCTCCCCTCTGGATCGGCGGCTTAATCTGGCTCACGATTGCACGCAAGGCCCGCACCTGGCGGTTTGTGGCTCTTACCTATCTGGTGTTTCTGCCCATGATGATGCTCCTGCACGCCAAACATTACTACCTTGCGCCTATCTACCCGGTGTTCTTCGCCGCCGGCGCCGTTGCCCTCGGCTACTTAACTCGCCGTAGTTGGCCGGCCATTGGCTACGCCGTCGTCCTGGCTTGTTTTTTCTGCCTTGTTACAGCGCCCCTCGTTCTCACCATCCTGCCCCCGGAGAATTACAACGCATACAGCGCCAAAACGAGGCTTTTTCTCAATAAGGCAGAGGCCGAAAAATGGACCAGTCCATTGCCTTCATTTCTCTCCGCACTCTTTGGCTACCCGCAGATGGTGGAGGGCTTTGCCGCGCGCTACAACGCCCTGCCGCCCGAGGCGCGCGCCCATACCGCCATCTTCTGCGGTAATTATTCTGAGGCCAGCGCGGTCAACATTCTCGGGCGGAAATATGGCCTGCCGACCGCCATCAGTGGCCATCAAACTTACTTTTACTGGGGCTGGAACGGCTACACTGGCGAATCAGTGCTCACCCTCGGCCGCCATCGTGAGGACTACACAGATAACTACGCTGAAGTGATCGATCTCGGCCCCTTCGACGCGCCCTGGATCCAGGATAGCGAGCACCTCCACTACTTCTGGCTGCGCCACCGCAAGCGCAGCTACGCCGCCGACTGGCCGGAGTTCAAACACTGGGACTGATTCAAGGTCGCACGGGCTAGAGCAAATCCTGAGTAAATATGCCCTTGGTGAGTGTAAGCGAGGTGGCTTTTTCTTGAAAAAGCCACCTCGCGGCATTGCTATTGGGTACAGCTACTCTGGTATTGCTTTAACCCCGCTCATGTGCTCAACCAGGAGCTTCTTCAAACCTTTACGTGCAAAACCACGCGATTTGAAAGAAAATAGAAGTAGACGAAATTATCGAGGACGACAAGAGGAACGATTGACAGAGAAACAGATGGAAATCCCCCGCTGGAGCGCAGCGGAGTTTGAGCGGCTGGTCTTCGCGGGCAACCCCAAAGTCGCGGTCTTCGATTGCGATGGGACGCTGTGGGGCGGCGACGCCGGCTGCGGCTTTTTGTTCTGGTCGATTGAGCAAGGGCTGCTCTCGCGGTCCACCACCGACTGGATCGACACGCGCTATCGCGGCTACCTGGCCGGCCAGGTGAGTGAGCTGGATATTTGCGGCGCGATGGTGCAGATCTACGCGGGGCTGCGCGAGAGTGAGTTGCGCTCGGCCGCCGCCGAGTATGTGCGCCGCTTCGTGCAGCCGCGCATCTTTGCCGAGATGGCCGCGCTGCTGGCCGCGCTGAGCAGTCGCGGCGTTCAATTGTGGGCCGTCAGCTCGACAAACAAATGGGTGGTAGCCGAGGGAGTGCGGCAGTTCGGCTTTGCCGAGAACCGCATTCTGGCCGCCGAGACGCGCGTGGCGGACGGCCTCATCACCAGCGAGATTTTGGACGTGCCCACCGACGAGAGGAAGGCCGCGACGCTGCGGCGCGTGGGCCTGGAACGCCCCGACGCGGTCTTTGGCAACTCCATTCACGACCGGGCGATGCTGGAGATTGCGCGCTGCGCCTTCCCGGTCAATCCTTCGCCGGCGCTGATGCGGGCGGCGGCAGAGTGTGGCTGGGGCTACTTCCTGCCGCAGGCCGCTGAGGGCGTGGCGGCCGTCGTGGCGGGCGAATAGGCCATTCCCGTTTGAGTGGCTCTGGCGCTGTGATCCCCGGTCCCCAAAAGCGAGCGAGGGAGTTGGGGCACCCGACCTTCGCGGCAGGATAGGGCGCGGAAGGGGGCGAAGGAAAAGAGAATTTGTAAAATGAAGGTAAATTTGCCTGTTTTTGCTTGACAGTGGCCGGTGCGACGGGCGTAATCCTCAACAACGGCGAGGGTTTTTGAAACGTACGCCAGAAACTCGAAATTATCTGCATGATCAAAAAAATAAAAAACGAATTTGCAAAAAAGGCGGGTTATTCACTCGATATTCGTTCTCTCTTTGCTCGTTCTTCGCTGTTATTTTTTTGCTCATTCTTCGCTGTGATCCCTGGTCCGTAAAGCAGGGAACAGGGAGAAGGGATCAGGGATTGGTGGTGAATGAACATGGTTTGATTGTGCGCCTTCGCGGGAAATAATCTGCAAAAAAATTCATGCGATTGCACTGGGACGTCGGCAGCTTGAACTCTGCAAGCCTTTTCAAGCGTTTACACTAAAAGCGTGGAAGAAATCGATGCCAAGCCTGCCGGTCCCGCGCTCCGCTTTGTGGCGGCTGGACTGATTGTTCGGGGAGATACCGTGCTGATCGGCCAGCGCAGGGCCAATCAGCCGATGGCTCTGCAATGGGAGTTTCCCGGCGGCAAGATCGAGGCCGGCGAAAGCCCCGATCAGGCGCTCGAGCGCGAGTTGGATGAGGAACTCGGCATTCGCGCCACCATTGGCGCTCGCGTCACCCGGGTCCGCCACAACTACCGCCATGGCGGCGCCGTCGATCTGCAATTCTTTGCCGTGCGCGAGTTTTCCGGTGAGATTGTCAACCGCATCTATCAACAGGTGCGCTGGGTGCGCTTCGACGAGCTGCCCAACTACGACTTCCTGCCCGCCGACCGCGGCCTGATCCGCGACCTGGCCGCCGGCAAGCTGCTATGAACCAACCGCGCAAAGACGAAATGGACCTGGAGCAGACTTCAGGATCGCGCCTGGGCCACGTTCGCTGGACCATCTGCGCCATGCTCTTCGCCGCCACATCGATCAACTACATGGACCGTCAGGTCATCTCCATCCTCAAGCCCACGCTGGAGCAGAGCATCGGCATGACGGAGGTGGGTTACAGCTATGTGGTGGACGCCTTTCAGGTCGCTTATGCCATCGGCCTGCTTGCCGCCGGACGCTTCGTTGACAAGGTCGGCGCACGCATTGGCTACATGGTCATCATGGCCGTCTGGAGCATCTCGGCGATGGGCCACGCGCTGGCCACCACGGTGCTGGAGTTCGGCATCGCGCGCTTCTCGCTCGGCCTGGGCGAATCCGGCAACTTCCCCGCCGCGCTCAAGACCGTCGCCGAGTGGTTTCCTCAGAGCGAGCGCTCGCTGGCCACCGGCATCTTCAACTCCGGCGCCAACCTGGGCGCCATTTTGGCTCCGCTCATCGTGCCCTGGGTGACGATTCGCTACGGATGGCACGCGGCGTTCCTCGCCACCGGCGGCTTCAGCGCGCTGTGGATTCTGCTGTGGTTCAGCAAATATCGCAAGCCCGCCGACCATCCCACTTTAACGAACACCGAACTGCGCCACATCTACCAGGATGCGGCAGAGCAGATGAGCGGCACAACGCCCTGGGCCAGATTGTTGGGCTATCGCCAAACATGGGCCTTTGCGCTGGCCAAATTTCTCACCGATCCGGTCTGGTGGTTCTTCCTCTTCTGGCTGCCGGATTACTTCAACAAGACTTATCAGCTTGACCTGCGGCATCTGGGATTGCCGCTGATCATCGTCTACAGCGCCTCGACCGTGGGAAGCATCGGCGGCGGCTGGCTGCCTGCTCCCTTCCGCCGCGTGGGAATGAACGCCACGCGCGCACGCCTGGCGGCGATGCTCTTCTGCGCCTGCGCGGTGGTTCCCGTCTTTTTGCTCAACTATCTCCACTCGGAGTGGTCCGCCATTGCGCTGCTCAGCCTGGCCGCAGCCGCTCACCAGGGCTGGTCGGCCAATCTCTTCACCACGCCTTCGGATATGTTTCCGCGCAGCATGGTCGGATCGGTTACCGGCATCGGCGGCATGGCCGGCGCGGCCGGCGGCGCGCTGCTTTCCACGTACGCGGGACGCATCCTGCAACTGACCCACAGTTACGCCAGCCTCTTTGTCTTTGCCGCCAGCGCCTATCTGCTGGCCCTGGCCATACTTTATCTGCTGGCCCCAGGATTGAAAAAAGTGCATTTTGCTGCATGAATGGCGTCACGCAGACGGGGCCGTCCTCGCTCTCCGGCCAATTGTGGGAAAATGAATGAGTAAACTGATATGACAAACGATAACCTCGAAGAATCCTTGCCCATCCCTGAAGCCGCGCCTGAGACCGTCGCTGAGCCTGCTACCGAAGCTGCCGCTGTGATCTCGCCAGAAGCCGCGCCTGAAGTTGCGCCAGAGCCAGTATCTGAGTCGCAGCCTGTTACTGAAGCTGCCGCAGTGATATTGCCGGAAGCCGCGCCGGAAATTGCACCGGAGCCAGAGCTCGTGTCTGAGCATGAGCCTGAGGCTGAGCCGGCCGAATCCTTTGCCGACCTGCTCAGCGCCTTCGAGCGCAGCCACTCGCACAAGGGAGAACCCGGCCAGCGGCAGCTCCAGGGCGTCGTCGTCTCGCTCTCCGCCGACCAGGTCTTTCTCGACATCGGCTACAAGACCGAGGGCGTTTTGCCCCGCTCGGCCTTTGACAACGACGCCGAAGCCGTCAAGCCCGGCGATTGCTTTCCCATTTCCGTCACCGGCCGCAACACCGAGCACTACTATGAGCTTTCGCGCTTCAAGGTGGCCCAGCCTCGTGACTGGTCGGCCCTGGAAGCCGCCTTCGCCGAGAAGCTGGCCATCGTGGGCACCGTCACCGAAGTCAGAAAGGGCGGCGTCACGGTGGACGTAGGCGTCCGCGCCTTCATGCCCGCCAGCCGCAGCGGCACCAAAGACGCAGCGGAGCTGGAGAAGCTGGTCGGCACCGAGATCACCTGCCGCATCACCAAACTCGACATCACCGATGAAGACGTGGTGGTGGATCGTCGCGTCGTCCTGGAAGAGCAGGCGCGCGGGCTGACCGCGGCCCGCCGCGACGCCATGCAGGAGGGCGACGTGGTCGCCGGCACGGTGCGCACCCTCATGCCTTATGGCGCGTTTATTGACATCGGCGGCGTCGACGGCCTTCTGCACGTCAGCGACATCGCCCACTCTCGCGTTACCAAGCCGGAAGACGTGCTCGCCGTCGGCCAGGAGCTTCAGCTCAAAATCCTCAAAATCGATCCCGAAACCAAGAAAATCTCCCTCGGCCTCAAGCAGCTTCAGCCTGAACCCTGGCAAACCCTGCAACTCATGGTGGGCGAGCGCGTCAGCGGCGCCATTACGCGGCTGGCCGACTTCGGCGCCTTCGTCGAGATTGCGCCGGGCATCGAAGGCCTCATTCACATCAGCGAAATCTCCTATGGCAAAAAGCTGCGCCACCCTGGCGACGTTCTCAAGGTGGGCGAGCGCGTGGAAGCCGTCGTTCTGGCCATCAAGCCGGAGGAGCGTCGCATCTCGCTCGGCCTCAAGCAGACCCTCACCGACCCCTGGACCGAAGTCTCGCGCAACTTCCCCGTCGGCTCGCAGATTGAAGGCCCCATCACCAAGCTGATGAACTTTGGCGCCTTTGTGCAGATTGCCGAGGGCATCGAGGGACTCGTCCACATCAGCGAGATCACCGCCGAGCGCCGCCTCAACCACCCCTCGGACGTGCTGCGCGCAGGGCAGATCGTCCAGGCGCAGGTGCTGGCTATCGACGCGGAGAAGCGCCAGATCAAGCTCAGCATGAAGCAGCTCATCCCCACCGAGATCGACGAGTACATCGCCGAGCACAAGATCGGCGACACCGTTTCGGGCCGCGTCATCGAGCAGTCGCCCAGCCTGATTCACGTTGAGTTGGGCGACGGCATCCGGGCGGTCTGCCGCATTCGCATGAGCGGTGCGGCAGCCGCGCCTTCGGCGCCTGCACCCGCGCCGGCTGCCTCACCCAAGTCAAAGGCCAAGGCTAAGGCCGAAGCCAAGCCCGACCTTTCTAGCCTGTCGTCGATGCTCAAGGATCGCTGGAAGGGCAACACACCCTCGGCCCAGGCGAAACCCCAAGCCTTCAGCGAAGGGCAGATTCGCAGCTTCAAAATCACGAAGCTGGATGCGGATTCCAAGAAGATCGAGGTGGAGCTGGCTTGAGCCGCGGAACGTGACTCTTGACAGGAACAAGCGACTGGGTCGAATATTGTTGACTTAAAGGGCGGAGAGCTGTGCAAGCATACAAGTCTCGACCGAATAAAGCGCATCGGCGGAGTGTAATCCTACTCCCCTGAACGCAGCGCATTTTGCGATTGAGGAAGGAGAATATTTGTGGTTTTCAGCGCAGATATTTTGATCGAGTGTCCACGCCATTCAGTCTGGCAACTATTCACTGATCCAAGAACTTGGGCGACTTGGTGGGGTGGAGAACTCAAGAGTGTTGAACCGGGCTGGAATGAGGGAGGCCGTCTAATATGGGCACTGGGGTATCCCAGTAAAATAGTGGAATGCATAACAGCAGTGCGGTTGACTATACTTGGGTCTGGAAATGTGCGGAATACATTTGCATTTGATGATGCCGGGTCAGGAAAGACCAAGGTAACATACAGCGAGAATTATGCCGGAGCCAGTGTATCAGTGACTAATCCTGCGCGCCGTCAGTCCGAATGCCGAACGGTTGTGGTCAACTTGAAAAGATATGTAGAAAGCCAATCGACCGTCAGTAAGCAGCCCATAAGTGAAGATGAAACAAAGGTATACTCCCCAAAGTCAAACACTCCCGACTCTGGGGATCAACAAGTCGAGCCTCGTACTCTAATCTCTTCTCGGCCCAAAAAGCAACAGCCTAATGTAATAGCTGGTCTCGGCTGCGTGGTAGGATTTGGCTGCGGAGCCATCAGTCTTTTGGCAGCGGGAGGCATGGCGACAGCATTGAGTAATCCTTTTAGTAATATTCAGATGAAAGATGTTGTTACATATGCCATAACAGGGATTGTGTTTCTGGCGATGGGGTTGATATCACTCCCGATTTATCGTCGCAGCCTGCGAAAGTAGAATTGCTGAAGCCGTGCTGAAAAGCCAAAATGCTCTGTGCCTCATCCTTTCCGTTTTTTTGCGGAAAGGGTGAGGCACCCAGACTTTATACTATCCGTGAAAATGCTCTACCGCAGAACGCCGCGAATCGCCAGATTCAAGCCCACCATCAGCACGGCCGAGGCGGGAATCACCAGCAGAGCCTTCTTCAGCCGCCGCGGGTCGCCTCCGGCGATGGCGCCGATGATGCGCGAACTGACGGCCAGGCCTACCCATCCGCAGGTAATGACGAATCCCATCGCCGTGCTATTGCCGGTGAAGGCCGAGCCGACGATGGCCAGCGTAGTGGGAAAGACCGGAGCCATGGAGAGGCCGGCGACGAAAACCAGCGCGAAGGCGGCCGCGGGCTTGTTGGTGCGCAGCATCAGAAAGGTGGTGACGGCCATGGCGGCGGCGGCGGCCAGGGTTACGTTAATAGGAGACACGCGCGTGAAAATAGGGGCTACGCCGACGCGGCCGACAAGCAGTCCGAGGGCGAATCCCAGCGAGAGAATGTTGAGCGCGCGCGATTCGGGAACGCCCTGGGCGATGAGATGGCGCGGCAGCCAATTCCACACGCCCACCTCGCAGGTGATGTAAAGGAAGAGGAATAGACCCAGCAGATAGAGCAGCGGCTGGCTGAAGACCGGCCCCGCGCCGGCGATCAGGGATTGCGCGTTGCCGGTGGGCGGAGGCATTTTGGCGAAGGCCTGCACGGCCAGCGCGACCACGGTGAGCGTGGCGACGGTGTAGCAAAGCCGCACCCAGTTGCTTTTGAAGAGGTTGGCGGAGATGAAGGGCGTGGCCAGCCCGCCCAGTCCGAAGAAGAGATTGACAAGGTTCATCGCGGTGGCGCGATGCGCGCCGCCTACATCGCTGACCAGCGCATTGGCGCCGGTAACCACAATGCCGCCGCCGACTCCGAGCAGAAAGAGCAGAAAAAGAATGCTGCGGAAGCCGGGCGAGCGCGGCAAAGCATAGAGTGCGATGGCGATGAGGGCAAGGCCTAGGATGAGGCCCAGCTTTTTGCCCTCGCTATCCAGCAGCGGCCCCACGCCTACCGAGGCGATAATCAGTCCCAGCGCCTGAGCGAAGGCGATAGTTCCATTCTGCGTGGGGGTGAGGCGGAAACGATCCGACAAGTTGGGCAGGATGGTGCCCAGCATGGCGGCAATCATTCCGTAGACAAAGATGGCGACGATGGCGGCAAAGATCAACATACGGCGAAGTCCCTTTCGATGAATGGCTTAGAGCGCTGGAAGGTCAATCCAGCCGCGCGTGCGGTTGCTCTCCAGTTCGGCCTGGAGGATGGTCAACTGGCGCAGGCCATCGGCGAACTGCGGATATTCGGCAGCGGCCGCGGGCGAGGCGATGGAGGCGTAAAAACGGCGGAACATCTGCTTGGTGGTGTCGTCGTAGCCTTCAGTGTGGCCGCCGGGCAGGTCGGCGTAGCCGCGCGCCTCAGGCCGCAGCAGCGCCGGGTCTTTGAGAACGATCTCGTTGCCGGTATTGCGATGTCCAACCCAAAGCTCGTTGGGGCGCTCCTGGTCCCACGCGACGGCGGCTTTGGTGCCGTAAATCTCGATGCCGAGGCGGTTTTTGCGTCCTGCGGAGACCTGGCTGGCAACGATGCTGCCACGTGCTCTGGCACCCATGCGGAAGATCACCGCGCCAAAGTCTTCCGTGTCGACGGGCCGTTCAATGAAGTCTTCGGGACCGAGGAGCTTGTTGGCGAAGGATTCGATGGCGTGCTTGGGTTCCTTGCGCGTGGGGTGGAAGGTTTGCAGGTCGGCGACGAGCGAGCTGACGCGCAGGCCGGTGACGTGCTCGGCCATATCGAACCAGTGCGAGCCAATGTCGGCCATGCAGCGCGAGACGCCGCCGATGCGCGAATCGATGCGCCAGTTCCAGTCGGTGTCAAAGAGCAGCCAATCCTGGGAGTAGCCGCCCTGCAGGGAGAGAATCTCGCCCAACTCGCCGGCCTCGCGCATACGGCGCATCTGCTGGACCATGGGGTAGTAGCGCAGGTTGTGGCAGACGCAGTTGCGCAAGCCCTTCTGCGCGGCCAGGGCAACCAGTTCCTGGGCCTGCTCGACGGTCATGGTCAGGGGCTTTTCGCAGGCCACGTGCTTGCCGGCCTCCAGCGCCTCCTTGGCCATGGGATAGTGCTGCGCGTTGGGGGTGCAGATGTGCACCGCATCGATGGACGGATCGTGCAGAATCTCCCGATAGTCTGCTGAAACATTGGAGATGGCGAAGCCCTCGGCGAGCCGCCGCGCCATGTCAATATTCACATCCGCGATGGCAACAGCCTCGACCGCTTCCAACCGGCGCACCGCATCCAGATGAACTCGGCCAATGAAGCCCGTGCCAAAGATAGCTGTCCTGATCTGTTTCATGTGTGATTCATTCTCCGTATCTTGCTGAAAATAGGTGTTACAGATTACGCGCCCACAGACCGCAGTCGATCATCGCCTTTCATCCGAAGATGGTGATCGGCCGAAGCCTGGGAACGCGCATCCCTATTGCAGTACAACAAAAAGTGTGATCGACTGCGCCGGGAAGGTGTAGTTGCTGATGGTGCTGATGGTGCCTCCCGCAGCGGGCGGAATAATGGTGACGGTCGTCTGCGGCACGATGGCCGCCAGGTTAGCGTTGCTGTAAAGGAATGGATGCGCAGTGGCTGTGCCTGATACGAGGTTAGCCAGCGAAAGCGTACTGGTCAGGTCGCCGTAGGTCTTGTTGATAACCACCACAGTCACAGCGTTGTCAGAGCTGCGCCACGCGCCATAGACCGAGAGCTGGCCCTGATTGATGCTGGTAGAGGCCAAGGCCGTATTGCCGAACTTTGAATTTTTGCCGTCATAGTTGCGGAAGACCTCGTAGGCCATCAGTCCGGGAATCTGCGTCGTCGGGTCAGGTGGCCCCCACAGCGTGGCCATATCGAGGCCATATTTCCCGAAGATGCCCAGAAGGTCAGCCTGCGCCAGCGCGCCGTTGATATGCTCCTGACCGCCCCAGTTGTACTCCGTGAAGGCCAGCTTGGTGTTAGGGTAGTCCTTCGCAATCCAGCCCTGCGCCATCGGAATCATTTGCGGGGCCAGCAGTGGAACATTGCAGTTGGTGGTGTAGTTCGTGTCGGTGGTGTAGTTCGGTTGGGGATAATTGGGATCGGTATAGGTCGGGTCCCAGAAGACGCGCGTGGAGTTGAGCCGCGCCTGCTGCGCGCCCGTGTCGCCTGCGGTGGTAAGGCCCAGGCCGTTGCCGTTGTAGGTGGCCGCGAAATAGGTGTGCAGGTCAAGGTAGTCGAGCAGGCGCTGACTGTTCGTTTTGTCATAGGCGGCGAATTTCTGTAGATAGTACTCGATCATCGGAATGCCGCCGTGCGCTGCCCTATCAACCGGATTGCTCCAGGGCTGACTGCAGTTTCCGCCGGCGTCCCATCCGGCCTCTACATCTTTCTTGGAATAGAAAAAATCCCACCAGAAAGACATCACCGGACCGGCAACCTCGGCGGTTGGATCGCTCGCCTTGATGGCCGCTGCGTAGGTGAGGCCGAGGTTTGTTATGTCGTCGTATGAGAAGGGATGCGTATAGACGTCGTGGTGGCCGCCATCCCACCAGTCGGGTTCGTTGTCCAGTGAATATATAGCCACTCCGCCATTGGACGCGGTGCCGAACTTGCCGGCCAGGTAAGCCACCCAGCCGGTTGCCCATGTGGGGTCGACCGGCGTTTCCGCGTTCGCGGGACTGCCCAGAATCATCGACTGATCGGGCAGCTCGCCGTCGCCACAAGCGTGGTTGAAAGGGTTATAAGCAAACTGACTCGGATAGAGCGAAGTCGGAAAGCTGCACGAGGTTCCGTCTTTGGCCACCCAGCCCATCAATCCCACCGTGCCCAGAGTCTTTGCCCCGGCGGCGGCATCGGCTTCCACCTGAGTGTTAAAGGCGCTGGCGTCTTGAGAGGCAGGCACTTCCGTTCCGCTCACGCCATTTTCAAAGTACCAATCGCTGCCGGCGTTGGAGACATCGAGTTTGTAGTTGTACAGAGAGGTGGCGTCTCCGCCCCAGCGGTCGACGGTTATGTTGGCCGCCTGGGATGCGGAGGCGTCAGCTGAATACCCGTTCCAGCCGTAAATGTAGGGGTTGATGGGGCGGGTCTGGTTGCCCGCGTCCACGCTCAGCGCCGGACCTGCCGCCGCGGCCGGAGCAGTAATGGTTACGGTCACACTGGCGCTCTGTGTAGTGTCAACCGGATCGGTGGCCGTAACCGTTACCGTGGGCGGCGCCGGATACGGTGTGGTGTAAAGGCCTGTCGCGGTGATGGTTCCCGGACTCAAATTGCTGCCTGAAGGCGCGGCTACCGACCAGTTCATCGTCGAGCTTATCGCGCCGTTGACGGTGGCGCTGAACTGAATCGTGCCGCCGATGGCGGCCGTGGCTGGATTAGGATTGATGGCGACCCCGTGCGGAACATAGTTGGCCGTAATGGCGGTGTCGCCATACATCGCTGTTGTGCAGGAGGCGGTGGTGCTGGTGCAGCCGGTCCACGAGGAGAATTGATTGCTCCCCGCTGTTGCCGGCGCGTTTATAACGACGGTTGTGTTCGCATTATAGGTGAGCGTGAAAGGCGTGGTTCCACTCGTAGCGCCGGTGTTGTCCGCGGGATTGACGGAGACGGACACGCCGCTGGCCGGGTTGGTCGAGCCTATGCTAAGTGTGTACTTCGTGACCGGCGGGGTGGTGTTTGAGCTGCCGCCGCCGCAGGACGTTATCAATAAGCTCGACCCGATTCCCAGCCAAACCGCCAGATTCCAACGCAGAATTCTCATGCCAATTCTCCCCTTCCGCTCAGAGTCCTGTCCTCGGATCCAAGAGGAGGGCCCGACAGAATAATACACCCGTCCCGGAGGCTTTGGCTTGGCGTGCCTTGACATGAACCGGCGTATCTTCGCGGCTGGACAGACCTCGCCCTTCATTTCCACCTGAAAAACCGCGCGGTAGTCCGAAAATACTGCAATGCTATACACATTCAGGCCAAATGCGGTATCTTTGCCTGTTATGAAAACATCAAAAAAATCCGTTTTCCAAGCCATTTTTCCCTTCCGCATCGCGGCCCTGATTACGATGCTGCTGGGCTGTGCCCTGACCGTCTCCGCGCAAGCGCCTGCGCCGGACTCACCCGCCATCGAGGCCAAGGCCCATGCGATGGTTGCCAAACTCACGCTGGAAGAGAAGATCGTGCTTCTGGGCGGCGTAGACGGCATGTTCACCCAGCCGGCTCCGGCCATCGGGCTGCCGCGCTTCAAGATGTCCGACGGACCGGTGGGTGTGCGCACGTGGGGACCGACGACCGCTTATCCGGGCGGCGCCGCGCTGGCAGCAACATGGGACCCGGCGCTGGCGCGCAAGGTTGGCGAAGGGCTGGGGAGGGATGCGCGCGCCCGCAGCGTTAACTTTCTGCTCGGCCCGGGCGTCAATATCGCCCGCTCGCCGCTGGCCGGACGCAACTTTGAGTACTTCTCTGAAGACCCCTTCCTGAACGCCACAATGGTCGTTCCTTACATCGAGGGCGTCCAGTCGCAGGGGGTCATCGCCACCGTCAAGCACTACGCCGTGAATAACCAGGAGTTTAACCGGCACAACGTGAGCACCGACGTGGATGAGCGGACCCTTCGCGAGATTTACCTGCCTTCCTTCGAGGCCGCCGTCACCAAGGCCCATGTAGATGCAGTGATGAACTCCTACAATCTGGTGAACGGCGACCACGCCACCCAGAACGAGTTCCTCAACCTAAAGGCGCTCAAGGGCGACTGGGGCTTCAAGGGCATTCTGATGTCGGACTGGGATGCCACCTACGACACGGTGGGCGCGGCCAACTACGGGCTCGACCTGGAGATGCCCAATCCCCGCTTCATGAACGCTCAGGGACTGCTGGCCGCGGTCAAGAGCGGAGCCGTGAAAGAATCCACCATCGACGATAAGGTGCTGCGGCTGGTGCGCACCGTGCTGCGCTACGGCTTCCTCGACCGTCCGCAATTTGACCCCGCCGATTCGACGTACTCAGTGGCTGACCGCGCGGTTGCCCTGGAAGGCGCGCGCGAGAGCGTGACCCTGCTCAAGAACGAGGGCCATTTTCTGCCTCTCGATCCGTCCAAGGTCAAGACCATCGCCGTAATTGGACCCAACGCCTATCCGGCGGTCACAGGCGGAGGAGGCTCCTCGACGGCGCAGGCCTTCGAGCCGGTCAGCACACTCACCGGCATCGCCAATCTGGCCGGCCCCAAGGTTCACGTGCTCTATGCCCGCGGCCTGCCGGAGACGCACGAGGTCTTCGAGTGGACCAAATGGAACGGCAGCGTCAAGGCTGCTGGCTATCCCAGCGAGGACTTCACTGGTACGCCCGTCGAAGCCACCCAGCGGGTGATCTTCGCCGACAATCAGGAGGGGAGCCCATTCCAATCCAAGACGCCGGCCAGCATTCGCTATACCGCCAGCTACAAGGCGGAGAAGGCCGGCAAGTATCTGATTCTGACAGCGAAGCGGGATTGGGGCGGCGACGATCTGATGGTGACGGTGGACGGCAAGCAACTGCTCTCTCCGCCCCACGCCGAGGGCGAGACACCGCAGTTCTGGACGCTCGACCTGAGCGCCGGCCAGACGATCAACGTCGTGGCCGACTATCTTCCCCACGGCAACGGCCTCCACGCCAGCGTGGGAATCGCCTATGATCCTGATCTGGTTTCCCAGGAGGCGAAGACCATCGCTGCCGCCGCGGACGTGGCTGTTGTCGCCGTCGGCTTCTCTCCCGCCACCGAAGGCGAGGGCGCCGACCGCACCTTCGGCCTGCCATGGGGCCAGGATGCGCTGATCGAAGCCGTCGCGGCCGCCAATCCGCACACCATTGTTACCCTCAACGGCGGCGGCGGCATAGACACCCGGCGCTGGCTGAGCAAGGTTCCCGCGCTGCTGCACACCTATTATCCGGGGCAAGAAGGTGGCACGGCCATCGCCGAGATTCTCTTCGGCAAGCACAATCCCGAAGGCAAGCTGCCGGTCAGCTTTGATCGCAGTTGGGAGGAAAGCCCCTCGTTCGCTTACTACTATCCGGTCAAGGGCGCCGATACCACGCTGCACGTGACGGAGACCGACGGCCGCAAGGTCGATTACGTGATTCCCCACGTGAAGTACGACGACGGCCTGCTGGTCGGCTATCGCTACTGGACCACGACCGGCAAGCATCCGCTCTTTCCCTTCGGCTTCGGATTGAGCTACACGACCTTCCGCTTTGCCAACCTGCAAGCGCCGGCGACGGCCGCCTCCGGCTCAACGGTTGCGGTCAGCTTCGATGTGACCAACACCGGCAGCGTGGCGGGAGCGGAGGTGGCTCAGCTCTATATCTCCGACCCATCGGCCAAAGTCAGCCGCCCTGAGCGCGAACTGAAAGGCTTTGAAAAGGTGCATCTTGCGCCCGGTGAGACAAAGCACGTGACCATCAACCTAGACGCGCGCTCCTTCAGTTACTGGGATACGCCCGCCCACAAGTGGACCATCGATCCCGGCAAGTTTGTCATTCGCGTCGGCGACTCCAGCGAAAACACTCCGCTCAGCGCCGGCATTACGCTCAACTAGAACTCCGCAGGCGGGATTCCACCCCGGTCGAGTTTGGCCAGGGTGGAATCCGCCGGGCAGATGCTGCAAAGAAGCGCTAAACAATTATTGAGGCTGGTTTTATCATGCGTATTGGGAAGTTTATTCACGCGTTTCCAGGGAGGAGCATCCTTTTGTCACTCGTCCTTTCAAGCAGCGCCCTCGGTGCGCAGACTTCGCCGCAACCGGTGGGAATCTTCCAGGATCACGCTGATATCGGCACGGTAGCCCATGCAGGAAGCGCACAGTTTGACTCGGCGCTGGGCGCTTATACCCTGACCGGCAGCGGCGCCAATATATGGTTCACCGCCGATGCCTTCCAGTTTGCCTGGAAGCAGGTCAGCGGAGATGTGGCGCTTTCCGCCGATGTCGTCTTTCCCAATGCTGGCGTCAATCCGCATCGCAAGGCCGTGCTGATGATTCGCCAAAGCCTCGATGCCGACTCGCCTTACGCCGACGTGGCCCTGCACGGCGAGGGGCTGACTTCGTTGCAGTACCGCGACGCTAAAGGCGAAGCAACGCATGAGATTCGCTCCAATCTCTCTGCTCCCCGCCGGCTGCGCATCGAAAAACGCGGCGACTTTATCTATATGTTCCTCGCGCAAAATGCCGGCGAACCACTGCGCGCCTCCGGCGCCTCCATCAAGATTCCCATCAAGGGTTCGTTCTACATCGGCATCGGCCTCAGTTCACATGAGAAAGATGTCGTCGAGAAGGCGGCCTTTTCCAACGTCGATCTGTCGGCTACCAAGTCATTGACCGCGCCGCCCGTCCTATACAGCACTCTGGAATCGGTTTACGTCGCCTCGACGGACCGCCGCGTTCTCTACACCGCGCCCAGCCACTTCGAGGCGCCCAACTGGACCCGCGACGGCTCTTCCATCCTTTTCAATAGCAATGGCCGCATTCTGCGCCTGCCCGTCGCCGGCGGCAACCCGGAGACTATCGACACCGGCTTCGCCACAGGCTGCAACAACGACCACGGAATCTCGCCCGACCAGCTGTGGCTGGCCATCAGCGACGTCTCGCAGCCCGATCATCAGTCGAGGATCTACATTGTGCCCATCGGCGGCGGAGCTCCCCGGCTGGTGACGCAGAAATCGCCCTCCTACTGGCACGGCTGGAGCCCCGACGGCAGGACCCTCGCCTTCACCGGCCAGCGCGACGGCGACGGCGACATCTACACCATCCCCGCAGCGGGCGGCGAAGAGACGCGGCTGACCACCGCCAAGGGCCTCGACGACGGCCCGGAGTATTCGCCCGACGGCAAGTACATCTACTTCAACTCCGAGCGCACCGGGCATATGCAGATTTGGCGGATGCTGGCCGACGGCGGCAATCAGGAGCAGGTCACCTTTGGCGAGCGCAACGACTGGTTCCCCCACATCTCGCCCGACGGCAGGTCGATGGTTTTTGTCTCGTATGAGAAGGATGTCACCGGCCATCCGCCCAACAAAGACGTTGAGCTGCGCCTGATGACGCTCGCCGACCGCAAGATCACCGTTCTCGCCAAGCTCTTCGGCGGACAAGGCACCATCAATGTTCCTTCTTGGTCGCCCGACGGCCGCGAAGTGGCTTTTGTAAGCTATCAATTGTTGCCCGCCGATGAGGCTGCAACCAAATAATTCAGGAGAAGATGCCATGCGAATTGGAGTATTCACCCCGCTGCTCTCGCAGCTTTCACTTCCCGCGGTTCTCGACAAACTCAAGACTCTCGACATCAGCACGGTTGAGCTGGGAACGGGAAACTATCCCGGCAACGCGCACTGCAAACTCGAGATGCTCGATGACGCGAAAGCGCTGGCCGAGTTCCAGAAGGTGCTGGCCGATCATGGCGCCACCATCAGCGCCCTCAGCAGCCACGGCAACGCCCTGCATCCTGACAAGGAGCGCGCCAAGCACGACAGCGAGGTAAGCCGTAAGACGGTTCTGCTGGCGGAAAAGCTGGGCATTCCGCTGGTCGTGGATTTCTCCGGATGTCCCGGCGACTCGCCCAACTCTACCGCTCCCAACTGGGTCACCTGCGCATGGCCGCCCGACTACCTCAAGGTCCTCGACTGGCAATGGAATGAAGTGGTGACGCCCTACTGGATCGAACATGGCAAGTTTGCCGCCGACCACGGCGTCAAGATCGCCATTGAAATGCATCCGGGATTCGTCGTCCACAGCCCGGAGACGATGCTCCACCTGCGCGCCATCGCCGGCCCCAGTGTAGGTTGCAACCTTGATCCCAGCCATCTCTTCTGGCAGGGCATTGACCCCATCGCCGCCATTCGCGTCCTGGGCGACTCTATCTTCCACATCCACGCCAAAGACACGCAGATTTACTCCGCCAATCTGCCCCGCACCGGCGTACTCGACACCAAGCCTTACACCGATGAGCGGCTGCGCAGTTGGATCTTCCGCACCGTTGGCTATGGGCACGGCGCTGAGTGGTGGGCCGAGTTCATCTCCACGCTGCGCATCTTCGGTTACGACTACGTGCTCTCCATCGAACACGAAGACAGCCTGCTCTCGCCCGAAGAGGGTCTCACCAAGGCAGCGCGCTTCCTCAACGGCCTCGTCATTCGCGAGAAGACGGGCGATGTCTGGTGGGCTTGAATTATCTCCCGAAGTTTGAATTCAGAATGACAAGTTAGGAA
>Ga0302320_10003487_pt1 | contig 36534 bp, 28 predicted proteins | sample Bog_T0_3_FD_202130 | JGI IMG/M metagenome (GOLD analysis project Ga0302320, IMG submission 202130) | Peat permafrost microbial communities from Stordalen Mire near Abisko, Sweden - Bog_T0_3 | ecosystem: Environmental > Terrestrial > Soil > Wetlands > Peat | place: Sweden: Abisko, Stordalen Mire...
GCGCGCCTGCGGCGACCTACACCGACCAGCAGCTCCTCGAGGAGTTCGGCTGGTACATCGGCAAGCGCACGGGCCTCGCGGACCTCGGGCTTGCCCCGGCCGAGGCCGACACGCTTGCGAAGGGCGTCATCGCCTCGATGAACGGCAAGGATTCCCCCTTTGAGATCCAGAAGATCGGGCCGGCAATGACCGAGTTCATCCAGAAGAAGCAGGCCCAGATCCTGGATAACATCAAATCGAAGAACCTCGGCCAGGCGGCCGCCTTCTTCGCCCATCTCAAGGACGACAAGACCATCATGGAGCTTCCGGACGGCCTACGCTACCAGGTGCAGGTCCCCGGCACGGGCGCCTCCCCGCAGCCGACGGACACGGTCACGGTGAACTACACGGGCACGCTCATCGACGGAAACGTCTTCGACAGCTCCGACAGGCAGGGCCACCCGGTAAAGTTTGTGCTGAACCAGGTGATCCCCGGCTGGACCGAGGGTCTCCAGAAGATCAGCAAGGGCGGCAAGATGCGCCTCTATGTCCCGCCGTCGCTCGGCTATGGTGACGATGGCCGGCCTGGCATCCCGCCGGGCTCCGTCCTTGTCTTCGACATCGAGCTCGTGGACATCACGCCAGGGGTCGCTCCGGCAGCTCCGGCCGCCCCGATGCCGTCCAAGTAAGGCCCGGCCGGGCAATTCGTAGGCGTCCCCCTGAATCCTGCGGAAGTAAACCTCTACCTTGTCGGGTTCATGGGGACCGGCAAGACGACCGTCGGGCGCGCCGTCGCGCACCGTCTCGGCTTCAAGTGCCTGGACAGCGACCACGAGATCGAGCGCAAGTCAGGCAAGACGATCGCCCAGATCTTTGCCGAGGACGGCGAGGCCGAGTTCCGCCGCATGGAGCGTGAGTTCATCGACCTCGGCCACGCGCCCGAACGCCTTGTCGTGTCCTGCGGCGGCGGCCTGGTGGTGCAGCCGGGCATGCTGGAGCTGGTCGGCAAGAAGGGCGTCATCGTCTGCCTCCATGCCTCCATCGAGACGATACTCGCCAGGACCGAGCGCTACGGGAAGACGAGGCCGCTCCTGGATGTCGAGGATCCCGACAGCCAGGCGAGGGCCCTCTACGCCCAGCGGGAGCACATCTACAAGGCGGCGGGCACCGTGATCCTCACGGACTCGCGCCCGATGAACGAGATCGCGAGCCACGTGGTGCGTGTCTGGCGCCGCGAGGCGTCGGAGTTCGCGCGCAAGCACGCGACGGCCGGCTGAGGCCATGGTCGCCCGCCAGGAGGAGCTGCGCGGGCGCCTGTCCGCGCTCGGGTTCGACGAGGTCAGGTTTGCCCGTCTCTCCGCGGGGGCCACGGGCGACGGCCTCAGGCACTGGCTCGATTCGGGCTACCACGCCGACATGGACTGGATGGAGAGGACCGCGCAGAAGCGCATGGACCCTGGTCTTGTGCTCGAGGGGGCCCGCTCGGCGATCCTGCTTGGCGTCAGCTATTTTGACGCGGAGCTCAAGGGGTCCGGCACCGCACCTGCACCGGCTTGGGCGAAGTACAGCCTGAACGTGGACTACCACGACACGATGAAGCCGGCGCTTGCGGCAGCGGGGAAGGTCATCGAGGAAATGTACGGGGTGCAGGCCGCGGACTACAGGTACTACGTGGACACCGGGCCCGTACTCGAGCGCGCCTGGGCGGCGCAGTCAGGCGTGGGTTTCATCGGCAAGAACTCGATGCTGATCTCACGCCAGCACGGCAACTGGCTCTTCCTCGCGTCCGTACTGACGCGGCTGGACTTCGAGGCGGACCCCCCGCTGAAGGGCCGCGGGGAACCGGGTGCGATTGGGCTCCTCTGCGGCAAGTGCACGCGGTGCATGGATGCATGCCCGACACAGGCGTTCCCGGCGCCCGGTGTGGTCGATGCCAGCCGATGCATCTCCTACCAGACGATCGAGAACAAGGGCGTCATCCCGGTCGGGATGCGCTCTGCAATCGGGAACCGGATCTACGGCTGCGACACCTGCCTCGACGTGTGTCCCTGGAACCGGTTCGCGAGGGAGGGACGGCGCATGATCCTTTCCTCGCGCCGGGAAATCGCTGGCCTCACGCTCGCGCAGATCCTCGCCATGACGCGGGAGGAATTTGCGAGGGTCTTCAAGGGTACGGCGATCAAACGCGTCAAGTTTGTCGGGCTCATGCGCAACGCCTGCATCGTGGCGGGGAATTCCGGGGATTTGGGTCTCGTCGATTCGCTCCTGAATCTGGCGACCCATGAGTCGCCCATCGTCCGAGCGCATGCCGTCTGGGCGGTGAGGCGCCTCGGGGCAGGGGAGCGTCTCGCAGGCCTGAGGACACGGGAAACGGATCCCGCCGTTAAGGCCGAGTTCGAGGCCGCCCTGCAGTAGTCGACCTGGGTTCCAACTCAACCGAGACATGGGAGAAGCTGAACAACATCCGGGCTGGGACTTCCGGCGCCAGGGAGTCGCCCTGGCTGTCGTGTTCGCCGCGGAGCTGCTCGTGTTCTGCGCCGCGGTGCACAGGCACTACACGTGGATTTTCCCGAGGTGGTTTGACCAGGACCAGTACCTCCTTGAAGCCTACAACGCCTACGAGGTCGCGCGGTTGCACGGGTTTCTCGCGGGTGCCGCGGCCGCTTTCGGCTACCATTCCCCGCAGGGGGCGCTTCATGCCTTCCTCTCGCTCCTTGTGTTCGAGGTTGCCGGGCCGTCGCGCCTCGCGGCGCTGTCGCTCAATCTTCTTGGTCTTGTCGCTCTGCAGCTCGCGAGCTTCTGTGCGATGTTCCGCCTTTCGCGGTCTTACCCGCTTGGCTGGGCGGCCGTCGCGGCCATTGCCGCCCTGAATGTGCCGTGGTCGGGCGTCTGGGGATCGTCCACCGATTTCCGACTGGACTGGATGGCGTCCTGCGCGTTCGGGACCGCGCTGGCCGTGGGTCTAATGGGGCGGGGATTCAGGTCCACCAGATGGGCCTGCCTTTTTGGGGCCTCCGTCGGCGTCGCGCTGCTCGTCCGCTTCCTTACAGCGGTTTATTTCTGCGGCATCCTCGTCGTCCTTCTTTGCTGGCTCCTCACCGAGCCCGATCGACTGCAGCGGTGCGCCCGTCTTCTCCTGGCGGCGCTCGTGGCTGCCGGCGTCTCGGGTTGGTTCTTCTGGAAAGGCAGGATGGCCATCCTCAGCTATTACTGGGTGGGCCATTACGGCAGTCCCGAGGCGGCAGCCCGCAACACCCATCTGGGGTCGTTCGAGTCGGTGTCTTGGATGGCGGGCGAGATTCTCTTTCACCAGCTCGGGATATGCGCCCTCTGCCTCGGCCTTGCACTGCTCACATATTTCATGCTCTCGAAGCGCGTGGTCCCTGCGGCCGATTTCGACAGGGCCGGTCTCAGGGATGCCTGGATCCTGACAGTAACATTCTTCGCCTTGCCGACCCTGGTCCTGCTGACGCATCCCGAGAAAGCTGAGCCGCCGGCCGACATCATCGCACCGGCCGCCCTATGGCTCATCTTCATCGGATGGATCTCGCTCTCACGGCGGCTTCCCCGGCGTGTTGTCGCCCGCGCATGCGTTGCCGTCGGCGTCCTCGGGGCCGTCGCCTTCGGCGCCTACCAATTGCGCCAGACGGTGGCGCCGGAGATGCGGTCGGAGTACCGGGACCTTAATTCGCTGGCCGACTTCCTCTATTTCCGCTCACAGGAGGCGGGGATCGAGCGGCCGCTCGTCTCCGTGACCGCGATGTCCGACGGCCTCAATGCTGACGCGTTTCGAATCCTCGGCTATGAGCGGCACGGGAAAATGCTCCCGTTCGCCGTAATGTTCCCGACGTCGATACTCGAGGTGTCCCGTGCCGCGGTCTTTGACCGGCTGTCCAAGAGCGACTTTGTTTGCGTCGTCACCCGCTTCCCGGCCGCATGGCCCATTGACAGGCAGATGGCCTCGATGAGGCCCGAGCTGACGCGGTGGTGCGACGGCAACCTTATCCACGATGGGGACATAGAGACAAAGGAGTATGCGGCGTCGATCTACGAGCGGAAGGACATGGACCGGCCGGACTCGCCTGTCAGCCTGGCGACCTACCTGGCCGCAGGAAGATCCCGTGCGCTGGACCAGGCGGCGCCGCCCCCGGCAAAGCCCTTTGTCGCCGGCGGTGCACCGGTGCTTTGGGCCTCGGGCACGTCACTCCACTACAAGGTGAAGGTGGCCTACAGCCCCTACACGCTCGCAGCGGTGGATCTGCCGAGGGGTCTTTCCCTCGACTCTGAAAGCGGGGAGCTGACGGGCAGCTTCGCGGAGCCAGGGGATTTTTCCGCCAAGCTCCGCGCGACCAATTCGGTGGGTCCGAGCGAGGTCACCGTTCCCTTCCGGGTGATCGCGAGCGACTGGACTGCCGACGTGGCCCCGCCACAGAGCGCAAAGCCGGGATTGCCAACCAGGATCGACTTTACCGCCTTTGATGCGAGCGGCACGCTCGACTTCATCGACATCACGGACCTGACGGAGAGCAAAGTTCTGGCCCGAATCGAGGCCAGGGATGACCAGCGCGTGACCTGGCAGGGAAGCTACCGGTTTGCCTTCGGCCGTGAAGGCCCGCACCGCCTGATCGTCCGGACAGTACGCTACGAGCCGAAGGCTGGCGCCTACACGTATATCGACAGGGAATTCACCGTGGTTGTTGCCCGCTAGGGAAGGGTGGGCTCCACCGGCACCCTGGCGGCCTTCAGGTCATTGTCGGTGAGCTCAAGGTCGCCGGCTCCGCGACCTGGGTCGCTGATGAAGGTGCCCGTGCCCAGGTCGGCGTGCGAGGCGCGCAGCCACACCGCCTTGCAGAGTGAAAGCGATATGACCGGGGCATTCGGTGGCGGGGTGGCCGAGCGTATCCCGTCGAGGCAAAGGCCCCTGACGCCATGGAAGTCAAAAGCGCTGCCCGTGGACACGTCCACCCGCACATTGTGAAGCTCGATGTCGTTGGTCTGGTCGCAGACGAATCCCTTCACGCCGCTGGCGGTGATGTCCGAGAAGCGCAGCTGCCCAATCGCCTTCTCCGGAAGTCCGTGGATGCTGGCAACCTGCGAGGCGCCGGTGATCGTGATGTTGCTGAAGGCCATGTTCCTGAACGTCGGCGTTCGCTCGGACTGGGGCTCCGCGGGCACGTCCTGGTACAGGGTGGTGATCTCGATGGCCTGCTCCGTGGCGCCCTCGATCACGAAGTTGTCAAAGCGAAGGTTCTCCACGGTGTTGCCCCTCCCGCGCATGCTCTTGATCCGGATGCCCCTCTGTGTGCCGCTTGCGACGATGTTGCTGGCCACCACATCCCTGATGCCGCCGGAGGTCTCGCTTCCGATGACGATGGCCCCGTGGCCCTGGTACATGACGCAGTTCGTGATCGTGACATGCTCGGTGGCCCTCGCGGCACGCCGGCCGTCGGCGTCCCGTCCCGACTTGATCACGATGCAGTCGTCCCCGGTGCTGAAGAAGCAGTCGGAGATCCTCACGTTGCTCGAGGAGTCGATGTCGATGCCGTCGCCGTTGGGACCCGTGGACGCAAACGTCGCCCCGCGGATAACCACGTTCTCGCAGAAAATCGGGTGCAGGAGCCACATCGGGGACTCTGTGATCGTGACGCCCTCGACCAGCACGTTCCTGCAGCCGTAGAACTGGACGAGCGACGGGCGCAGGTAGTCCGCGGCCAGGGCAAATTCCGAGGGCTGAGGCCTCTGGCCCAGCTCGATCCTGTCGTAGAGCCTGTGCCAGGCCTCGATGGCGGGCTTCATCTCGGCGGCACGCGCCTTGTCGTAACGACCGTTGCGCCACCACCACTTCGAGCCCTGCCCGTTGATCGTGCCCCGGCCTGTTATGGCCACGTTCTCCTTTCCATTGGCATAGAAGAGGGGTGCGTGAACGAAGGCTGCCGTGCTTTCCCAACGTGAGGGCACGAGCGGCGAATCCGCTGGGTTGTCGCTGTACAGGACCTCGGACCCCGCCTGGAGATCGATCGTGATGTTGCTCTCCAGCAGTATGGCGCCGGAAAGATAGCGCCCCGCCGGGAAGGTGACCGTCCCGCCTTGTGCGGCGGCACATGCCGCGATGGCGCGTGCGATTGCCGCGGTGTTGAGGGTAGTCCCATCCGGGACCACGCCGTAGTCGAGGACGTTGAACGTTGCGGCCCCGCCGCGGACGAAAAGGGGGAGCCCTGCCAGGAGGAGCGCCGTGAAGAGGGACCTGCGGAGCATGGGGGTTAGGCGAGGCGCAACGGGGACTTAACTTCAGCGGACAGGAGGCGGCCAGATCGTGACCCGTGGTTGCGTGGCTAGAGAAGTTTTCCCGGCTCGGCGCGGGTCATGTCGGAAAATTCCTGGTTCTCGCCTCCCATGCCCCAGATGAAACTGTAGTGGCTCGTGCCCGCGCCGCTGTGGATCGACCAGGGCGGTGACAAGACGGCATCCGTGTCATGCACCACAAGGTGGCGCGTCTTCTGCGGCTCGCCCATGAAGTGGAACACGGCGTTGTTCGGCTGGATCCCGAAATAGAGGTAAACCTCCGACCTGAGCAGGTGGGTGTGGGGAGGCATCGTGTTCCAGACGCTGCCCGGCGCCAGGCGCGTGATGCCCATGACAACCTGGCACGTGGGAAATGCAGCCGGATGGATGAGCTTGTGCAGGCTCCGCTCGTTGGCGTTGGCAGGTCCTCCGAGTTTCTCGCCCGGGGATTCCAAGAACTTGACGTGCCTGGAAGGGTGGGTTGTGTGGGCGGGATAGCTCTGGATCCAGAACCGCGCGGGCGTCTCGGCCGAATCCGAGGCAAAGGTGACGTCCTTGACGCCCCGACCGAGGTAGAGCGCATCAAGGCTTGCCACACTGAACTCCGCGCCCGCAGTCCTTACAGTCCCGGGGCCGCCAATGTTGATGATGCCCACCTCGCGCCGCTCCAGGAAGTGGCTGCTCCTGATCTCGGTTGGATTGGGAAGGGCGAGCGGTGCGGCCGCGGGGCATATCCCGCCGATCACCGTGCGGTCCACGTCCCAGTAGCGCAGCCTCGCCTCGCCGGGCGAAAAGAGCCCCTCGACCAGGAACTCCCGGCGCAGGTCGGCGGGCGACAATTCGGACGCTATCTTGTTAAAAACTCTGGCGTGAAGCTCCATGATTGTTGGGATGTGAGGCGCTCTTGGGGTTGCCGCCGGGCCCCGCTTTTCGGGCTCGACGGGGTTGGCAGATCAAGTTCACTAATGAACGCACTATCCATAAGTGAACGTCAGCACCCCTTGCAAATAAATAGTCCCGAGCGCGCGGACCTTTCCCCATGACCCGAGTTCTCCTCAGCACGACATCCTTCCAGGACACGCCCGGTGTCCACCACGACCTGCTGGCCAGGGCCGGCTTCGAGATCGTGAGGGAGCGCGGACCGCTTCCCGAGGCGCGAATGCTGGAGCTCGCGGGACAGTTCGATGCCTACCTCTGCGGGGATGACGCGCTGACGCGCGCCGTGATCCAGAAGTCGCTCCCGCGCCTGAAGGCGATCAGCAAGTACGGGATCGGCATCGACAAGATCGACCTCAAGGCGGCCACCGAGATGCGGGTGCCCGTCTTTTTCACTCCAGGGGTCAACCACACCACGGTCGCCGAGCACACGTTCGCCCTGCTCCTTGCAGCGGTCCGCAACCTGGTCCCCGAGGCGAACCACGTGGCGAAGGGCCAGTGGACCCGCATCACGGGAAGTGAGATCTGCGGCAAGACGCTCGCGATCGTCGGCATGGGGCGCATTGGCTGCGAGGTCGCCTTGCGCGGGAAGGCGTTCGGCATGAGGCTGGTCGGCTACGGGAACCACTGGGACGAGGAATTTGCGTTGGCGACCGGCATCACGCGGATCGAGGACTTCAACGAGCTCCTCCGGGTGGCGGATGTGATCACGCTCCACACCAAGCTGACGGACTCGACCCGGCACATGATCAATGCCGGCAACATTGGGCTTCTGAAGCGGACGGCCGTGATCGTGAACTGCGCCCGTGGGGAGCTGCTGGAGCTCCCGGCTCTCGTGGCGGCCCTCAAGGCCAAGGCGATCCTGGCCTATGCCGCCGATGTACTCGACCAGGAGCCGCCCCCCGCGGACCACCCGCTTCTCGGGCTGCCCAATGTCGTCATCACGCCTCACATCGGATCCCGCACCAACGAGAGCGTGCAGCGGCAGGCGACCTGCGCCGTGGAGAACCTCACGCGCTTCCTCGCGGGCCACGCGCCGATCGCGCAGGCCAACACGTTCTGAGCGTCAGCGCACGACCCGTGCGCTTCCGCCCTTCATGAGGTTCTCGACCTCCTTGCGGGTGGCCATCGAGGTGTCGCCGGGGGTAGTCGACGCAAGGGCCCCGTGCGCGGCGCCGTAGTCCACGGCTGCCTGGGGGTCGTTGGCGGAAAGGAACCCGAAGGCGAGACCGCTCGCGAAGCTGTCTCCGCCTCCCACCCGGTCCATGATCTCGAGCTCCGGGTACTTGCGGCTCTCGACGAACTTTCCGTCATGCCAGAGGATCGCGCTCCAGTCGTTGCGGGTGGCGCTTATCACCCTGCGAAGGGTGGTGGCGGCGACCTTGAAATTGGGGAACTCCGCAACCGCCTTAATGATCATCGTCCTGAAGGCTCCCGCCTCGATGTGGCTCAGGTGCTCGTCGGCCCCCTTCACCTCGAAGCCGAGCGAGGCCGTGAAGTCCTCCTCGTTCCCGATCATGACGTCGACGTGGGCCGCGATCTCGCGGTTCACTTGCTGGGCCTTCTTGATTCCGCCGATCGTCTTCCAGAGCGAGGGCCGGTAGTTGAGGTCGTACGAGACGATTGTCCCGTGCTTTTTCGCGGCCTTCACGGCCTCGATTGTCAGGGCGGCCGTCGACTCGGACAGTGCCGCGAAGATCCCCCCGGTGTGGAACCAGCGGACGCCCCTCTTTCCGAAGATTTGATCCCAGTCGAAGTCGCCGGGCTTGAGCTGGGAGGCCGCGGTGTTGCCGCGGTCCGGGACGCCCACGGCACCGCGTACGCCAAATCCGCGCTCCGTGAAGTTGAGCCCGTTCCTGACTGTGCGGCCGATCCCGTCGTCATCCCGCCAGCGGATGAACTCGGTCCCTACCCCGCCCTGCATGACAAAATCCTCGATGAGGTGGCCCACCTCGTTGTCGACAAATGCGGTGCAGACGGCGGTACGCAGGCCGAAGCACTTTCGCAGCCCGCGCGACGTGTTGTATTCACCGCCGCCCTCCCAAGCCTGGAAGGAGCGTGCAGTACGGATGCGTCCCTCGCCGGGATCGAGCCTGAGCATGATCTCCCCAAGGGAGAGCTGATCATAGGAGCATTCTGAGGCGGGCTTGATCGTGAGGCTCATGGGGTAAGGGAAAGGGGAGAGGCTAACTTCAAAACACCACCGACTTGTGGAGGGAAAGGGACCAGCGCGGGCTGCCGACTTCAACGGCGATCTCATTGAAGGCCTCGACCTCGGCCTGGGTGAAGAGGAGTCCTCCGGCATCAGCCGACCTCTTTGCCCAAGTGGCCTCCAGCTGTCCCGGGAGCATGCAGCCCTCGTTGCCGTGGCCGAGGATGTCGGCCAGCACGGCCTTCACGTTCCCGGCCTGGTCGCGGCCCTTGGCGAAGGCTCCGGCGCTCATCGCGTCCGGATGGATGACCTGGAAGAAGAAGGCGCAGGTATGCTTTTCCGAGGCGTCGGTCTCCCACCGGCTCCGGAGAGTGGGGAGAGATCCACCGATGAAGGCCCCGACGATCTCGTCGATGAGCGAGAGCCCGTACCCCTTGTGCGCGCCGAAAGGCATGAGGGAGACCGCCTGGTGGGGATCGACGGTCGGCTTGCCGTCCTTGTCGATGGCCGCATTCGGGGGCAGGGGCAGGCCCTCGCGCTTGAGCTGCTGGACCCGGCCCATGGCGATCACCGAGGTCGCCCAGTCGATCACGATGGGATAGCCGATCGCCTTGGTCGTGGGAAAACCCCACGAGTGTGGATTTGTGCCCAAGGTCGGGAATTTGCCGCCGAAGGGCACGACCTCGGCCAGCGCCGCGGTGCAGTTTGTGTACGCGATGTAGCCGCGCCGGGCCGCATCCATGACGTAGCCGCCGCCCCAGAGGTAGTGGAAGGCGTTGTCGACGCACACAGTTCCCACCCCGAACTGGTCGGCCAGGGCGATCGCCGCGTCCATCGCCCGGTAGGCCGTCGCCTGCCCCAGCTTCTTGTTGGCGTTCCACGTCTTCACCGCGGCGAAGCGGCTCGGCACCTCCTCGATCTGCGCACCGGGAACGCAGCCCCTCGAACCGGAACCAAAGAGGTGATCCAGGTGAAGCGCCTTGATCGCATTGTGCGTGCGTATCCCGTGCCGCGAGGCCTCGGCGCAGAGACGGGCACCCTCCGCCGCCTCGTCCGGGAGGAAACCCCTGTGGACATAGGCGGCCTCAGTGAGCGCGTTGTGCTGGCTCTCAGGAATGACGTAATAGGTCTCGGGCATGGCTTGGTGGGGTTATGCCTTTGCAGCCGCGGCGACGAACTCCGCCGCGCGGGCTGTGATCGCCTCCCAGTTCCCGGCCTTGAGCGCCGAGGGATCGATGAGGGAGCTGCCCGCAGCCGCGGCGAAGGCGCCGGCCTTCAGGAAGTCCGGAAGGGTCTGCGGCGTCACGCCGCCGGTCGGCAGGAACTTGAGCTGCGGGAACACGGCCCTCAGCGACTTTATATAGGCGGGGCCGAAGAACTCGGCGGGGAAGATCTTGATGACGTCCGCCCCGAGCTCCGCGGCCAGCGCGACCTCGGTGGGCGTGAAGGCGCCCGAGAGTATCGGGACCTCGAGGCCATTGCAGGCCCCGATGACCTCGGGCCGCACGCCCGGCGTCACGATGAACTGCGCACCTGCCGCAATTCCCGCGCGGGCCGTTTCCGCGTCCAGGACTGTGCCGAGGCCGAGCAGGATCCCTGGCATCTTCCTGGAGACCTCGGCCACGAGCTTGAGGGCTCCCGGCGTCGTCATCGTCAGCTCGATCGCGTTCAGCCCGCCCTTCGAGAGGGCCGCCGCGCACTCCGTGAGGCTCTCCGGTCCGTCGGCGCGAATGAGTGCCAGGACTTTCTCCTTCTTTATCCTGTCCAGAATTTCCGTCTTTGGCATGGGGTTGGAGAGTCTGAGGCGTCCTGGGCCGCGCTCAAGTGATGTCGGAGTGGCCCAGGAGCTGGGACACCTCGGAGGCCGCGGCCCGTACCTTGGCGGCGACCGCGGGCACGAGCTTGTGCGGCAGCCTGGCGGCAGATGCCGTCATGCCGATTGCCGCGACGACACTGCCATTGGACGAGAATATCGGGGCCGCCACGCAGCGCACCCCGATGTGGCACTCCTCATCGTCGACGCTGTACCCCTGCTTGCGGATCAAGGCTATCTCCTTCTCAAGCTCCGCACGCTTGGTGAGGGTGTGTGCCGTGTGGCGGAACGGGGACTCCGTCGCCAGGAACTCCGCGAGCCGCGCACCGTGAAGGTAGGCCAGGAAGACCTTGCCCGTGGACGAGCTGTGGAGGTCGGTCATGAAGCCCGCGGCCGCCGCGGCCCTCAAAGGGTGGGGGCTGTCCTGCACGGCGATGATGAGCGAGCGGTCGTTGCACGGGATCGCGAGGTGGGAGGTCTCGTCCGTCTCGGCCGTCAGGTTCTGCAGTATGGGGAGGGCGATCTTGCGGATGTCCGTTCCCGCAAGCGCGGCATTGCCCAGGTGAATGAGGACGGGACCCAGGCAGTACCGCCCGTCGGACTTCTGTACCAAGCCCTCAATCTGGAGCGTGGCCGTTATCCGCATGGTGGTCGTGACCGGCACTCCAAGGTCGCGCGCAAGGTCGGCCACCTTCAGCCCGCCCGGGTGGCTGCGCAGCAGCTTCAGGACCCTGCAAGCGTTGCGCAGGTTTGGGATGACATAGCGCTCAAGGGATGCGCTTGGCCCGCTCTCCGAGGCGCCATCGGCCCGCGGCCGCGGCAATTGTTTAGTTCGGTTTTCCAAGAAAAGGGGATATGACTTTCGTCTGACTATTTTCTTGTTGCCGAGAATATTGTTCACCTGTGAATTGCAAGTTCATTAGTGAAAGTTAAGCCTAACCCCATTAGCGCCCCAAGGATCGGGGGCTACCGTTGGCGAATTCTCGCGCTCCTTTTCTCGGCGACCACGATCAACTACATGGATCGGAGCGTCCTCGGGGTGCTGGCGCCGACGCTGCAGTACAAGGTGTTCCACTGGACGGACCAGGACTACGCGGCGATCAACATAGCCTTCAAGTCGGCGTACGCCATCGGGCTCGTATCCATGGGTGCGGTTATCGACAAGCTCGGCACACGGGCGGGCTACGCCCTGGCAATTGCCGTATGGAGCCTCTTCGGAATGCTGCATGCCCTAGTCAGGCCGGCGTTCAGCCTCATCGGCTTCTGCATCGCGCGGTTCGGCCTGGGCCTCGGCGAGTCGGGCAATTTCCCGGCGGCCATAAAGACCACGGGAGAGTGGTTTCCCAGGCGAGAGCGAGCGTTCGCGACAGGGATATTCAACGCCGGCGCCAACATAGGCGCCATCATGGCTCCGCTCATCATTCCCCTTGTCGTCCTCCCCGACGGGACCCACTGGCAGCTTGCGTTCCTTACAACCGGATTCCTGAGCCTCGTCTGGATCGTGGTCTGGCTGCGCACCTACCAGCCTCCCGGCAGCCACGGCGGGGTGGGAGATGCGGAGCTGCATTACATCAATAGCGACTCGCCCGTGACGACGGGCGCCAAGATTCCCTGGCGCAAGGTGATCCCGAAGAGGGAGACCTGGGCATTTTCCCTGGCAAAGATCACCGACGCGGCCTGGTGGTTCTATCTCTTCTGGGGTGGCAAGTATCTCTACGACCGCTTCGGCCTCGACATCAAGGGGCTCGCACTGCCGCTCATCATCATCTTTGCCGTATCCGACGCCGGAAGCATCGCGGGAGGCTGGCTGTCGTCGACCCTCATAAAAAGGGGCTATTCCGTGAACAGGTCGAGGAAGACGGCCCTAGTCGTGAGTGCACTCTTTGTCATGCCGGTCATGCTCGTCCCCCTGATTGGCACCACGTTCGAGGCGAACGACGGGTTCTATGCACGTCTCCAGACGGCGCGGGTGAAGGCCGGTCCGGTGCCGGTCGAGGTGCAGGCCTCGCTCCACTCGATCCGCGGCCAGAGCTTCGGCTCCGCCAAGGAATTCGACGCCGCGGTCGCGGCGTCGATCGGGAATGCCGACGAGGCGAAGTTCGAGCCCGCGATAGTCACGAGCGCCCGGACGGACCAGTTCTACTGGATAGCCGTTGTCCTCATGGCCCTCGCGGCTGCCGGCCACCAGGCGTGGTCATGCAACCTCTACACGCTCGTGTCGGATGTCTTCCCCAAGTCCGCGACGGCCTCTGTGATCGGTTTCGGGGGCATGGTCGGGGCGGTGGCGGGGCTTCTTGCAGATTGGAGCCTCGGGCATGTTCTAGGATCAAGTGGCCCCGAGGCTTATCTTTTTGCCTTCATCGCGGCAGGCTCCGTCTACATTCTATCCTTTGGCGTCATCCAGCTGCTCATGCCGCACATGACCCCGCTCGACGACAACCTGGTGCACACGGCCCATATCCCCTCATGACAACTGAATCCTACATCGAGACACTCTTCCAGCTGAACGGCCGCGTCGCCGTCGTCATCGGGGGAACGGGCGAGCTCTGCGGCGCCATAGGCGAGGGCCTGGCCGCCGCGGGCGCCGAGGTCGTGCTCGTGGGTCGCAACGAGGAGAAGGCAAAGCCGCGGCTTGAGCGCATCAGGAGCGCGGGCGGCAAGGGCTGGTTCCATTCAGCCGAGGCCACGAGCAAGGCCGAGCTGATCGCGCTCAAGGACGAGGTCCTCAAGAAATCAGGGCGCATCGACATCGTGATCAACGGCGCGGGGATCAACTCGCCGACGCCGTTCTTCGATATCTCCGAGGAGGAGTTCAAGAAGATCGTGAACGTGAACCTCACCTCTGTGTTCCTGGGCTGCCAGGTCTTTGGCAAGCACCTGGTCGACCAGGGCAAGGGCGGCTCCATCATCAACATCGGCTCAATGGCTGCGATCATCCCGCTGTCCAGGGTGTTCACCTACTCGGCGACCAAGGCGGCGGTTCACAACCTCACGAAGAACCTCGCCCGGGAGTGGGCTCCGTACAAGGTCCGCGTCAACACGCTGGTCCCTGGTTTCTTCCCCGCGGAGCAGAACCGGAAGGTCCTCACGCCCGATCGTATCGCGAGCATCATGGGGAGAACCCCCATGAAGCGCTTCGGCGAGGCAAGGGAGCTCATTGCAGCCACGCTTCTCCTCGCGAGCGACAACGCCGGATCCTTCATGACCGGCGCCGACATCGCGGTCGACGGGGGCTTCAGCGCCATGTGCATCTGAAAGAGGGATGAGGGCGATAAACAGATTCCTCCTCCAGAACGGACTGACGCTGGCGTCAAACCCGTGCATCAGCCCGGACTTCTGCCTCAACTGGCCTGACTTGTCGGCACGGCTCACGTCCGGGAAGGACAGGGACGTCACCCGGCACCCGAAGTCGACATTCGGCACCGATGCCGGCTCCTGGACGCTCCTGGAGGACAGGGTGAGCGGCGACTGCGCCTGGGAACTGAAGGTCGCCTCGGCCGATGCCGGCACGAAGGTCCTCTGCGAGGGCGTCAAGGGCGTCTCATCCGTCTTTTTCCCCGCGACCTGGGAAAACCTCATCTCCCTCAAGAACCTGGTCCACGCCCACGATCCCAAGTCCACGATCTTCCCGACGGCCTCGGCCGCGCTGGGCCACACCACGCTCGGCATCGGGGCGCGGTTCACGACCCTTCACTGGCCCGCGGTTGAGTGGGCTATGAGCGCCCTGGAACTCGGCGTCACCGCGAACCAGAACAGCATCCCGAGGGAGCTCGTCTACGACGTCGACGCGATGCTCGAGGGCCGGCTCGACACCGTCCCCTTTCCCTTCATCGGCACAAACGTGCCCGAGGGCCACCAGGGCCAGAGCGTCGAGGGCATGAGCCACGGATGCGTCCTCTCAAAGCTGAGGACCGGCTTCCACCGCCGGCAGATCGCCTGGAGCTTCAACGCTGACCACCAGCCGATCGGCGGGGCGTTCGACACGCGCGAGGACAGGCTCGTCGAGGGCTGCGTCCTCGCGAGCTACATCACCTTCGACCTGTCGCCCGAGCTGGCGCTGAAGGCTCCCGCCGCTATTGGCGAGATTGACGCAGCGACGATGGAGAAGGTCCGGGAGAGGATGACAGTGGCCGGTGTGGCCATGGAGACAGCCGCGTTCGAGGCACTCCTGTGCTCGGTCTGGCCCGCGATGAAAAAGATGAAGCGGCGCGACGAGAAGTATCGCCTGGCAAGGCAGAAGGCCTTCACGACCGACATAGGTCGCAAATATCTCCGCGAGCTCTCGATCGACGAGCTTCCGGGCCTCACGACTCCCGAGACCACGGCCGTCATGCTCGCCCTCTGCGAGGCGATGGGGATGCCGGTCAACTTCATCGCCCCGGCATTTGGATTCCAGAAGAACATGCCTTATCCGGACAACGCCGCGCTGCGGGTGCTCGTCCAGCGCCAGTGGGCGGTTGCCGAGAAGTTCGGCGTCAGCATCGGCTTCCACTCAGGGTCCGGGAAGTCCGCGGAGAATTACCGGGTGATGGGTGAGGTCACCGGCGGCCGGCTGGAGATCAAGACCAGCGGCCGGTACACCTACGAGATGGGGGTGGCGCTCTTCAAGTCGACGAACCCGTCCGACAAGGCGCTCTGGAGGGACTGGTACCGTTTCACGGTTGAGCTGGCGCTAGCCGGCTCGTTCAGCACCGACCCGACGGAGAGCCGGATGGCGCGGACATTCGTCGCCGACGCGCTCTTTCGCACGGGCAGGCCATCCGACGTCTTCTCGGCGCCCGACATCTGCCGGACGGCCGTGGAGGCGCTGGAGCCGAGCCCGGAGCACATGTTCTTCTTCGAGTATAACTTCCTCTTCGTCCTCGCGGCGGAGGGCAGGGCGCAAAAGTCCGCCCTCGGCGACCATTCCGCCGCCGGTTACAGGCAGCGGGCCCGCTTTTATTCCATCAGTTCCGAGGCCCGCCTCCTTTACGCCAAGGGTGTTGCAGGCTACATTGTGTTCCTTGCGGAGAACACCGGGCTCGTGTTCGCCGAACGCTGCGGTGCGGTTCGCCGGCTCCTCAACAGGATCGAGTCCTACGACGAGTTCATCAAAGAAATTTCAAAATGAAGCGATTTATCCACGAGGAGTTCCTTCTCCAGTCGGACGCGGCCCGGGAGCTCTACCACCGCTACGCCGAGGGCGCCCCGATCTACGACTATCACTGCCACGTGCCGCAGGCCCAGATAGCCTCGAACCACCAGTTCTCCGACCTGGCCGACATTTGGATAGGCGGGGACCACTACAAGTGGAGGGCAATGAGGGCCAACGGGGTCGACGAGGGTTTCTGCACCGGCGATGGGAGCCCCAGGGAGAAGTTTGACGCCTGGGTGGCGACGATACCGCACACGCTCGGCAACCCGCTCTACCATTGGTCCCACCTCGAGCTCACGCGCTACTTTGGCATCCACGAGCTGATCGGCCCCGACACGGCATCGTCCATCTGGGAGCGCGCGAACTCGAAGCTGCCGACCCTGCGGGTCCACGACATCCTGGCCGCGAACAAGGTCGCCGTCATCTGCACGACCGACGACCCGGCGGACTCGCTGGAGACCCACGAGAAGATCTCAAAGTCCGGCATCAAGACGCGCGTCTATCCGGCATTCAGGCCCGACAAGGCCCTGGGCGTTTCGAACCCGGCGACCTTCAACCCTTGGGTGGAGCGCCTCGCGGGGGCTGCCCGCACCTCGATCGGTTCGTTCGAGGACTTCCTGGCGGCGCTCAAGGTCAGGCACAATGACTTCCATGAGGCCGGCTGCCGACTTTCCGACCACGGCATGGACGTGGCCCTGGCCGATCCCTGCACGCCGGCCGAGGCCGAGGCCGTGTTCAAGGCCGCACAGGCCGGTCGGGCGGCGTCGCCCGACGAGGCCGCAAGATACGGCTCCTACCTCATGCTCCAGTTCGGCAGGTGGGACGCCGCGAAGGGGTGGACGAAGCAGCTTCACCTGGGGGCGCAGCGAAGCGCGAACACGCGCCTTCTCAAGAAGCTCGGGCCCGACACGGGGTTCGACTCGATAGGGGACTTCCCTCAGACGCGCTCCCTCGGGCGCTACCTCGATGCCCTGGACATGACGGGCGAGCTGCCTCGGATGGTCCTCTACAACCTCAATCCCGCCGACAACTACGCCTTCGCCTCGATGGCCGGGAATTTCCAGGACGGCTCAATCCCCGGCAAGATCCAGTTCGGCAGCGGATGGTGGTTCCTGGACCAGAAGGAGGCGATGGAGTGGCAGATGAACGCGCTGGCGAACATCGGGCTCCTGAGCCGGTTCGTTGGCATGCTCTCGGATTCCCGGAATTTCCTCTGCTACACGCGCCACGAGTACTTCCGGCGGGTGCTGTGCAACATGCTGGGCTCCCAGATGGAGAAAGGGGAGCTTCCCCAGGATGCGGCTCTTGTCGGCGGGATGGTGAAGCGGATCTGCTTCGCCAACGCCCGGGACTACTTCCGGCTCGGCCTGCACCCCGAGTTCGCCTGAATCTTCAGTCGAACTGCTTCGCGATCAGGTCCGCGGCCCAGGCCGGGGGGCGGACGGGGCGGCCCTGCTTGTCGACGAAGGCGTGGACAGACGTCCCTGTCGCCAGGAGCTCGCCCGCGCGGCGCACCTCGTAGTCCAGGCGGATCCTCAACAGGGGCTTCTCGGTCACAGTGGTGATGACCTCGAGCGTGTCGTCGTACACGGCGGGTCGCACGTACTTCGCCGAGATCTCCAGAACCGGCAGGCGGAATCCCTCCTCCTCCAGCTTCTTATAGTGAACGCCAATCTCCTTCAGAAGCGTCGTCCTTCCCACCTCGAACCACGGCAGGTAGTTCGCGTGGTAGACAATCCCCATCATGTCGGTCTCGGCGTACCGAACTGTGACCTCGACCCGTGAGCGAATCATCTAGGCGACTTCGTCCCTCTCGAACAGGGTGGAGGCGTTCTCCTCCCAGCAGTTCCTGGCGGCCCAGATCCGGCCGGCCGAGCCCAGGCGCTTCCTGAGCGCCGGATCGTGGATCAGCTTCTCGAAGGCCGCGGCGAGCTCGGCAGGGCGCTCCGGCGTGACGAGGAGACCCGTCACCCCGTCCCTCACGGCCTCGGAGACGCCGCCAATATTATGGGCAACGATGGGGAGCGAGTGGGCGGCGGCCTCCAGATATACAAGACCGAAGCCCTCGACGCTGTGCCCGTGGCTGACGCTCGTCAGGGCGAAGATGTCCGAGCGCTCGTAGACCTCGGTAAGCTCCTCATCGGGAATGTTGCCGAAGAAGCGCACTGTCAGCTCTCGGTCGCTTGCAGCCAGAGAACGCAGCTTCTCCTCGTAATTGCCCTTGTTGCGGCCGCCGACGATCCAGTACTCGATCTTCCTGCGCACCTCGGGTGGCAGCATCTGGAGGGCCTGGAGCGTGATCAGCTGGCCCTTGCGGGGGTGCAGGCGACCCACCGTCAGGACCACGATCTTGCCCTGGTCCCTCGCTGCCCGTCCCTGGACCACCGCGAAGTCTGTCCTGAGGGCGCCGGGCGTCAGGAACATCTTGTCCGCGGCATGGGGAAAGCGCTCGAGCAGCAGTTCCTGCGTGTAGGTGGTGAGCGTGCTGACTCGGGTCGCATGGCTGATCAGCTTCCCCGCAAGCCACCGGCGTATCGGGCTTTTTGCAAAGCCTATGATCTCCGAGCCATGGAACGTGAGGACGAGACGCTTCGGCCTGAAGGCCTGGAAGAACTGCAGCAGCATCATGGTCATCATGGGACCAGGCTCCGGGAGATAGACGGTCGCATTGCGCAGCTGGCGGCGCTTCGCCACGAGCTGGCAGGCGAGGCGGAACTGGCAGATCAGGTCATGGGTACCCTTGAGCGGTAAACGCCTGATCCTGAAGGGCCATTTCTTCTCGACGCTGGCGGGTGCGGACTGGGCCCAGACCTCCACGTCATAGCCCAGGCCTGCGGAGGCCTTGGCTATCTCTTCCGCGAATGTCGCGATGCCTCCGCTGACGGGGTAAAACTCATGCGTGATGAGGAAGAGCGGAGAAGAGGCTTTTGCGAGTGAAGATGCGCTCATTGAGCGGGTTCGGTAAGGAAGGATAGGGGGCTGGGTGGCTGGATTTCAAGCACGCTTACTGGACCTAAGTGACGCAAATGCTTGGTCCACCGTTTCACACGAAATCACACTGACCTCCGACCCCTTGCGGTGTGCCAAGAAATGGGTTTACTTTATCGTTCCCCGTTACATACAAAGTACGACCGATGTCAGATTCCGTTCAATCCCCCCAGGGCAGCAATAAATCGTTAACGGTTGTCTCAAAGCCGTTTGCGCCTGACGACGAGACGGCTCTGCGGGAGGCCCTGAAGCGCTGCTCACCCTCCACTTTCGAGGCCGCGGTCCAGTTCCGCAAGACCGGCAACGCCGACCATATGCCGGCGGTGGTCATTGGCGTCATCGAGCGCTTCGTTGAGCCGGACCTCCGCGCCAAGCTGAAGGATGCCGATGATGACCTCAGGCTCATCGAGGACCTTGGCATCGATTCCCTCACGATGATGGAGATCGTGATCCTCGTTGAGGATGTCCTCCAGCTCTCGATCAACAACGACGAGCTGCGCAACCTGCGCACCGTCGGTGACGTGAAGACGTTCATCGATTGCAAGATCCGCGGCCTGCCGCTGCCGCGCCCGACGAAGTTCCTGCCGATCGAGCACATTGGCGCGGTCATGCCGGTGCAGCCCCCCTTCCTTTTCCTTAACGAGGCCTCCGTCAGCTCCACGGGAGCCAACGGCAAGTACAAGATCACGGGCCAGGAGTTCTTCCTGCAGGGACACTTCAAGGACAACCCGGTGATGCCGGCCTCGATCATGCTCGAGGCTTTGGGGCAGCTGGCGGTCCTGTTCCTCCTTGAGGGCGCGCCGACCGAGCCGGGCAAGGCCATCGGCTCCAACACCATTTTCTTCACCGGTTGCGAGGGCGTCCGTGCCCACCGCATGTGCAAGCCGGGTGACATCCTGACCCTCTCGATCAAGCCGAAGCGCATGAAGATGCCGCTGGCGACCTTCGAGGGCGCGATCCGCGTCGGCCAGGAGAAGGCGGTTATCGCCGAGGATATCACACTTACTTTCGCCTACGTCGACGTCGCGGTGGCTCCCGCCCCCGTTGCCGAGACGTCCCAGCCGGGTTCGAGCAGCGAGGGCTCCGGCAGCAACCCGCCCCTGCGGGTTGCAATGAACGCCTGATATTGACCGGCGTGTGACCTAGGTCACATTGGTCAGGGGCTCCGCGCCCTTAATAGAGCATGCCCCGCGTTTTCATCACAGGTGTCGGTTTCGTGACGAGCATCGGCAACGATGCGGCCACGGTCACGGGCAACCTGAGGGAGATGCGCCACGGCTTTGAGCTCTACCCCCCCTTCCAGAAGCCCGAGATCGCCTGCAAGGTGGTCGGGACCATCAAGGGCTTCACGACCGATTCCGTGGACCCGGAGGACTGGACCTGGCCCGCCGGCTACGAGATCAAGCGGGAGACCATCCGCTCCATGGCGCCCCACGGCCTCTATGCCCACTGCGCCTTCATCCAGGCGATCGCCGACGCGAAGCTCGCGGAGGGGGACATCTCCAACCGGGACACGGGGCTCTTCGCGGCCTCGGCCGGCTCGCCGATGCTGACCTACTACCACCACGACCGGATGATTAAGCTAGGGCCCGCCCGCTGCTCGCCGCTCGGGATCGTGGCCTCGATCGTGGGCACCCTTAACTTCAACCTGGTTGCCGCCTTCAAGATCCAGGGCGCCTCGACCGGCTTCTCGTCCGCCTGCGCCTCTTCGGCGCACGCGATCGCCTACGGGTACGAGGAGGTAGCCCGGGGCCGCCAGAAGCGCATGTTCATCGTCGGCGGGGAGGACGGGAACACGGACGCCATCCTTCCCTTCGCGGGGATGAGGACCCTCTCGCTCCAGTCCGACCCGGCCCTGGCCTCGCGGCCCTTCGACGTCGCGCGTGACGGGTTCGTGGGCACGGGCGGCGGCGTTGTCCTGGTCCTCGAGAGCGAGGAGGAGGTCAGCCGCCGCGGCGTCACCCCATACTGCGAGCTCCTTGGCTGGGGACAGGCCTCGGACGGCTACAATGTCGCGATCTCGCACCCCGATGGCCTCGGCTCAAAGGCCGCGATGGACAACGCGTTCAAGGCGACCGGTGTCCTGCCGGCCTCGGTTGACTACGTGAACGCGCACGCCACCTCGACCCTGATCGGCGACATTTCCGAGGCTCGGGCCCTTCGCTCCGTGTTTGGCGAGATGGGCATCCGCCCCGGGATCAGCAGCACCAAGTCGCTGACCGGCCACGGCCTTTCTCTTGCGGGCGCCATGGAGACCGGTTTCTGCGCGGTGCTCATGCGAAGCGGCTTCATGCCAGGCTCGGCCCACATCACCAAACTGGACCCTGCCTGCGAGGGCCTGAACATCCTGAGGGCCACGGTGCCGCAGGCGCCCAAGGTCGTCCTCAAGAACAGCAGCGGCTTCGGCGGGGCCAACGTGGCCCTCCTGATGAGGAAGGTCTGATCGCGGGGGTGACGTTTGGGGTTTGAACCCGGCGTCGCACCTGTAACAGTGGTCGGCTTCCGCTCCGGCCCCTGCCGGAGCCCCACCACAGCGCTGCATGTCCAAGATCCGAATCCTAGTCCTGACCTCGAGCACCGGGGGAGGCCATGACGCGCGCGCCGAGGCCTTTGCGGACTGGTGCTTCCAGCTCTACAAGCACGAGGTCGACGTCCGGATCGAGCAGATGCTCGAGAAGTCCTCGGTCATCAACCGCGCGGGCGTCAACTTCTACAACAAGATCCAGGCCAGCGCCCCGTGGGTCCACAAGGCGTTCTACGCGGTGGTCGAGTGCCAGAGCCTGCTGAACCAGGACACGGTCTCGCTCGGCCGCGGCTACTATGTGAAGGTGATCGAGGAGTACCGCCCGCACCTGGTCTTCAGTGTCCACGACTGCCTGAACCGCGGCTACTTCCAGCTGGCGCGCAAGCTCCTCGGCGCCGACAAGGTGAAGTGCGCGACCTACTGCGGCGAGTTCTCGGGAGGGTGGGGCTACTCGCGCAACTGGATCGAGCCGTCGGTGGACATGTACTTCTCCAGGACACAGACGGCCCAGGACTACGCCATCAAGCGCGGCATCACGCCCGACAAGGCCAAGGTCCGCGGCTACCTGATGCACCCCCACGCCCACTTCGAGACCGTGGCCCCCCAGGAGCGCGGGGCCTTCAGGGAGGAGAGGCTCGGCCTGCGCCCGGACCTCTTCACGGTGTTCCTCGCCACCGGTGGAAACGGGGCCAACAACCACTTCGACCTCCTTCCGGCGCTCGTGAAGCGGGCGGACCGGTGCCAGGCAATCGTCATCTGCGGCCGCAACAAGCAGGCCTACAACGACGTGGTCCACTGGCGCGCAAACCACCCGGAGTTCAACTGCTACGTCGAGGGCTACTCGGAGATCGTCCACCTCCTCATGCAGGTGAGCGACGTGATCGTGACGCGCGGCGGCACGACGACCTGCGCGAAGGCGCTGCACTTCAAGTGCCCGATCATCTTCAACGCCTCGGGCGGCATCATGCCGCAGGAGGAGCTCACCTGGAAGTACCTGAGGAACGGCGCCGCGTCCGACAAGATCGAGAACGGCGAGGACTTCGACCGCATTATTGGCTCCTGGATCACCGAGCCGGAGAACTACATCCTCATGCGCGACAACTTCCTGAGGCTGCGCTACGAGGAGGACCCGACGATCCTGATCGACGAGCTGGTGAACCTGGCGGCGTCGGTCTCCGAGGAGAAGCCGCTGCGCCTGCCGTTCAAGGCGCACTCGCACGCCCCGTTCACCGGGGTTTTGTGATCTCGACGAAGACGGTGACGACGGGCCGACCAAGGCCGTAGCACCAGTTCTCCTCCGCGAAGTCCGGCCTGTCCCTGCGGGAGGTCACGTTGTACGGCGCGAAGAGCTTCGCGAGCTCGGCCTCGGAAAAATACCGCACACCCTTCTCATAGGGGGTCGGCTCCGGGGTGCAGTCCGTCGTGATGAGTATGCGCCCGCCTGGGGCCAGGACGCGGTACATCTCCCGTAGGGCCAGCTCGATGTCCGGCACGTGCTCGACCGCCGAGAGCGCGACGACGCAGTCAAAGGAGGAGTCGGGGCAGGAGAGGTGGGTCAGGTTGAGGTTCCTGACTGGCACCCCGGCCCTCTTGTAGACCCCCAGCCATTCGAAGAAAGGCGCCTCGGTGGCCTTCTTTGGCGCAAGGCCCAGGCGACGCTCGAAGCTCTTCACCATGCGCGCCCAGATGAGGTCCGACGCCGTCAGCCGGTAGCCCTGCGAGGCAAGCGCCAGCGGCAGGAAGGAGTTGTAGGAGCCGGTGTCCAGAATGCTCGAGCCCACGGGTACGGACTTGACCGCCTCCAGCACCCTCGCGAGCTCCCAGTCTCTCATCCGGATCGGATAGCGGTAGTCGGTTCCCACGAACCTGCGGACAGTCTCATCGTAGCGGGCCAGGGTTGAAGCGACATCGTGTGTCAGGTCGCTCCGGCGGTAGTAATTCATTAATTGAGCGTTCGACCGCATCAGACCACCCCAGCCCCGGCGAGCGAAAAACGGCGCCACAAAGCCGCCGAAGAGACTTCCCGCGACGGCCATCGCCGGTCTACTCTTCGCCGGAATTGAACGCCGAAGGACCCGCAATCACCTACCTCTTCACGACGTTTCCAAAGACGACGGAGATGTTCCTCCAGCGGGAGGTTGCGGCGATGAGGTCGCGCGGGGTGCGCCTGAGGATCTACTCGATGTGGGGTGGCGGCGGCGCCTTCCGGGGCATCGAGGTGGAGACCTTCAACAAGTGGAGGCTCCTGGAGCTCTTCTGGCTGATCCCCTACGAGACCTGGCGGAAGCCGGATATCATGAAGCAGCTCATGAGGGGGCTGGCCACGCGGCGTGCCCCGTCGTGGATAAACTTCTGGGAGAACATGCTCGGGGCGGGATTCGCCTGCGTCTACGCGCGTTCGTTCCGGCGCAACCCCCCGGGCCTCGTCCACGCGGCGTGGAGCGGCGCCCCCGCGACCGCGGCATGGCTTTTGTGGCGCATGAATGGGCACCGTTTCACCGCGGGCGCGCACGCCTACGATGTGTTCGAGCACGGGGGCGACTGGTGGCTCAGGGAGAAGCTCGAGGCTGCGCTCTTTGTCCATACCTCGACCGACCTCGCGCGCCTGGCCTTGATAGCCCAGGGCGTGAAGGCGGACAAGGTGGTATGCATCCGAAGCGGGCTCGAGCGCCTGCCGGCCCTCAAGCCGCTCCATGCCTCCCGGGTTCCCCTGCATATATTGTCCCTGTCGCGCCTTGTGGATAAGAAGGGTCTGGACCGGCAGCTGCGGATCTACGCGGCCCTCAAGGCGTCCGGCGTCGAGTTTACCGCGAGGATCGTCGGCGAAGGGCCGCTGCTGGCGAAGCTCGAGAAGCTGGCCGGCCACCTGGGCGTCGCCGAGCTCGTGACCTTCACGGGCCAGGTCCCGTCTCACGAGGTCTGGGAGCACCTGAGCTGGGCGGACGTCCTCCTGCACACGGGCGTCGTAGCGCCGAGCGGCGACCGAGACGGCCTTCCCAACGTGATCGCGGAGGCAATGGCCGCGGGCGTCCCCGTCATCACGTCTCCCACGGCGGGCACGACAGAGGCGATACTGGATGGGGTGACAGGCATCGTGCTCCCGGTCGACCGGCCCGAGCAATGGGTCGCGGCGCTAAGGCGGCTCTCGACGGACGACGCCTACAACGAGCTGCTGCGTCACCCGGCCCGGGCCTGGGTTGAGGCGAACTTCGACGTGCGCGCGAATACCGACAGGCTGCTCAAGAGGCTCGAGGCGGCCGCCGCGGCATGATCTACGTCGACACGACCAGCGCATCCTCCTGGCGCCATTCCTCGGGCCTTGCTCGGGTGAGCCGCAGGCTCCTCGAGGAACTGGGAGAGTCGGCGAAGCCTGCGAAATGGCCCTCGATGGCGACCCAGCCGGCGAATGGTGACTGGATCCTCAGCCCGGAGCTCTTTTCCGAGCAGGAGAGGCCGGGCTTCACCGATTTCCTCGGGCACAGCCCGTGCCGTTTGGCAGCCGTCTTCCATGACGCCATCCCGCTCAAGCAGCCCGGTATCACCTGGCCCAAGAGCGTCGAGCGGCACCCGAGCTACATGAAGCTCCTGGCGCGTTTCGACAGGATTTGGGCCGTGTCCTCCGCAAGCCGCGATGAGCTTGCCGGCTTCTGGAAATGGCAGGGCGTGCGCTCGGCACCCCAGGTGGATGTCCTTCACCTGGGCTCCGACTGGGGCGGAGTCGCGCGGGCCACGGGTGCCCCGCCCGCGCCCGCCGTGCCACCCAGGATCGTCAGCATCGGCATCCTCGAGCCCCGCAAGAACCAGACGCTCCTGCTGGACGCCTTCGAGGTCCTGAGGGGCGAGGGGATAGAGGCCGAGCTTCACCTGGTCGGACGCGTGAACCCCCACTTCGGCTCGCCGATCGAGAAGCGCATGGCGCAGATGGCCGAGCGCTGGAGCGGACTTCATCACCACGCGGAGATGGGGGACAAGGAACTCGAGTCGCTCGTGCGTTCCGCAAGGGCGACAGCGTTCCCCTCCATCGCCGAGGGCTGCGGCCTTCCTCTCCTGGAATCGCTCTGGATGGGCGTTCCCTGCATCTGCAGCGACATCCCGCCAGTCCTCGAGAACGCCGCGGGGGGAGGGTGCCACGTCGTGCGGGGCAACGGCGTGGCCGGCTGGGTGGACGGCCTTAGGCGGATCCTCTCCTCGGACTCCTACAGGCACCAGCTGGCGGCTGAGGCCATGGGCCGTTCCCTTCCGACGTGGGCCTCCGCGGCCCGGGTCCTTCGCGAGTCGCTCGCCTAGAAACTAGAGCTTCTTGGCCGCGTAGGCCATGGCCGCCGCGATCCTCTCAAGCTGCTCGTCCGTGTGCATCGCCGAGACGGCGGTGCGGATAAGGTCCTTGCCGGCGGGCACCGCCGGGGACGTCGCCATCACGGTGAAGATGCCCTTCTCGAGGAGCGCCTTCCAGAACGGGTAGACGCGCTCCTTGGAGCCGAGGACGATCGGAACGGCCGGGGTCTCGCTCTCCCAGAGATCGAACCCGAGGCCCTTCAGCATCGCGCGGTACTTCTTCGTGTTGGACCAGAGCTTCTCCAGGTGCTGCGGCTCGGACTGCATGATCTCGAGCGAGGCCTGAGCGCAGGCGGCCTGGCTCGGGCTGATGGCGGCGCTGAAGATCGTCTGCTTGGAGTGGGTGCGCAGGAATTCGATCACTTCCCTCGAGGCGGCGACGAAGCCGCCGGTGCTCGCGAGCGACTTCGAGAGGCTGCCGCAGATCACGTCCACGCTGTCGTTGAGGTTGAAGTGGTCGACCGTGCCGCGGCCCTGGCGGCCGAGGACGCCGAAGCCGTGCGCGTCGTCGAGGACCGTGAAGCAGCTGTGCTCGTCCGAGATCTCGCAGAGTTCCGGCAGGCGCGCGATGTGGCCCTCCATCGAGTACACGCCCTCGATGACAAGCATCTTGGGGGACGTCGGGTTCGACGTCGCGATGACCTCCCTGAGGTCATCGGGGTTGTTGTGCGAGAAGCGCTCGACCGTCGCGTTGGAGAGGCGGATGCCGTCCCAGAGGCACGAGTGGACGTTCTTGTCGGCGAAGATCGTGTCACCCTTTTGGGCGAACGCGGCGACGCTCGAAAGGCAGGAGAGGTATCCGGCGGAGTGGATGTGGCATGCCTCTCGGCCTAGGAAATCCGCTATTTTCTGCTCAAGCTCCAGATGGTACGTGCGGGAGCCGTTGGACGGCCGGGCGCCCGTCGTGCTCGTGCCCCACTTCAGCAGCGCGGCCCTTCCGGCCTCGATCACCTTGGGATGGAACGACAGTCCGAGATAGTCGTTGCTGGAGAGCATGATCATCTCCTTGCCTTCCAGATGGATGGTGGTCCCCTTTTGGGCGTCCATCGCATGGTAGAACGGCGCGTAGCGCAGGCGCATCTTGGTCGAGTAGTCGTCGCTGCAGCGACCCAGGATGGGCTTCTTGTTCTTCAGGAATAAGGTAATCGCCATGCAGGTGCGACCGTAAGACCGGCCCTCACGTTTGCAAACGCAAATGCCGGGTGCCTTTGACCCTCAATATCAACGCATTCGAAAAGGATTATCTCAAATGTGACGGTGATGTTTCAATGATGCGTCTGTGACAGGTAGGCGGCCCGAGGCCGGTGCATCGGGGGGGCTGCCGCCGCGTCTTTTGCTTGCGAGCACGGTAAATAGCGTCACGCTAATTACCGTGACGCTAATTACCGTAATAGAAAAGTATTTGTGATGACCACCTTCGTAAATCCCTTCAATTTTGAGACCCCTGCCGACCGCTGGTCCTTCACGGACCGCGAGGAGCTACTTCCGCGCATATTGGCCGTCCTTAGCCGGCCAAAGCAGCGCGCATTGGTCCACGGCCGTCGGAGGGTGGGGAAGACCTCGTTGATCAAGCACGCGGCAATCGCTGCAAAACGGCCCTTTGCCTTCGTGGACCTTTCCACCGCGAATGACCTGGGCGAGGTGGCCCGAAAGCTCGTCGGAAGCTTCTCCGTCGACGAAAAACTGGGGACGAAGCTGATGGCACTCCTCCGGAAATATGTTGAGCGGGTCAGCCTAAATGGCGGCAAATTCGCGCTTGGCGCCAACCTGCGCGCGCCTGGTCAGGCGACGCTCGAGAGTGCTCTCACGTTTCTTGACGACTATGCCCTTACAACGGACCAGTGCCTCACGGTCTGCATGGACGAGTTCCAGGACCTGCGCCGTCTGGGCGGCGACCGCGCCGAATGGAATCTGCGGGGGACAATCCAGCACCACGAGCGGCTCAGCTTTGTTTTCTCGGGATCCGACCACAGGCTCCTGCAATGGATGACGGAGCCCAATGCCGCGTTCTTCAAGCAGCTCGAGTTGATCGAGGTGGGGCCGATCGAGCCGGGTCTCCTAGCGAAATGGATCGATAGTCGAAGCCATAGGGGCGGCCTGCAGGGAAGCGGCTACGGCGCCGGGGTAGTCGGGCTGGCCGGACCCTGCACGGGCGACATCGTAAGGCTTGCGAAGCAGGTGTTCGACCTGGCGGCCACCGGACGCAAGGGCGACATCGTCCTGCAGGCCTTCGATGCCATCGCCCTCGAGTACCTCACGCCCGAGTTTGGCACTATCTGGCGGCCGCTGCCCCCAACCCAGCGGCTGCTCCTGCGTGCCATAGCGAACGGGCAGGCCCGCTTCGCCAAGGCGACGCTCGAGATGTACGGCCTGACTTCCGGATCCGTCCTCACGGCCCAGACGGCCCTTTTCGACAAGCAGATCCTCACCATGGGCAAGGACGAAGTCGTCTTTGACAGTCCGTTCTTCAAGCGCTGGGTCCAGGCCACGGGCGAGCCGGTAGCCTGATTTCCCTTCACCTGGGCATCCGAACGTGGATGGTCCCCATCCACGCTTCGAGTTCCTTGGCGTATTCCGGCCAGCCCTTGAAACGCCGCTCTGCGGCAGCCAGCCCCAGGTCGGCCAACTCGGCGGGCGAGGCGAGCAGCGAGCCGATGGCCGCGGCTATCTCCATCGGGGTTGCCGCGCCGAGGTCCATGCAGCCGCCCTGTCGGGCGATCTCCCCAAGGGCCCCCTCCATACGGCAGGCACAAGGCTTCGCGCGCTGAAGGCTCTCTGCCACCGGCAATCCAAAACCCTCCGCAAAGGAGGGGTAGACAGTGAAGGTGCATTCCGCATAGGCCGACTCGAGCCCCTCGTCGCTCAGCGCGCCGTCATAGCGGATATTCCTGCAGGCAGCGCGCAGCTGTTCTATCCGCTCAAGCGCAGCCTTTCCCGTCTCGGCGTTCGCGAGCCCGACAAGGCGCAGCTGGAAAGAGACACCGGACGCCCACAGCGACTCGCAGGCCTCGAGCAGCGACAGGTGGTTTTTTCGCGCCTCAATGCTTGAGACGCAGAGCACCGTCGGGATCGCGGGCACAGTGGCAGGGGTCGTCCTCGACGGGACACTCACGCCAAGCGTGATCGCCGCCACCTCGGGCACATCGGAAACTCCGAGCCACCTCCAATAGCCGAGTAGGGCCGTCCGGGACGACTCGGAGACCGCGGCGATGCCGTCGAACTTGAGCAGCTCCTGGAGATACCGCGGGAAGCGAGTCACCGTTCCCCTGGGCGTGTACTCGGGGAACTGGAGCGCGATCGCGTCGTGGAAGAGCGCGATGCGCGGGCCCTTCGTGGCCGCGAACAATTCGGGCAGCGCCGAGGCCACGTCAGGCGAGAATATCTCCGGCACCACGAGACCGCGGGTGCCGGCTGGGGCGCAGAGGGCGGCGAGCGGATCGGGCCTGCCGGACAGGCGCCGCATGCGGCCGCAGAGCTGGGCGAGGAGCGGCCACTTCGCTCCGCGGCCCCCAGACGTCTCCGTCGAGCAAAGGTTCCTCAGCTCCCACTCATCCAGCGGTCGCCACGCCCCTTCGTAAGGATCGTGGCAGATTGGCGCCACATCCCCCAGTTCCCGGTAAAGGGAACGGCACACCTTCTGAATTCCCGTCCTGGCGAGCGTATGGCTCGTGTGCGACAGGTCGATGAGGAGAGGGGAGGCCATTTCGTGTCCTCAGGTTCCGGAAGGGGCGTCGAGGCGCTGGAACACGAGCACCTCGTTGATCCGCCCGACCGGGAGCCATTTTCCGCGCATGGTTCTCTGGAGCTCCCCGATCTGCGGGACCTCGTAGGGAAACAGCACGGCGTACAGGGGCCGTTTCGCGCCGGAGACCGCCGCCATCACCCTGGGCACGTCCTCCTTGCCGATCATGTCCCAGCGCAGAATCGTGAAGGTCGTGTAGAAGTACACGGAGCCGCTGGTCTGCATCGCGAGGCACACGGCGTCAGGCGGAAGGTTGGCCCGCATCCAGTCGGTGAGTATCCCGTAGTTGAGCTCCTCGTCGCCCGCCCTCATGGCCCCGAGCGTCGTCGCCCACCAGATGGAGCTCGATGCGACAAGTGCCAGCGCCACGACAAAGGCTACGGGCGAGCTGGATATCCCGCGGCCGCTCTCGGTGCGCGAGAGCAGCATGCGCAGCACGAGCGCTGCCCCCACGACCAGCGCCGGCGCGGCTGGCAGCAGGAAGCGAAGGTACCACCAGGCCTCGTGGGTGTTCTGGTAGACGCAGTAGAAGGCCGCGAACACGATGATCCACGACGAGAGGAGGACGGCCGGGCGATATTTTGCTGGTGGCAGGAAAGGCAGGCCGAGGGCGAGGAACGCGAGCGGAGTGAAGAGGATCGGGATCCAATGGGCGTAGTGGAGCAGGGTGCCGGATACGTTCGTGCCGCTGAAGGCACCTGAATTGTCGCCGTATCCCGTCGCCAGGAACGACCCGTACGACGCGGCGTTGTTGGCAAAGAAGACGATCGCGCCAGGTATTCCCGCAAGGACAAGGAGCGCCCAGCGCCTTGGGGCCCAGCCCAGTGCGAGGAGCACGGGAACCGCCGCAAGCAGGTTGGCCGGTCTCAGGAGCACGTCGATGGAAAGGGCGAAACCCGCAGCAAGCGCCCATCGGCTGCTCTCGCGCCCGCGCAGCGCGGCAACGACGGCAAACGTCGTCCACGCAAGGGAGGGGACGTCGCTCATGGCCTGCTGGGACATGAACATGTAAAGCGGGCTCAGCGCTATGGCTGCGGAGCACAGCACGGACCACGGCCTGGAGAGGCCCAGCAAGCGCGCGAGCGCGTAGGTCGCGACAATCCCCGCGGCGGTGTGCATCAGGATGACGGCGTCCCCGGCGTGCCGCCATCCGATCAGGGCCTTCAGGGCGACGATGAAGAGCGAGAGGCCCAGGGGATAGGTGGCCACCATGCCATTGCCATCCCATGCCGGCCGGAAGCCGAGCGGGACATATAGGTAGGGGGACAGCGCCCCCTGGGGGAGGCCGGAGAGCACGCGGACCTTGGCATGGACCGAGCCCGTGGTGAGAACCTTCGCGTGGTTAAAGTAGCCCGATGAGTCCGATCCGGCAGCGACGGCTCCGCTGTAAAGGCCGACGATTTCCAGGTAGGCGAGAAAGGCGAGGAGGGCCGCGACGCGGGCCGCGCGCCGCCACTGGGCTGCGTTCGTAGGCTTCTCTGCATCAGGAAAATCCATGCTTGCTTTGGTGGTGGGGGAAGAGTGGTTTGTCCCCTTTTAGTGGCTGGACTCAAATCATTTCTCGAACGGCACGCCACAGCAATGCGGTGGCTCGTGTGCGGGTTAGTGGTCCTGTCCTTCACCTGGAACATATCGCTCTTCCACCTGCCCGGGCAGGGGTTCTCCTACCTGATCGAGTTCGGCACCAAGGAGCACTACCGCTACCTGCCCGAGCTGAAGGCGGTGAACCACTACGAGCTTCATGATTCCGAGGGGTACGACTCGCAGTGGTATGCCCAGATAGCGATGCACCCGAAGCTGACGGACCCCACGATCCGCACGGCTGTGGACAGCCTGCCCTACAGGGCCCGGCGGATACTCTTCGAATGGACGGCGTGGCTCCTCGGCGGCGGCGACCCCGGGCGTGTCATGTACGTCTACGCGATACAGAATGTCATCTGCTGGTACCTCCTTGGGATTGTGATCCTGAGATGGTTCCCCATGGACAGCTGGCAGAACACGTTCCGATGGACGGCGACCATGCTCTCCTTCGGCCTGCTTTTCAGCGTGCGCAGCGCGCTCCTCGATGGCCCCAGCCTGCTTATCGTCGCTATCGGGATGGTGCTTCTTGAGACGGGCCGAACGTGGTGGGCTGCGCTCACATTCGGCATCTCCGGCCTTGGGCGGGAAACGAGCATCCTCGGCGGCATGTCCCTGGCCCCCCCGGAGCCGAGGAACCGCCGCACCTGGCTTCCATGGCTGGGAAAGGCGATCCTCGTCGTGGCGCCGATCGGCCTCTGGCTCCTCTACATCAACCTCAGGCTGGGGAAGGGCGACGACGTGGGCGCCCGCAATTTCGACATCCCGTTCAGGGGCCTCATCGACAAGCTTCTGGATGATGTGTCCGACATGGTCGCCGTCGGAAGGCACAGCGGCTTCGTCTGGCAGCTGGATCTGGCCGTCGTTGTCGGCCTCATGGCGCAGATGTTTTTCTTTGCGGGGCGGATCCGCTGGTCGAACCCATGGTGGCGGCTAGGGGCCGTCTACGCCTTCCTCATGATTTTCCTAGGGGACGCGGTCTGGGAGCATTACCCGACGGCCGCGGCCAGGGTCCTCCTGCCGATGACCCTCGCCTTTAACGTGCTCGTGCCCCGCAAGGGGTGGGCCCTCGTCCTTCTCATTATCGGCAACCTGGGCGTGCTTGGTGCGGCGGATATGCTGAAGCCGCCCGGCAGGGAGTCCTTTGTCGTCGAGGGCCCCTCCGAACTCAGGATCAACGCGAAGGACAACAGTGTGGTGCGCGTCATATTCGGGCCTAGGAACTGGTGGGATGCGGAGAAGTCACGCTGGGAGTACTTCCGGTGGACGCTCGGCGACTGCTCGCTCGCCATCCGCAACCCGCAGTCGTTCCCGATCGTGGCGGACGTCCGTTTCCGCGCACGTTCGGTCGACGACCGCGAGGCCAAGGTGTCCCACGACGGCAAGGTGCTGTGGCACGCGAACCTTGTGGGAAAGATCGCCAGCGAGGCGGTCATCAGCGACTTGGTGCTCCCTCCCGGGGACACCGTGCTGGATTTCCAGACCGACAAGGCGCCTGCATTTCCCGGCAATGGCGACCCCCGCCGGCTCAGCTACAGCGTTCGCGGGCTCGAGATCGACCTCAAGTCAAAGCGCTGAGTGCGGCGCGGCTGCGCTTACTGTTTGCCCGGTTGCCTGTTAGCGCGTAGCGATTGATGGCTTTGCCGCATCGAACGCCCCAAGGCCTTTCCCGAGCCCTGAGTCCCGCCTGCGTTCTGGCGTGCACGCTTCTGGCGCTGGTCGTTTTGGTCGGCTCGCAGCCTTGGTCCAAGGCCAAAGGCAGCGGCCGTTATTTCGAGGCACGCGTCGAGTCGTCGCGATCCGGCCTCGTCCAGGTCTACTATGACGTCGGGAGGGAACTCAACGAGGCCGACTCGTCGTCCCTTCCGGTGACTGCGGGAAAACCGGCCACATTGAGGTTCGAGCTGCCCTATGGCTCCATTTCCAGGCTGAGGTTTGATCCCCTGGATGCGGAGTGCCGGGTGACCGTCAGTGGCGCGCAGATCGTCGGACCCTTCGGTGGCGTGATTCGCGCCTTCAGTCCCGCCGACTTCAGTCCGCGCTTCGAGATTGCCTCGATCGAGCAGAAGGGCGGATCCGTTGTCATCATGTCGAACCCCGGGGCGACGGACCCGAGCGTCAACATCGCGCTCAATGAGCCCGTGGTCATCGGATGCGCTCCGGTGCCTGCCCAATTCCTCGGCGTACTGGGGATTTCCCTGGCGGCTGCCATCGTGCTTTCGCTCGCATGGGATTCCCGCGCACTTCGCCTTCCCGAGCTCGCTGCGTCCCTGTGGGCCAAGGCGTTCGCGTCCCCGGTTCGGTCCGCGGCTCTCGTCTCGTTAGTCTCCACGGTCCTCGCCAACTACCCGGTGCTCATCCTGGGAAAGAGCTTCGTCTCGCCGAGCATGGGTATCCCCGTACTGTATGGGCAGAGCCCGTGGCTTCCCTCCGCTCCGTCGGCGGAAGTGGGCAATCCCAACAGGTCCGACGTCGGGGCCGTGGTCTGGCACCACCTTCCGCTCTCGATGATCGAGCGAAAGGCGATCTTTGAGGACGGGGAGCTTCCCCTGTGGAACCGCTATGACTCCGCAGGCGTCCCTCTCCTCGGCCAGGGCCAGTCCTGCTTCGGTGATCCCCTGCAGTTGCTTCCCGTCCTCGGGGACGGCTCGGCCTGGTCGTGGGACATCAAGTTCCTCGTGGCAAAGTGGCTCTTTGCCCTCGGCATCGGCCTCTGTGTCTGGCGCTTGTTCCGCCACCTGCCGACGGCCCTTGTCCTGACGGCCTCGTCCTCCTTCATCGGGTTTTTCGTATACAGGATCAATCACCCGGCGATCTTCAGCCTCACTTACGCGCCCTGGATCCTCTATGCATGGATCCGGTGCGTGGAGGCGGAGTCGGCCCGCGCGGCCATCTTCGCGTTCGTAGGTCTGGTAGGGGCCAACTGGTGCGAGATGAACAGCGGCACGGCCAAGGAGGCCTATTCGCTCCTTGTCTCCATGAACCTGGCGGGAGCCTGCCTGCTCGTCTTTAGCGAGCGCACCGCCAGGACAAAGATCGCACTCCTTGCAGGCTCGCTGGCTGCCGGTGCCGTGTTTGCCATGGTGAGTGCGCCTGTCTGGTACACGTTCTACCGCGCGCTCAGGATAGCCTACACGAGCTACAACGCGCCGCAGGCCTTCCAGCTCCAGCCCGGCATGCTGGTAGGCCTCTTTGACGAGGCGTTCTACCGGCCGTTCCAGGAAGTCTGGGGTGTCGTGAATCCCTCGGTCAATTTCCTCGTCCTGGTCGGGTTCCTCTGGGCGATCGTGCGCATTCGCTCCCTTTGTGCCGATCGGCGCGCGCTGGGGTTGCTGGCGGCGAGCCTTCCCGCCTTCGCGATCGTTTTTGGTATCGTGCCCCCGGGACTCATCGAAAGGACGCCCTTCCTCGGCAACATCCTGCATGTCGACAACGCGTTCTCTTGCGCGCTTGTCATCATCCTCACGGTGCTGTCTGGCTTCGGGATCCGCGAGGCATTCCAGCGCCTGGGATCCGACGAGGGCCGGGGGGACGCGGCGAAGGTCCTCTGCCTGGTGGCTGGGTTGTTCGCGATCTACTTTGGAACGGCGCAGGCGGTGGTGAGGGGCGCGTATTCGGGCGATACGTGGGGTGGCTTGATAAGCCTGGACGTCTTCATCTACGGCTACGCAGCGAGCCTCATTCTGGGCGTCGGCTTGCTCCTCGCATCGGGACGTTCCGTGCTTAGGAAGGGAGCAAGCTTGCCGGCGCTCGTGCTCCTTGCTGTGGCTGTCTGCCTCCTGCATTGGAGGACGGGCCTCAAGAGTGGTCCTGAATTCTTCGCGTATGTCGCACGGCCGACGGACCGCTTTGACCTGAAAGCGCACTCCGACGCGGTTCAGACGATAAAGGAGGAAAAGCAGGATCCCAGCCGCTCAATGGGGTTCAACAACGACCTTCTGCCGGGTTGGAACATCGTGTATGGGCTCGAGGGAATCTCGGGTCCGGACGCCCTCAGCAACCCCTATTACCGGGAGCTCCTCGACGCGGCCGGGGTCAACCGGGTGTGGGATTGGCGCTACATGGTTGAGCCCACACAAGCCGAGCGCTTTGCACCAATACTCGATTTGTTGGGCGTGCGGTATTACCTGGGTTACCACATCCCCTCGAATACCCCCGACTCCGGACTTTCGCACGTGGCCTCCAAGGACATGGAGATATTTAAAAGCGAAACCGCCTGGCCACGCGCGTTCTTCACGGACGGTGTCGCCGTCTATGCGGAGCCGAAGGATTACTGGTCGTTGCTCAAGTCAGGCGACGGCAGGCCCTTTGCCGCGTTCGCCCGCGCCGACTGGGACGCCGTCGAGTCCCGTCCGAAGGGCAGCGGCAACCTGGCGGGGCGCTCGGTGGTCGCCGCCACCGACTACACGCTGACGACAAATTCCACCTCGTTCAAGGTGTCCGCCCCCGGCCCGGGCGTCATAGTCCTCGGCGAGGCCTATGAACGGGACAACTTCAGGGCGTGGCTGAACGGGAAGAGGGTGTACTACACAAGGGTGAACGGTGCGTTCAAAGGGATCATGGTGGGCGGCGCGGGCACCTATGAGGTCCGCTTCACCTACTGGCCGCATGGACTCTCCACCTCCCTGGACTTCTGCTACGTTGGGCTCGGGCTGCTCGCTGCGGCGCTGGCATACGGCCTGTTAGGCCTGAGGCCAGCTCGCAGCTAGATGCCTGCTATGGCCTCGAGGCGCCTCTGGTACCTTGCTCCGATGACCGCGGGCGAAAATCTCTCCTCGATCGTACGTCGCGCCGCTGCGCCCAGCCATGCCGAAAGTTCCTTGTCCGTCATCGCCTTCGACATCAGCTCGGCGGCGTGCCCGATGTCGGGCTCGGCCCATTGCGAGCCCTTGGTGTAGGGGCCGTGGTTCTCGGTCAGCTTGACGAGGGCGCAGCGCACGGGGAATCCGTTCTGGCGGTCGAGGTATTCCGCGGTGGCGGACCAGTCGGTCGCGATCACCGGCTTGCCGAGGTACATGCACTCGGCGATCGCAAATCCGAAGCCCTCCGAGCGGTGGAGCGAGACAAAGCA